>JRHI01001257.1_pt1 | contig 22303 bp, 28 predicted proteins | sample 215371 | NCBI WGS metagenome assembly JRHI01 (sample SAMN02929681, study PRJNA255918) | sediment metagenome | biome: cave system; feature: Ice Cave; material: Sediment; isolation source: sediment from deep within a dark volcanic ice cave with no known source of... ...
GCGGTAAGGCGCGTGTGGTCGGTCAGATGTCTGCCCGGGGCGGCGGCCGTTTGGGCGACACCGACATTCACGAGCGTTGGATTCCGGACGGCGCCGGCGCGGCGCTGCAAGCGCCGATCGACCACTTCAGCTATCCCAGCCTCGACGCTTATCGCAAGAAATTTGCGGAATACACAAAGCTTGAATCTCGCCATCTCGTTGCCACCCCCGCAGGCGCTGCCGCTGCCTGGGTCATCGTGCCCATTCGCTTTTTGTGGCTGCTCTTCGGCAGGCGCGGAATTTTGGATGGCTGGCGAGGCGTCTATATCAGCGCAGCAAGCGCACTTTACCCGGCGGTCGCCGCGACGAAGTCCTGGCGGCTACGAAGTCAGATGTGGAGATAGCGCTCGACGCTCGGCTGACGAAGCAGATGTCGGTCGGCATGCAATTGTACGTACGCGAGCTCGTAAAGCGCTTGCCACTAGTCGCTCCCGACCTTCAGTTCGCGGTCGTCAGCAATGCGGTGTTCGATCTTCCGTTTCAGAATGCGCGTTTGGTCCGGCTGCGGGATTGGGAGGCCGCCAACGGAGGTTTCGCAGAGCAATTCCTGTTGGCGCAGCGGCTGGCCGCCACCGGTGCCGGTCTTATTCACTTCATGAGCGTGTACGCGCCGCGCAGAAGCGCCTTGCCGCACCTCTACACGATCCACGATCTTGTTCATTTGCGTTTTCCCCAATATTTTTCGTGGAAAGTGCCACCGTATTATCGTCTGGTCGTGAGGCCCGCTGCGCGCGCGGCGGCACTTGTTATCACCGACGCTACTGCGACGACCGAAGATTTGGAGCGTTTGCTGGGGGTAGCGCACGCGAACATTCGGGTCGTGCCCTTAGCCGCCACGGAGGATTTTTATCTCAGCGCCGGCGAGCGTATAGTGCGTGCGCGGCGGGTTCGCGAACGGCTCGGTCTGCGCAGCGAATTTTTTCTTTATGCCGGAAATCACCGGCCGCACAAAAATCTGCGCGTCCTCATCGAAGCGTGGCAAAAGCTGCCCCTGGAATGCGATCTCGTCATCACCGAAGACGGCAGCCGGGATCACCCGCTGCCAGACGGTATGTTTGCGCCGGGCCGGCTCGTGTTGACCGGCCACCTTGAACGCTCCGAGTTGATCGATCTTTATGCGGGCTGCACGGCGGCAATACAGCCGTCGCTGTATGAAGGCTTTGGACTGGCATTGCTCGAGGCCATGGCGGCAGGAGCGCCCGCGATCGTTGCGCAGACAGCGGCGTTGCTGGAGCTTGGCGGGCAAGCGGCACTGACTTTTCCAAGCGCTGATGCGGGTGCCTTGCGCGAGGCTATGAAACAAATACTCAACGATGAAGATTTGCGAGAGCGCTTGCGGCGCGCTGGGCACGATCGTGCCAAAGACTTTTCGTGGGATGAAACCGCGCGCCGCACGGCGGCACTTTACCGCGAAGCGCTGGGCGTACGTAATTAAACCGCTCGCAATGCTGTGCCTGACCGCCGTGCTGGCTTGCGACGTCATGACAGGTCTGACGCCGGCAAGCGCTGCGCAAACCGCGCGTGTGGTCGTCAACGGCAAAGTGCTCGCGGCGGGGGCGACCCAAGTCATAGGCGGCAGGGCTTACATCGCGTTGCGGCCGTTGGCGCAGCTATTGCGCGCCGACGTCTCCGCGGACAGCCGAAGCAACACAATCACCGTGACGACGCTGTTGCGTCAGGCCATCTTTCGCATCGACGATGCAGTAGCGACCTTCAATGGCACGACCGTCCGCCTCGATGCGCCGGCGCGCAAGGTCGAGGGACGCGTGTTCATTCCATTGCGCTCGTTGAGCCAAGCGTTTGGGGCGACCGTGACGTACCGGCAACCGGATCATAGCATCATCGTCCAGACCGACGCCGATGCTATACCCCAAAACGTAACCGCGACGTCACGTCAGGTAGCGGCCGTCAAGACGATCGATGGTACGGTGACTGCCGTCGAAAGCGAGGGATCGGCGCCGGCGGTCCAACTGGATATCAACGGAGCCAGCTACAGCATCAACGTTCCCAACGGCACGCGCATCGAGTTTCGCGATATTCACGGCGCTCTCACAGCGAAGGGTTATCTGAAGCAAGTGCGCCCGGGCGATGCGCTCATCGTCAGCTTGGACAGCAACGGCCAGCTCATCGCCATTGCGGACATTTTTGCGAGCGTTATCGGCACCATCGCAAGCGTCGCGGGTTCAGCCATGGTGCTCACCAACGGCAAGGTGATCTCGGCGGAGCCCAAGGGAGTGACGGTGATTCTCGACGGACGCCCGGCTGATTTCAGCGCGCTGAAAACGGGCGACAAAGTCAGTATCCGCTCCGATCCAAAAACGGGCCGCGTGCGCGACGTCGTCGCACTGACGCCCTTGGGCGCCACGATGTCTGCGCCCGCGCCGGCTGCGACCGCTCAGAGCGCCAACGGTGCAGTGCAGATCAAAAGCGTCCGCGAGAACGCGGAAAGCGCATTTCGCGCCGGACAAACGCTGCGCATTTCAGCCGACGGCACCTCGGGCGCGCAGGCATTCTTCGATCTGAGCAACCTGATCGTCGACAACGGCATGCGCGAGACGTATCCGGGCCATTATGAAGGCGACTTCCTCGTCGGCGTCGGCACAAATCTCACCGATGCTCCCATCATCGTGCGCTTCGATAAGAATGGCGATACGGCAGTGGCGGAAGCCCCAGACCCGATCAATATTCTCACGACGCCGCCGTCAGTGAAAGACACCGCACCAGCCGCGGGGCAGCAAATCAACAGCGCGCGTCCAAATATTTTTGCCGCTTTCTCTACCGTTGGCGACAAGGGGATGGACACGAACAGCTTGCGCATGGTGGTAAACGGGCGGGATGTGACTGCCGCAACAACGCGGACTTTCTCGTTCATTTCGTATTATCCGCCGGCTGAACTGGGCCCCGGAACGGTGCAGGTCGAGGTTCGGGGAACCGATATTGCAGGTAACGCACTCCAATATCGCTGGGCCTTTATCGTACGCGGCAAGTAAGGGGATTTTTAGTTGAACACACGCACCTCAATCAGGAACTTCGCAGGTACGCTGCTCGCGCTCGCGCTGCTTTGCGGCGGGCTTGCAGGCTGTAGCGGAGCGGGCAGCGGCTCGAACAACGCGGGGAATTCCGCGGGCCCGAGCACGCTTGTTTTTGGCCGCAACAAAGACGCCGTCTCATTGGATCCAGCAGTCGTCACAGACGGCAACTCGCTCAACGTCGCCAAAGAAGTTTTCGAAGGATTGACGCGCTATCGCTTGGGCAGCTTCGATATCGAGCCCGGACTCGCGACCTCGTGGACGATCGGCAACAATGGCAGGGTATGGAAGTTTCATCTGCGCCATGGCGTGACGTTTCAGGACGGCACGCCGTTCGATGCAGCCGCGGTGAAGTTCAACTTCGATCGCTGGCGCTTGAAAGACAACCCCTACCACAAATCGCTGCAGGCGGGCGAGGGATATTCTTATTATGCGAGCCAGTTCGGCGGATTTCCAGGAGTGATTGCCGACGTCAAGGTGTTCGCACCTGATCAGGTTGAGTTCGACCTCACCCAGCCGGTCGCGCCTTTTCTCGCGAACCTGGCTATGCCGGCCTTCGGCTTGGGATCGCCGACTGCGATGAAAAAAGAAGGCGAAGATTATTTCCGGCAACCGGTCGGCACGGGGCCATACCAGCTATCCGAGTGGGTGAAAGACGACCATATCACCCTCAAGGCCTATCCCGGTTATTGGGGGCCTAAGGCCAAAATAAACACCGTTATCTTGCGCGATATTCCCGATGCCGCTACCAGCATGTTGGCGCTGCAAAAGGGCGAGATCGATGGTTGGGAGTATCCGCGTCCCGACGACTTGGCTGCGATCGCAGCGGATCATAAGCTGACGCTGTACCATCAGCCTCCGAACAATCTGTTGTACTTGGCCATTCAGACGGAGAAACCACCGTTCAATAACGTGCTAGTGCGGCGAGCGATCAACCAAGCGATCGACGCCAGGGCACTGGTGCACAACTTTTACGATCCGTCCGCCGAACTCGCCACCGACTTATTGCCGCTTGCCGTATGGCCGCACCCATCGCGCACGTCGTACGACTTCAATCCCGCGACAGCGCGCCGGCTTCTGGCACAGGCTGGATTTCCCCACGGATTCTCGACGACGCTGTGGTATATGACGCTGCCGCGTCCGTACGTCCCCGAGCCGCAGCGGGTTGCCGAGGCGATTCAGGCCAACTTGCGTGATGTGGGCATCACCGCAAGACTTGAAGGGATGGAGTGGGGTCCGTACTTGGACAAAACAGAAAAGGGCGAGCACAATCTTGCTCTGTTCGGTTGGACCGGCGACAACGGAGATCCGGACAACTTCTTGTACACGATTTTGGATAAGGACGCAGCCATTCCGCCGGGCGCACAAAACGTATGCTTCTGGAAGGATGAGAACTTCCACCGGTTGATGATGCTGGGCCAGACGACGATCGACCGCTCGACGCGCGCCAAATACTATTTGCAATCTCTCGAGCTCATCCACGATCAGGCGCCGATGGTACCGCTTGTGCATACCGCCCCACCCATTGCGTTCAAGCGAACAGTGCTCGGCTACATTCCGAATCCAGACAACTCGGAGCCGTTTGAAGTCATGTCGGTGCTGCCCGGCGACGGCTGATGCTTGACGATTGCATCTTTTGTCGCGTCGCAAACGGTAAGACCGACACATCGTTGTTATACGAAGATGACATGGTGGTGGCATTCGCCGACACGAAGCCCATAGCGCCCACCCACATCTTGATCGTCCCCAAAGCGCATCACCCGACACTCATCGACGCCGCCCACTCTGCGGATAACGCCACGCTTGGAAGGCTGCTGGAGGTAGCGGGCAAGGTCGCCAGGGAGCGCCTGGGCGGCGACGACAGCTGCCGTATCGTTATCAATAATGGCTCCAAAGCGGGACAGACCGTCTACCACCTCCATGTCCATCTCCTGGCGGGGCGCCATTTCGGCTGGCCGCCCGGCTAGCGAGCCCGTGGCTCGGCTGAAAAGCCCGACTGCAAGAGAGATTTCCCGAACCGTCGAACTGATGACCAACCGATAATAAACGGGCGTACGCAGCGGTTTTTTTGGGTGAGAGGCGGGCGATTTGCTCGCATCAACCGTCCAAGCGACAATGTCACTCCCGCCGGTAAGATATGCGATGAAGGAGGTGTCCGCGAGCATGGAAACGCGTGTTGGCTCAAACGAGTCAATCGAAAGCGCCCTAAAACGCTTTAAGAAAATGTGCCAGAAATCTGGCGTGCTGGCTGAAGCGCGCCGCCACGAACACTACGAAAAACCAAGCGTTCGCCGCAAGAAGAAATCTGCGGCAGCACGCAAGCGCCGTTCCTAACAACTCCAGGCAGCCTTACCGGCGTATGGAATCGTGACGATTCTTGACCGGCTCAACGCCGATTTGAAAATCGCAATGAGAGATCGCGACGCGGAGCGTTTATCAACGCTCCGCATGGTTATTTCCGCCATGACCTACCGGCGCATCGAGCGCAACGAACAGCTTTCCGATAACGATCAACTCGACGTTCTGCGCAAGCAAGTGAAGCAACGCGATGACTCCATCGAACAGTTCACCAAAGGCGGCCGGGAAGATCTTGCCTCCAAGGAGCGTCGTGAGCAGACGATCTTGGCTAGTTATCTGCCGGCAGAGCTCAGTGCAGACGCGTTGCGCGCTGCCGTCATGAAAGCCATCGAACCTTTGGGGCCGCAACCACAGTTCAGTGCTGCCATGAAAGCCGCGATGGCGGCGTTGAAAGATCAAGCCAACGGCAAAGCCATTCAAGAGGCGGTTCGTGCGCAGATCGGGGCGAAAAAAGAGTGAAGGCTCGCGTCGTATTTTTTGGGTTGCTGGCGGCGCTCGGCGTGGCCGCCGCGACCGCGCACGGCTTGCGCGCCGACAACGTGCTGCGCGCTGATAACGCTCCGGTCGTGGTCATCAACATAGACAATACCATCGATGCGGGCATGGCGCACCACGTGCAGCGTGCCGTCGATGAGGCTACGGCCAACGGCGCCCGTGCTCTCTTGGTGGTTTTGAAAACAAACGGCGGCGTTGTCGACGACGCTAACGACATCCGCGACGCGCTCGGGCGGTCGGGGATTCCAACCATCGCGTTCGTACAGGAGCGAGCATGGTCAGCAGGCGCCTTGATCGCGCTGGCCTGCGATAAGATCTACATGGCTCCCGGGTCGAGCATCGGCGCAGCCGAACCGATTCCATCCACGCTTAAGACGATTTCAGCCATCCATGCCGAGTTCGTCTCGCTCGCCGAGTCGCATCATCGCAATCCGCAGATCGCGGCGGGTATGACCGATCCGTCGGTCGTGATCCCGGGATTGAAAGCAAAGGGCCAAATCATTTCGCTATCGCCGGCTCAAGCGATGAAATATCACTTCATTGATGGGATAGCCAGCACCAACGTGGCGGCGCTCGCGCTGGCCGGCATCCACACCCCACGCTTGCAATTCGCCGAACCGACCATGGGCGAACGTATTGCGCAGTTCGTCGCGGATCCCGTGGTCTCGGGCTTGCTGCTCACGATCGGCTTCTTGGGGTTGCTCATCGAAATGCAAACGCTGCATTTGGTCGCCGGCATCATCGGCATCGCGGCGCTGGCGCTGTTTTTCGGCGCACACATCGTGGCCGGTTTTTCCACCTGGCTGGTGCTTGTGCTCTTCGCTGTCGGCGTGCTGGCACTACTGTTCGAACTGCACGTGGTGCCCGGACACGGGGTATCGGGGATCATTGGGATGCTGCTCATATTCGCGAGTATCGTGCTAGCATTCGGGATTACAGTTTTCATCGGGCTCCTCACAACGGCGTTATCGCTCATCCTGGCGGTGGCCATTTTCTTCTTCGCGTTGCGTTGGCTGCCAGAAAGTGCGTTCATGCGCCGCCTCGCTTTTGCAGGCGCGCAGTCGGTTGTGGAAGGCTATACCGCTGCGCCCAATCTCAGCGGTTTAGAAGGCGCGACCGGAGTCGCCGAATCTTTCCTGCGGCCGGCTGGAGTCGCGACGATAAACGGAAACCGTTATCAAGTGCAAACGGACGGCGAGTTCATTCCGGCGCAAACTCGCATACTTGTCAAGCGGGTCGAAGGCTCGAAGATCTTCGTCACCCGCGCATAAGAAGGAGCATCACTTGTTAGGTCCAGGCATCGTCATCATCGTCGCCATTCTTGCGATCATCGCGTTTTTCGTTTTCTTGTACTACTTCCCGTTCGGACTTTGGATCCGTGCGCAAGCCGCGGGCGTGCACCTTGGTATTTTTACGCTGGTGAGAATGCGGCTCATGGGCGTACCGCCTTCGGTCATAGTGGACGCGCTCGTCATGGCGCGTAAAGCCGGTCTCAATGTCACCGACACGCAACTGCAGTCGCAGTACTTATCCGGCGGCCATATAGACAACGTCACGCTTGCACTCATCGCCGCGCAGCGCGCGCAGATTCCATTGCAGTGGGAGCGTGCCTGCGCTGTGGACCTTGCCGGCAGGAACCCGCAAGAAGCGGTGCAAATGTCGGTCAATCCCAAGGTCATCGAGACTCCCATATTCCAAGGCGTCGCGAAAGACGGTATTCAGCTCAACGTCAAGGCCCGCGTCACCGTGCGCGCTGCCATCGACCGTTACGTCGGCGGCGCCGGCGAGGCCACGGTCATCGCCCGCGTTGGTGAAGGCGTCGTCGCGGCTATCGGCAGCAGCGATACGTATAAGGAAGTCTTAGAGAACCCTGACCACATCAGCAAGACGGTTCTTGCCAAAGGCTTGGATGCCGGTACGGCATTTGAAATCGTTTCAATCGACATCGCCGACGTCGACGTCGGGCGCAACGTCGGCGCAGACTTGCAAACCGCGCAAGCTGAAGCCGACCGGCGGGTTGCGCAAGCCAAAGCGGCGGAGCGGCAATACGCTGCGCTCGCCCAAGAACAAGAGATGAAAGCGCAGACCCAGGCGATGCGCGCGAAGGTGGTCGAAGCCGAAGCACTCGTGCCGGCTGCGCAAGCCGAAGCGTTTCGCGCCGGGCATTTGGGCATCATGGATTTCTATCGCATGCAGAACGTGCTCGCCGATACGGACATGCGCAATTCCATCTCACAAAGTGGCAGCGGGCCAAGCTCGACGCCGCCGCCCATAGCGCCTTCGACGTAGAAGTATGCTGCACACGTTCCCGCTCGGGTGGCCAACGAACGCTGCGCTCGATCCATTCGGATGGGTAGTCCTTGCGATCATACTTCTGAATCTCTTGTCGCCGCTTTTCAGACGCCGCAGATCGGTGACGCCGCCGAGTGTGGCGTCTTCGGACGAGGCATCGCAGCCTAGCACGCCACAGCTCAGCACGTTGCAGTCCAACACATCGCAGACCATCGGCGCGCAGACCGTGGCGCCACAGCAGAGACAGGCGGCGCGACGCGCGGTCACGGCTTCAACACTGACGCGCTCGGCGCCGGCGGCGGCCCAGATGTCCGCACTCAGTGACGAAGACAAGGCGAGACTACGTCAGGCGCTCGCGCAGGGCGGCGTGTCGGCCCTTACGGCTGAGTTGCAACGCCGCCAGGTCCAGGCGACCACCTCGCCGTCGGCTGAAACGCCCAGGGCGTCATCGCTGCCGGTGAGTCCAAGCTTCAGTGCAGCATTCGCGGCGCCGGCTGGAACAGCCGCCATGGGGCGTCCTGCATCTGCCTACACGGCGGCGGGCCTCTCCGCCGCAGCTTACACACCTGCCAGTCTGCCACCACCTTCGCTGCCGCCGCCGCCCACCTCAGACGGCCTATCTCTTATGACACTCGAGAGCGGGGTCACGGCGTTCAATCAGCTGCCTGCCGGTAAGCAACAGCGAGCCGGCTTGACAGGCGACGTGAGGATGTTCGCTGTCCTCAACTCGCCGCGTGGGGTTGCCGCTGCTTTTGTGGCCTCTGCGATTATCGGTCCGTGCGCCGCCCTGCGGCCGCTCGGCCATACGCCCGCCGGCTGGTAGCGCCATCGCGGGCCATGCATTTGGTTCGAACGAAACATAGGGCCGCGCCCGCGCCGGCCGCCTCGCTTCGCATCCTGGTTAGCACACCGCGCCTGGCAGGGGTGCGCCCGGCTAGCTTGGGACGCACTGCAATTCTTGCATTGCGGCGCGCCGCGCCGCACGTGGTGGGCGATTTTGGAATCGCACTCGTCAACGACAAGAAAATTCGCGAACTCAACCGGCGCTATCGGGCACACGATACGCCCACCGACGTGCTATCGTTCCCGCTTAGCGACGGACAACACGCGCACGAGCCTTTTGGCGATGTGATAATCTCGTATGAGACGGCGCGGCGCCAAGCTCGCGCCTACGGAGCGTCGTTGCAGCGAGAGATCCAACGGTTGCTCATCCACGGCACGCTGCATCTGTGCGGCCACGATCACTACGAGCCGCGCGCCGCGGCGCGCATGCACTCGCTGACGCGCAGGCTGTTGCGGGCGGCCAAAGATGTCTAACCGGCCGCTTGGATCGGCGTTTGCGGATGCCGGTGATGGCATCGTGCGCGCGCTGCGCGAGGAACCGAACTTCCGCATCCAACTGGTGATTGCGCTGGTGGCGCTAGCCGGGGCGGCCTGGCTTCATTTCAGCGTAGCGCAATGGTTGGTAGTAGTTCTTATCATCGGTATCGTGCTTGCTGCCGAATTGTTCAACACCTGCCTAGAACACGTCGTCGATTTGATCCAGCCGGAAGATCACCCGCTTGCTCGCTTTGCCAAGCATGCGGGGGCTGGAGCGGTGCTGGTAGCGAGCTTATCGGCGCTCGTCGTGGGACTCTTGCTCTACGGACCGGCTCTCGCGGCGTGGCTCCACAGCCGCTGACGTGCGCAAAGATGATTCGCGGCAGGTGGAATTTCCTCGCGAAAACGCGAACATCCGGGGAGCGTGAAAACGCGTACATGGAACCATCGTTAAGTCGTAGGAGTCGTCGCACGAGCTCTCATGTCATGGCGCTCGTCGTTACGGCTCCGCTTTTATGACGCCCGACCTTAAACTCTTCGCAATCGTCGGCATCGTCTTGTTGATAGTGCTGGCCGGGTTTTTCGCGGCCTCTGAGGCGGCGCTGCTCGCGCTCAGCCGGCTTCGAATTTTGCAGCGCGCCAATAACGGCAAGACGTCGCGGCTCATCAAGCTCATCGACGAACGTAACCACTACCTCACCACCATTCTCGTCGGCAACACAATCGTGCTGTTGACGGCAGACTCGTTAGCCACGTGGGCCGCTTTCGCACTCGGAATCGGCCATCCAGTGCTGGTTGCGACTGTCGTGATGACGATCGCGCTGTTGATCTTCGGCGAGATCGTCCCAAAGATGGTCGTCGTCCAAGACGCCAACAAGTGGGCGCCGCGGCTCGCCGGCTTTTTACAGGCAGTAAATTTGGTGCTGCGGCCCGTCACCTGGGCGATCGTTTCGCTGACGGCATGGCTCATTCGCGTGTTTGGCGGCGATCCGAAAGCTGCCGGACCGTACGTCACTGAGAGCGATATCCGGACACTGGTGAACGTCGGCGAGAAACAAGGCGTCATCGAAGAAGAAGAAAAGGAGATGATCCACTCCATCTTTGAGTTCGGTGATACCGTCGTCCGCGAGGTTATGACGCCGCGCACCGACATGGTCTGCGCGGACGTGGCAGATCCGGTGAGCAAGGGCGTCGAGATCGTTATCAAAGAGGGCTATTCCAAGCTTCCCGTCTACGAGGGCAACATCGACCACGTGATCGGGGTCGTTCACGACCGCGAATTATTGGTCTACGTCGCGCGGGGAGAGCTCAACGCGCCGCTGCGCTCGCTCATGCGTCCCGTCAAGGCGATTCCCGAGAACAAGAAGGTCGCCGACTTGCTGCGCGAGATGCAGGCGGAAAAGGTCTCCGTTGCTATCGTCGTTGATGAGTACGGTGGTACGGCCGGCCTTGTAACCATGGAGGATCTCCTCGAAGAAATCGTGGGGGAGATCATGGACGAATATGACGCCGAATCCAACGACAACCCGCCCGAGATTACTTCTGCGGGCGATGGGCAATATATAGTGGATGCGCGCATGAACATTGATGATGTGAACGAGCAATTAGGCCTACATTTGCCCACCGAGGACTTCGAGAGTATCGGCGGTTACACGTTCGGCCTGTTCGGCCGTGTCCCGGTTCCAGGCGAACATGTCGTCATAGACGGCGGCGTGGAATTAGTTGTGGAAAAGACAGCGGGGAGAAGGTTGCTTTCCGTACGTATCAAGAATGCGCATGTCGGGGATGAAGCTGGCGCGAGTACGATAAGTCCGCACACGGCTGAACATTGACTAGCCAAGAGGATTGGCGGGAGGACCTGGGTGCCTAGGTTGGATGATGCGCAACTGGAGTCGCTTGTCAGTAGGGCGTGGGAAGCCCGGTTGAACGCATACGCTCCCTATTCACAATTCCACGTAGGCGCGGCGCTGCTAACAGCAGACGGCCGCGTTTTTACGGGAGCGAATGTGGAAAATGCCTCGCTCGGGTTGTCGATGTGTGCCGAGCGCGTTGCGATCGGCGCGGCTGCCGCTGCCGGCGCGCGCAGCGTCGTGGCGATTGCGGTGGCCGGCGTTGACGACAACGGTGTTTTTCCCTGCGGCGGTTGCCGCCAAGTTTTGAGTGAGTTCTCACCGAGCATGCTCATCCTCCGCTGCCGGCCTGACGGTACGTACAGCATCACCTCGCTCGAGCAGCTGTTGTCTTCGCCCTTCACCGGCGAAAGCGTCGAAAAAGGCAAGAAAACACAATCCGAATCAATCCCCGCGGGAGTTTCGTAGCGCCTCTTTTTCGCGTTGAAGCGCAAACATTGTGAAGTCTTACGCGGTTGAAGCTTTTGTGCTTCGCAGGCGTCCGTTGGGCGAAGCGGACCGCATCATCACGCTGTTCTCACGCGAGCGTGGCAAGCTCAGTGCCGTGGCGAAAAGCTCGCGCAAGGCGCACAGCAAATTCGGTGCGCGCTTAGATTTCTTCACGCGCGCGCAACTGTCGCTGCACACCGGGCGTAGTTTGGACGTTATCACTGCGGTGCAAAACGTGAAGTCCATCTGGGATCAACTCGTCGAGCCCGACACATACGCGCTCGCCTCGTACGTCGCGGAAGTCATTGACGCGTTGTGTGAACCGGATCTCGCGATACCGGAACTGTATACGACGTTGTGCGAGACGCAAGATGCGTTAGGATTTGGCCACCACAATCGCGACTTGCTGATGGCCGTCACCGATTTGCGCATCCTCGGCGCTTTAGGTTTCGCCCCTGAGCTTGACGCTTGCGCGCGCTGCGGCTCGCTGCTTGGTGGCCGTCCGTTGCACGCAGGCCGTGCGACGTTATCGCCGCAAGCCGGCGGTTTGCTGTGCAGTTCATGCTTGGGCGAAATACGTGCATCGGGAGAAGGCGGCGAAGCGCGCGGGCTTTTTTCCGTCAGTGCGAGTGACTTTAAGGCGCTGCGCGCGGCTCGTTCACAGCCGTTGCTTGCGACGGTGCAACGGGTCGAGGGAGAGCAGAAGTCCGATGCGACGCTACACAAAGCTACGCATGCGTTTGTGGAATTTCACTTAGGCCGCCGCTCCAAAGCGTTGGCAGTTGTGGGAGCAGATGCGAAATTTGCGCGCCGAGCTCTGCGGCGGGCATGACCCCAATCATGGCGGCAGACGCGGGCGCTATCATGGCGGTCGATCTGGGTGACGCGCGCATTGGCGTGGCGATTTGCGCAGGACCGGGACTGCCCGCGGTTCCGATCGCAACGATAGCTCATAGGTCGCGGCAAAAGGACATCGTGGAGATTCTGGCTCTCGCGGCAGTGCGCGACGTCAACATCATCGTGGTGGGATACCCCCTCAAGATGGACGGAAGCGTCGGACCCGCCGCCAAAAAGGTCGACGTGTTCCTCGATGCCTTGCGGGCGGCATTCTTTGGGCAAGTCATCGCGCACGACGAGCGTTTGACGACTGCGGCAGCCGCTCGCAAGCTTCGCGACGTCGAAGTATCGGGCAGTAAGAAGCGGCGCTACATCGATCAGCTGGCGGCTGTCGAAATTTTGAATTCCTACCTCGCTTCGCAACGTCAACCCTAAGATGCGCCGCCTGCTGGCCGCCAGCTTCTCCCTCATCATCCTCGTCGCCACGGCGGCCGTACTTTTTGTGGAATGGCGCATTCATGGCGATCATCGTCTGCCGTCGGCGCCCACAACCGTTGACATCGCCCCCGGTAGCGGTCTCGCTGACATCGCCGCTCAGCTAGAACATGCGGGAGTCGTCTCATCCGCGCCCCTTTTCTCACTCTACGTGCGCAGCCGCCGAATCGCAAGCGGCATCCAAGCCGCCGAGTATGATTTTCCGGCGCATGTTCCGATGAGCGACGTCGCCGCCGTGCTGGCGGCGGGCGGCCGGCCCCCCAGCATTTGGCTGACGATACCTGAAGGCTTCACGGCGCGCGAGATCGCAGCGCGGTTAGCAAGCGCAGGTTTGGGAAGCAGTCAGTCGTTCTTGGATGTCGTGCAGCATTCGAGCGTGCGCATCGACGGCAGGGACAGCAAGAACCTCGAAGGGTTCCTCTTCCCCGACACCTATTCGATACCGCGGCATGCAAGCGCACAAGCGATCGCACGTCTCATGACAAACCAATTCATGCGCGAGCTTCCGGCGCGCCATGCGCAGCTCGCGCAGCGGCTCGGCTATACGGTTCCGCAAATCGTCACCATCGCCTCAATGGTGGAACGCGAAGCGAAAGTTGCTGACGAGCGCCGGCTCATGGCGGGTGTGTACTACAACCGTCTGCACCTCGGCATGCCGCTTGAGGTAGACGCAACAATCGAGTATGCCTTGCCGCAACACAAGAATGCGCTGTCGCTACGCGATCTCAAGGTTGGCAGCCCATATAATACCTATCTTTACAGCGGCCTGCCGCCGACACCGATAGCGAATCCCGGTCGAAAGTCGTTGCTTGCGGCTTTTAATCCGGCGAAGACCGACTACTTGTATTACGTCTATCGCGGTCACGGGCGTCACCAGTTTTCCCGCACCTTAGATGAACAGCAGGCCGCCGAACGTAAGTATCTGCATTAGCGGCGCTTGAGCCGTTAAGGAGAGCCGCCCATGCAACACGAACGTTTTCAAAGCGTGCATAATGGTAGGCATCAGGATGCAGAGCGCGTCGAATTGGAAGACACGATTGTCGTCGAGACTGAGGCCGCTGCTGAGGCGAACGCGAGCGCGCAGGAGCAGCGCGAGTTCGAAGTTGTCGGCATCGTAGAAGATGCGGATTCCACGCGGCGCTATGCGGTCTGTTACAGTGAAGCGGTTGATGAGTTTATCGTGACCGACGAAGTTGGCAAGCTGCTCAGCAACGATGCGCTGGCGCAAGAAGTTTTGGACGACTTCTTGCAACAAGCGGCTGACGCGAGCGAGGAGGACGACGCATAGCGCTCCAGGCCAGTGTTCCGCCGGCGCAAAAGCGCACCGAATCGCCAGTCGTCTTGTTCCTGTCCGCCAGCGTGGGCGAGGGACATACGGCCGCGGCGCAGGCGGTTTCTTCAGCCTTGCTGGAACGGCGGCCGTACGCGAAGTGCGAGGTCGTCGATTCGTATCGCTACGCGTCCAATGTTTTCCACCGCGTTGCCAGCAACGGCTACATCGGCATCGTCAAGATGCTGCCGCAGCTGTACAAATACGTCTACGATCAAGCCGAACGCGCAACCAAGGTTTCTGCCTTTAAGACCTGGCTGCATCATTACACGGCGGTAAACCTGCGTCAGTTCGTCGCCGAGCTGCAGCCCGACGTCGTGGTCTGCACGCATGCTTTCCCATGCGGTGTCATGTCGGAGTACAAACGCGAGTTTCCCGACGCGCCTCCGGTGGTCGGCGTCGTGACTGACTTCGTCGTGCATCCGTTTTGGATCCACCGCAACATCGACAAATATGCAGTGGCCACGGCTGCGATGCGCCAGACGCTGGTGTCGCGTGGCGTATTGCCGCAACGCGTGCTGGTGACCGGCATCCCCATCGACTGCCGCTTCGCACGCACCACCACCAAGCGGCGCGCACGCCAGCTGATCGGCGTCCCCGCTGACACCACCACGATTTTGCTGATGGGAGGCGGCTTGGGCATTGGACCTTTGGAGAAAGCCCTGGTGGCCATCGATCGTTTGGATCACGCCGTGCAGACCGTCGTCGTGGTCGGCAAGAACAAAGCCTTGGAGCGGCGCCTGCACGATGTCGCTAAGCAACTGCACCATCGGATCAAAATCGTGGGTTTCATTCAAAACGTCTATGATTATATGCGCGCGGCGGACGTGCTCGTGAGCAAGCCGGGTGGAATGACGAGTTCGGAAGCGCTGGTGGCCGAACTCCCGTTCATCATGCTGCGCCCGCTGCCGGGTCAAGAAGAACGCAACACCCGTTACCTGGAAGACCGCGGCGTCGGCATTCGCGTCGAGCGCTCCAGCGAGCTCACAGGTGCACTCGCAAAGCTGTTGGCGTCGCCGGCGCTCCTGGAACGCATGCGCCGCAACGCGCGCGGGCTCGCGCATCCGGAGGCTGCAGCAACGGTGGCCGGCGTTATTGAAAATCTATACGATCGTCGTCTTGCGCTTCCCAATGAACCGTAGAAAGCCACACATGAAACTTTCAGCCGGTCTGCTAGTGGTTTTTGCCGTCGTGATCGGCAGCGTGAGCGGGGCCGGCGCGTGCGATCAAAAGCTTGCGGACGTTTATGCCGCTAAAATCAAGACGGCCATCGGCACCCAAGACAATGCATCCTTAGAGAAGTATTCCGTGCTGCAAGCTGCCGTCTATCACGCCTGCGAGCAAGAGAAAAGCGGCCACATGAGGACCCGTTACATGCTGGGCGAGGCAGCGAGCTGGGATCAAGCGGCTCAGGCGCTCAATAACGAGTCGGCCGGCAACTTGCAAAAGAAAAAACAATACGCGCACAATGCCATTAAGATCGCAACGCCGATCGCATCTGCAGCCAACAGCAGCGAGAAGGAGAAGACGGCCGCCAAAACCATTCTCTGGACTTTGAGCTGGGCGCACTCCGGCTAACGTCGCTTCAACACAGAACTCTGATTATGGCCTCCAAGCAAAACGCAGGACCGAAAGACGACACAGCGCTGGAGAAAGCACGAAGCAAGCACGCGCGTGCCCTGAAAAAAGTTCAAGCGACTCAGGCCAAGCTCGGAAAACGCACCCGTAAACTCCGGAAGCTGGAAGCCAAATTGACGCAGCTGCAGCAGCGGGCGACACAGGAGCAGCGGAGGGCTACGCAGGCCGGCGCAGTGAGCAGCTTACCTTCGCCGGATGGCGAGCTCAAGCTGCGTCCAGCCAGGTTGATCTACAATCCCGGGTCGGGAAAGCGCGCACTCAGACATCATTCTTTGGAAGCGATCACTGAATCGTTGCGCAGTCATGGTTTTCGCGCGGAAGCCGACGTAAAAACGTCAGGCAGGGATGCCAGGGCGATTGCCAAGGCTGCGGTCGACCACAAGGAAACGTTGGTCATCGTAGCAGGTGGCGACAGCACTGTCGAGGAGGTCGCCCCGGCGCTGCAGGGCACGAAGACCACGCTCGGCATCATCCCCACGGGAACAATGAACAACATCGCCCGCTCGCTCGGCATTCCCTTGGACATCGAGGCTGCCTGCGCGTTGCTTGAAGGTGGAACGACCCGCCAGATAGACCTCGGACGAATCGTGACCGATGCGAAACCGGAACCTGCATTTTTCTTCGAGACCGCAGGGCTAGGATTGATGGCGATTGCATTTTCCGCCGGTCAAGCGGCCCAGAAAGGCCCGCTGGCCGGCTTCCCGCAGGCGTTGCGTAAATTGTTCGACTACAAACCCGAAGCGATGCGCATCGATCTCGACGACGGACAAACGATTCTCGTGAGTTCGCAGTTGATCACGGCGTCAAACGCACCACTCATGGGTTTTAATTTTTTGATCGCGCCGCAGGCGAAGATGGATGATGGTTTGCTTGACCTTGCCGTCTACGATGGGATGGGGAAGCTCGAGCTCATCGAATACTTCGCGTCCATTAGAAATGGCAAGCAGGCAGACAATCCTCACGTACGTTTCTATCGCACGAGCAAGCTGCGGATTCGCTCGGCGCCGCCGGTGCCGGTAGAGGCGGACAAATCCCCCCTGCCAGAAGCGAGTTCGCTCGAGATTCAGGTGATGCCACAGGCGCTCACGATGATCGTCGGGAATGGCATCGCGCTCAGCGTGCCGGTCAATCCGGTGCAATCCGCTGGCGAGGCAAGTTGAAGGCTGCAGATAGTGAAGGCTTTAGCCTACAGCCTCATTCTCATTGTCTTGTTTTCGCTGCAGCCGTTACGCGCGAGCGAAAAACACCCGCTGCCCGTCAAAAGTAAGTCCGCTGTTAGCGCCACGATCGAAGTTCCAGCGGGGACCGTTGTCCAAGTCGCGACCACCGTGCCTATATCATCTAAGACCGGTGTGTGTCACGCCGGCAATCATGGAAAGAATGGTTCGTTGACTTTTCTGTTTGACTGAATCATTGGAGTCGACGGCTCAAAGATCGCACTTTCATCAGTCGATACGTCGAATAGCAAATCGAAACAAGCGCAAGCGGAAGACGTAGCGGCTGGAATCTTTCTTGGACCAGTCGCGCTCATTTCCAATTTCTTCATCAAGGGCAAGGACATCACGGTAAGTCCCGGCCAAACGTTTACCGCGTACGTCAACACCCCGCGCCTGCTCCCAAGGGCGATACCGCGCAGTAGCCGTTGCGCGGCGGACAGCGGAACGTGACCGAACATTTTACAACCATGGTATTCTTGCTACGCTTGGGTGAACGAAACGGACGCCGGCGGTGTCTTAGCATTAAAAGGACGGTGAAATGTGGCCATCGGGCGGTGGGAATCCGTCAGCCCCGCCATGCTTGGGGGGCGCAGCGAGGTTGATTTCGAGCGCTGCGTGCAGGAAAATGAGCGGGTCGTATATCGGGTTGCCTATGGCGTGCTCGGCAACCCTGCCGATGCCGAAGAGGTAACACAGGACGTATTCTTACGCGCGTATCGCAAGCTGTCGAGTTTGCGAGATCCGGACAAGTTTCGCGCTTGGATAACGCGCATGGCCCGGCGACTCGCCCTGAATTGTCAACGGGCGTCCAATCGTGCGCTMCGACGCCAAACCGCGTGGGCGGCCTACCCCGCACCTTCCGCCGCGACCGTCGATAGCGAGATCGCCGACAGTGATTTTCAGTCGCGCCTGCGCGACGAGATCGACGCCATGTCTGAAAAATTGCGCAGCGTACTGATGCTGTGTGCGATCGACGGATTGAGCGCGCGCGAAGTTGCCGCGATCCTTCGAATCCCGGAGTGCACCGTTCGCTCGCGGCTGCATCTTGCTCGAAAACATCTGCTGCGGAGGATTTTGTAATGACGGCGTGCATCCGGTGGCGTGAAGAACTCCTCGACTATGCTCTCGGCCAACCGGCCGGGGCGGCTCTGACGGTTCATTGCGGATGCTGTGCGAGCTGTGCGGCGACGTTGTCCCAAATGCGATCACGAGCCGGGCAGATCGACGAACGGATTCGACACTTGGCCGCCGTGGAGCCGTCGATATCATTGCGTCGGCGCGTGTTCGCGGCGATCGCCACTACGAAGTCGCCGTCTAGTATGTTCGCGCGCTGGCGAATCGCATTGGCGGGCGGCGCGCTGGCAGCTGCCATGGCGTGCGCGCTGTACGTCGTCGGGTCCCTACCTCAACCGTCCAATCAATCAGCGGACGTTGAATCTGATGTTGCCGCGCTTACCCACTGGCGGTCTCCTACGGACTTCCTGCTTCAACCGCTTGGCCATTCGCGCCAAGCCTTGCCATGATATTGAGGAGGACGATATGCGAATTAAACTCTTGATGCTGACGCTGCTTACGTGCTTCTTGGCTGGGGCGACGCCCGGCGTTGCGCAGCCACCGCCAATACCAGGGTCGATGGGACCGCCGGGTATGCCGGGCGCGGATCCAATCGGCGCGCAGCTCTTCCCGCCGGAGCTTATCATCGCCAACGCGCAGACGATCGGACTCACTGAGGCGCAGCAGACGCACATTCAGTCGGATATGCTCCAGGCGCAGCAACGATTCGTGCAATTGCAATTTCAACTTCAGCGCGTCATGGGCGACCTGGTAAATATACTCAAGAGAAGTCACGTTGACGAGTCAAACGCGTTGGCGCAGTTGGATAAGGAACTGGCGCTCGAGCGCGAGATGAAGCACGCGCAGCTTGGATTGATGATACAGCTCAAGAATGAGCTGACGGCGGACCAGCAGTCTCGGTTGAAAAAGCTGCGGCCGCAGCCGTAGCTGCCTTGAGGTGCGCATGAGTGCCCGCCCCTCACATCAAAAGTAATCGACATTGAGAGAAAACGTAATCAACAACGAGGTTCGACTACCGGATCGTCGCGCAACCATGCGGATCGATCGCGCCGCGAATGCTGCAGTATATCAGCCTCGAAACGCTGCGTTGCGGACTGCTGAAAATTAGGGTCCGGTATTGTGAGCACCGGACCACTTTTGCCTCTTGGCGGCTGGAGGCGGGCTTTTCAGTTTTTGAGGGCGAAATGGAAGCCTATATTAATAGTACGCAAAACCCTTACGAAATAAAAAAGTGGAGAGATGGCCGAGTTGGCTGAAGGCGGCGGTTTGCTAAACCGTTATAGTGCTGTAAAGGCGCTATCGAGGGTTCGAATCCCTCTCTCTCCGCCACGTCCTACCTTCAGCGTTGTGTCGCATCAAGTTTAGTACGTGCGATGAAGATCCGTGTATTGGGAAGCGCTGCGGGCGGTGGATTGCCTCAATGGAACTGTGGTTGCCACAACTGCTCCGAAGCGCGCGCAGGCCGTCTGCCGAGCCGCCTATCCGCTTGCGTAGCTGTTTCAGCCGACGATGAGCACTGGGTTGTGGTTAATGCGGGCAGCGACATCAATAGACAGCTTGCCGAAACTAAGGCCTTACATCCCACTAGCGCCCGCGCGAATCCAATTCGCGCGCTCTTGCTGACCGACGCAAATATCGATCATACGGCAGGGTTGCTCGAATTCAGGCAGGCCGATTATTTTCTCACATACTCGACCGACCTAGTCAAAAAGACGCTGTGCGAAGGGCCGATGTTTTCCCAGTTTGCGCACGGAAATAAGCGCTGGCTCACGTTTCCCGCCAAAGACAAGGTGCGCGTCGAGGTCGAGGCTGGCGACTTGCGGATTTGGGCCAGTCCGGTGGATGGTATGTTGCCGTCGTATGCAGGCGGACAACAACGCGCTGGGGCAGCGGTTGCCTATGTTTTCGAACACCGCGCCGCGCGCTTCGTGTATGCGCCGATATTCCTCACCCTCGGTAAGGACCTCGCCGCGGAGCTGGAGGATGCGGACGCGACGTTGCTGGATGGTACTTGCTGGAGCGACGATGAGATGATCGAGCTTAGGTTGGGCACTCGAACCGCGCGGGCGATGGGCCACGCTCCGATCTCGGGGCCGGGTGGATCGCTAGAAGCGTTGGCAGCATTGCGTGCTCCGCATCGCTATTACACCCACGTCAACAATTCGAATCCGCTTGTTGATCCGGCCTCCCCGCAATCCGCCGTCGTGCGTCAAGCCGGAATCGCGGTCGCACACGACGGCTTGGAAATCGAAATTTAATGGCAGCCACGACAGCACCTGACCGGTTCCTGGGCGAGGCGGAGTTCATTGAGCGTCTGCGCGCAGTAGGTGCGCGACGCTATCATGATAAGCATCCTTTTCAACGCGCGATGCACGCCGGGGTTCTGACACGCGGGCAGATGCAAGGCTGGGTTGCTAATCGTTACTATTATCAAAAATGCATACCCATTAAGGATGCCGCGATTCTTTCCAACCTGCCGGACAGAGAAAAGCGCCGCTTTTGGATCACGCGAATATTGGATCATGACGGCACGCTTGAGGGCGGGGGCGGAGGCATGGAGGCGTGGTTCGCGCTTGGCCGAGCTGTCGGTCTTGATAAGGAAGAGCTGGTGAGCGAACGACTCGTTCTGCCAGGGACACGATTCGCCGGCGACGCGTATGTCACGTTTGCTCGAACGCAGCCCTGGCTTATCGCAGTAGCCTCGTCGCTGACGGAGCTTTTCGCACCCGAACTTCTAGCATCGCGCATCGCCGCTTTGGTTGAAAAATATCCTTGGCTTGACGACAGCGGCCTGACATATTTTCGCAGCCGCCTCCCTCTGGCGAAGCGCGACGCTGAGTACGCGCTTCGCTGGGTCGTCGATGGGGCAACCAACGTTGAGATGCAAGCAGCCTGCCTGCGAGCCTTAGATTTCAAGTGCGACGTCTTGTGGGGGATCTTGGATGCTACCCAGCAAGCGTATGGACCGCGCGAGAACGGGCCGCCGCGTTTGTGACCGTGCCGAAGTTGTCGAGCGGCGTCAGGTTCCGCCGCGGCGACGACGGACAGGGTATGTTGCTCGTGCCGGAAGGCATGGTCAGTCTCAACCCTCCTGCTGCGGCCGTGGTCGAGCTCGTTGATGGTTTACGCTCTACCGATGCCATAGCGAATACGTTGTCCACGGAATATGGCGTCGACAAAGACGTTATGACGCGCGATGTGGAAACACTAGTCAGCCAGCTGGCCGCAAAAATGTGGCTCGCACTCGACGCTTGCGCCAACGAAGAGCCGCCTAAAGAAGTTTAAATGGAATACAAGCCGTTATCTTTACTAGCCGAACTCACGTACCGCTGCAACCTGCAGTGCCCCTATTGCTATAATCCGCTCGACCTGAAGTCGTACGCGGACGAGCTTGATGCCGCAACGTGGTGCCGGGTTGTCGACGAGGCAGCCGACTTGGGCGTCTTGCAATTGCATCTTTCTGGAGGGGAGCCGACGCTTCGCGCAGATGACTGCTGCACGATCGTGCGCCAGGCACGCAAGCGTGAACTGTACACCAATCTCATCACACAAGGGACGTTCTTGAACGAAGGACTGCTCGATCGGCTCTTGCATGCGGGCCTTGAACACGTACAACTGAGCTTACAGGCGCCTCACGCTGGTCTCGCCGACTTCATAGCCGGCACGCGCGTGCACGAGCGCAAGCTCGATGCCCTGGAACGCGTGCTGCAGCGCGACGTTGCGGTGACGCTGAATTGTGTGCTCCACTCTCGCAATATCGACGAAGTAGCGGACATTATCGAACTGGCCGAGCGTCTCGGCATCCGAAGGCTCGAGCTTGCCAACGCACAGTTTTACGGC
>JRHI01001258.1_pt1 | contig 22295 bp, 18 predicted proteins | sample 215371 | NCBI WGS metagenome assembly JRHI01 (sample SAMN02929681, study PRJNA255918) | sediment metagenome | biome: cave system; feature: Ice Cave; material: Sediment; isolation source: sediment from deep within a dark volcanic ice cave with no known source of... ...
CGGCAGCGGCGGCGCGTACCCGGTCCGCGTTCGCGCCGGTGTCGGCGAAGGTGTCTGGGTCGACTCCCCGGTCGGAGCCGTCGCTTCGATCGCGGTCGGCGCTTCCGTCACCGTCGTCGGTGCGGTGGCGGTCGGTTGCTCGGTGGGCGGCACGGTCTCGGTCGCGATGGGCGTTTCGGTCGCGGTGGGCGTTTCGGTCGCCGTAGCGGTCGGTGCCGGGGTCGGCGTCGCGGTCGCCGCCGCGACGAGCGTCACGGTCGCTCCGCCGTAGTTGCCCTCCGGCACATGGATCGGCGGCTGGCCGCCTGGGGCGTAGCCCGCCGGCGCCTTCGTCACCACCACCGCGTAGTCCCCTGCCGGCACGTTGTCGATCTCGATCGTGCCGGCGGTCGGATCCGGGTCCTCGGGCGCGTTGTCGCACGCCTTGAGGGTGCCACCCGCGCCTCGCAGCTCGACGCACGCGCCGCCCACCGCCTGCCCCGCCTGGTCTACCACGAACACCTGAGCGGCACCGATTTGGATGCTCGACGTGCCCGCACTCGACGTCGGCGTCTCGGTCGCCGCTCCGGCGGTCGCGGTCGCAGTCGCGGTCGATACGGGGGCTTCGGCTGTGTTCTTCGGCGTCGGGGTCGGCCACCGGGTTGCGGTAGGCGCAACCGTTGGTTCCGATCCGGCAGTGGCCGTCGCGGTCGGTGTCGCCGTGGCCGTCGCCGTCGGTGGCATGGTCGCCGTCGCCGTTGCGGTCGCGGTCGGCTCCAGCGTCGCCGTTGCGGTCGCCGTGGGTGTATTGGTCGGGGGCGGCGTCGGCGTGGCGGTCGGCACGAGTGTGAGCGTGGCAGTCGGGATCGGCGTCGCCGTGGAGGTCGGCACGGGCGTCGCCGTCGCCGTCGGCGTGCTGGTGTCCGTGGGCGTGGGGCTGGCGGTCGGCGTCGGAGTCACCGTTGGGAGCGGCGTCGCAGTATTGGTCGGGGGCGGCGTCGGGGTGTCGGTCGCAGCCAGTGTCGGTGTTGCGCTGGGTGTCGGCGTGTCGGTCGGCGCGGGCGTCGCAGTCGGTGTTGCGGTTGCCGATGGCGTAGCGGTGGCCGTCGCGGTCGCGGTCGCGGTTGGAGTGCGGGTCACCGTCGAAGTTGGCGTTGCGGTCGAGGGGACGACCGGCGACGCGATGTGGCGGAGCGGGACCACCAGGCTCACGACCTGTCCCGGGAGGACCTGGATATCGAGGGCCGCCGGCGGCTGGAATCCCGGCAGGGCGGGATCAAGCGCGACGGTGTAGCCACCCGCCGGGAGGCCGCCGATGAAGAGGAACCCCTCCTGCGGCGACCCATCGTTCGCACCGTTGTCGCAGACGCGCAGCGGGGCGCCCGTTCCGCGCATGAGGACGCACGCCCCGCCGACGGTTCGCCCGTCCTCGTCCTGGACGCTCAGCACCAGCGATCCAAGCGGCACCTGAGTCGGCGATGCCGTAGGAGACCGCGTCGCGGTGGCCGTCGCCGTTGCGGTGGCCGTCGCCGTCGGCGTGAACGTGGGAGGACGCACCGGCGGCGCGACGGTGTTGACCCGCGTCGGCGTCGGTGTTGGAATCGGCGTCGCGGTCCGGGTTGGCGTCGGCGTGAACGTAGGGGGAACGCTAGGGGGAGGCACCGTCGTCCGGATGGGTAGCGAGGTCACGGTCGGGGTTGGGATTGCGGTCGGCACCCGCGTCGCGGTCGCACTCGAGGTCGGTTGGGCTGTCGCGGTCGCCGTCTTCTGCACCGACAGGTTCGGAAACCCGGCTGTCGTCGCCGTCGTGGTCGGGAACGCGGTTGCGGTCGCGGTCTTGACTCCGGTCACGGGGGACGCCGACATCGAGCTTGGCGACACGGGTGGCGCCTGAGACGATGCCATCGGGCTCTCGCTGACCGCCGCCGGCGATCCGGCCGCCGTATTCCCGTTGTCGGGACCAGGCGGCTGGGGAGGCTGAGGCGACTGAGGCGGCTGAGGCGGTGGTGGCGGCGTCCCGGCTTGGGCCGTCTGGAGCAGGGCCGCCACCGTCTGGTCGGCCTGGGCGGTCACCTGCGCTTGCTGGACGTCGGAGTAACAGGCCCCGAGGAGGGCGACGACGCCTCCGACCAGGAGCAGCAGGAGCAGGTTGAACAGCTGCTGCCGCACGGCAGTCCCTTACACAAGCCACGGGTCGCCCATGTGCCGTCGCTCACGCCGCGACGGCTGCCGCGTGGCGGGTTCGGATGCGCGCCATGCCGCCGCAGGCAGATCCCGTCGCGGTCGGATCGAGGCCCGACTCGCCCGTCCGGCGTCGCTACCTTACATCCGACCGCCGCCGGCTACAAGGCCACCATACCGGCGTGCCTGAACGGCGCCGAACGCAACCGCCAGCGGGGCGGGCGCCGGCGGGTTCGCTCTGGACCGGTCGCCGGTGTGTTGACGGCCCGGGACGGCCCCCGACCCGGTCAATCACGGCGTCGGCGTGACTGGGTTTGGCGGTGACGTCGGCGGCGGGGCCGGCGCGGTGGCAGTCACGTTCGGCGGAGGAGTCGTCGTGGCGACCGCCGTAACCGCCGGCGTCACGACCGTGGGCACCGCCGCCGTCACCACCTGGGTGACCTCAGGCGCCACCGGCACCGGCGGCGCCTGGGTCACCGCCTCGGTCGGCTGCTCCGTCGCTCTCGGTGTCACCTGGGGGGCAGGCACCGTCGGCGCGACACCTGGCACGACATTGACGCGGTTGCCGTTGAGCGGCGTCAGCCGGGGGTCGATCAGCCGCCAGCCCGCGGTGGTGCTTGGATCCTTGATGCGATACTCAATGTGGACGTGGTCGCCGTTCATGCTGCCCGAATAGCCGACCAGTTGCCCGATCTTCACGGTCTGACCGGGCGCCACGACGCAGGAGCTGACATGCCCGTAGATTAACATGTCGCCACCCGGGAGCCGAAGCTGCAGACGACCCGAGGTCGGACCGCCGGAGGACGAGGCGAACGCGGCGCAGCCGTCCTCGCCGTTGCTGTTACCGGTACCGGAGCAGACGACCGTCGACTCCGCGGGAGCGTAGAGTGGCGTCCCCAGCTGGATCGCCACGTCGAGCCCCGTGTGCCCGGGTTGGGTGAAGCCGTATTCGAGCGAGTATTGATACCAATCGGGGTGGACGTTGACGCTAAAGTCGGTCGGGCCGAACTCCTGGGAGAGGGGCGCCAGCCCGCCGTCGACGAGCGTGTTGCCCCAGATGTAGGCCAGCCCGTTGATCGGCTGGTTCTGCCCGGCCAGCCAGTTGCCCGGAATCACGGCCGCGCCACCGGCGCCGGTTCCCGACTGCACCGAGACCTGGCCGCCCAGCGCACCGACGGCCTCGAGCTCCGCCATGTAGGTGTCGAAGGCCCGCTGGTATTGGAAGTCGGAGCTGTAGGCGTCGCGGGCCCCGGTCGGTTCGTAGTGGCCCGAGAAGTAGCCGACGATCACGTTGCGCCATGGCTGCTGTTTGGAGTCACCGTAGCGCAGCGCCAGCTCGTAGGTGCCGCAATAAATCGAGTAGCCGGGATCGATCAGCAAGCGACGAAAATCGAAATGGGCGGCGCCAATCGTGCCCGGCGTGATCTGCATCAGCCCAGCGGCGCTATCGGCGTTGGCGCTGCTCGGCATCACGCCCTGGGTCTCGATCATGATGATCGACTTGATGACGTTCGTGGGCACGAGAACCCCGAGCTCGGCGTTGACCTGTTGCTGCGCGACCAGGATGTCCTGATTCCACTGCTCCACGGCGGCCCACTTGGGGTCGAGCGCGGTGACACTCGGCGGTTTCACGGCAGGCACACCTTGACCGGGCGTTTGTCCGGGCTTGACGGGCGGCAGCTTGATGACCGGTGCCTGATCGGTTTTGCGGGTGGGCGGGTGCAGGTCGATCACGACCGGCTGGTTGCTCTTGTTCGGTAGGTTGAGGTTCAGAACCGGCGCGCCGTTGCCGTCACCCTTGGTCGCCGGGAGGTTGAGCACGGGAACCGAGCGGAAGTTGCCGCCGACTTCGGCGGCGGCCTCTCCCGACCCTTCATTGAGACGCAGGACCGGCGGCCCACCGGTGGCCGCATCGACAGGGTTCGACCCGGTCGCTGAGCCGACGCTGCTTCCCCAATTCGGAACATTCGCCGCGTCCTGCGCGCCGGTGGCGCACGGTGTCACAGCCACCGAAGCGGAGTCGCCCCAGTTGGGAACGGAGGTGTCCCCGCTTCCTGGCTGGCCGCAGCTCGCCTGCGAGAGCGGAACGGCGAGCACCGCAGGCACGGCTCCCGGGCCGATCAGCGCGAGTGGGATGGCCGTGAGCAGGACGCCACCCGCGACCAAAACGCCAAGTCGAGCGACGATCGTCCGCCCGCGCCGTCTCGCCCCCCGGACAGGCTGGATGCCAGGTGGACGCGCGGCGCGCTTGGGCAAGATCAGGCGGGCACTGCCGTCACCGTCGAGTCGTGGGGAAGCCATCGGGCACCTCTCGGTGATGGGGTGGCGAGAACGGCAGCTCACCGGCGACGAGGTTCGCTCTACTCCTGGGATGTACCAGACCGCGCGCCTCTCGTCAATCGAGAACGCGCCGGTGCCACCCTTCGATCCGAGGCGCCCAGGCGCGTCAGCACCCAAGCGTCTGCCTGCTGACCAATCAGGGTACGACCGCGAAACACCGGAATCGGAGCACATACGTCTCGACAGACTGGTCGTGACGGACGAACATAGCGTCGACAGACACGACGGGCCGTGCCCGATACTCACCGGCGGCAGTGGCATCGTTCCTGAGGGCCAAAGGTTGGTGCCATGGCGGCGAGGCGCTGTCCGTGCCGGAGGGCGAGCCTGCCCCGTCTGCGCCAGGGGATGAACCGATGTTGCGCGCCGTCCTTTTCGCGAGCTTGATCGTGGCGGTGACGATGGCACCGGCCGCGGCGCAGTCGGGAGACGGCAGCCTCCAAGTGCTGACGGTGAACGAGCGCGGCGAGCAACTTCCGAACGCCTGTTTCCAGATCTACGTCGACGTCGGGGGCGGCGCGCGTGGAGAGTATCGCGGTGGTGCCTGTGACAAGGACGACGGCGCCGAGGACGGGGCGGTCACGTTCGTGCTCCCGGCCGGAGCCTACGTGCTCGAGGAAGTGAAGCCAGCCCCGGGCTATGGCGCGGCGCCGGACACGCCGGCAACCATTACCGCCGGCAAGGTCACGAAGGTGTCGATCGTGAATAGGCCCATCGGAGCTCCGCCCTCGACCCCGGCGGGCGCCACCGTCTCGCCAACCGCGACGTCGGCGGCCGGCGCGACCAGCCCGTCCGCGCAGGCGTCTCCGGTCGGAACGCGCGGCGCCGTGCAGGGCAGGGTCGACATTGGCGGGCGGTCGTTATTTCTTGATTGCGAGGGTTCGGGATCACCGACCGTCATCCTTGAGGCGGGCGGCCCCGGCAAGGGCTCCAAGAGTTGGGCCAAGATCCAGAGCGAGCTCTCGAAGACGACGCAGACCTGCAGCTACGACCGGGCGTCGGTGGGGCAGAGCGACCCCGCGCCGGCCGGCATCCGCACGATCCAAGACAGCGTCGACGATCTCCACGCCCTGCTCTCCAAGGCGTCGATCCCTTGCCCGTGCGTCTTTGTCGGGTCATCCTGGGGCGGCGCTGTTGTCCGCCTCTACGCCGGCCGCTTTCCCAACGACGTTGCCGGGTTGGTCTTTGCCGACGGCATTCCACCGGGGTTCGTCGATCGTTTTCTCACGCTCGTCCCCACCGATACGCCCGAACGAAGACGCCTCCTTGGCTCCGACAACGGTGAGCGCGTGGATCAGCTGCAGAGCATGAAAATGGCCGACGCCGCTCCGCTACCGGTGAACGTGCCGGCGATTGTGATCACCCACGGGCTGAAGCTCGGGTTCGGCGCCAACTTTCCGGAAGACAAGCTGGAATCGGGCTGGAAAGACGACCAGGCGGCCTACGCCGGCGTCCTCCACGCCCGCCTGCTCGTCGCCGGGAAGAGCGGCAATGATCTGGTTCGCGAACAGCCGGACCTGGTGATCGCGGCGATCGGCTACGTCTTGTCGGCGGTCAAGAATCCGACGACCACGCCCGGTACGCTGGAGGTGCGCGTCGTGTCGCCGAGCGGCGCCGCCTTGCCGGGCGCCTGCTTCCAGGTTTATGTCGACAACGGTCACGGTTTGCCCGGCGATTACCGCAATGCCACCTGCGACGACGCGGACGGCGCCGCGGACGGCACCGTGACCTTCGTGCTGGCGGCAGGCAACTACGTGCTGGAAGAGAAGGCGCCCGCGGGCTATGCGCCGGCGGGGTATACCCGCGCGGTGGTGACTCCGGGGCAGGTGACCCCCATCCGGATCGTCAACCAACCGGCCGGCACTCTGCCCGCGACCGGTTCGCCCGCCGCCGGATGAGGCCTGGTCGCCAATGCCCACCGACCGCCTGCGACGGGACGCTTCGCCCCGCAAGGGATCCGGCGCCCCGACATCCGCCGTGGGTGATGACGGCAAGCCCAGATGTGGTGTGGAGTACTGGGAGGTGGATCGCCGCCGGCCAACCGTCCTCACCGCGTCGTCCTCGCCGCCCTCGATCCCGGCTCCGGCCGGGCCGCCATGCGTGGCACCGGTGCAATGGAGAGTCGTACACTTCGCGATCATGTCCATGATGCGCCTGTGGAGTTCAAGATGATCGCGCTCTCGCCTCGCCGGCGCGTTGCCCCAGCGCGGATCCGCGCGCCGCTGCGCGCGTCGGGGGCGGCGCTGCTCGTCCTGACGCTGTTGTCCAGCTGGGCCCCGGTGGCCACCGCTCAGAACGGGGACGTCACGGTTGCGGCCAAGACCTGCCCGGCGACCGTCGACGTCAACGGTACCGATCCGGCCGCGTTTGCCGCCGCCTGCACGCCACCCGTCGATGGACTGAACTTCGCCTTGGCCTTTGGGGCCGGCACACCGCGCCGGCGCGCGACCGCCGGCGGCCAACCGGCCACCTGGCATCCTCCGTTCCCCGGCCCGTTCACGCTTCGTCTGGAAAACAGCCCGCCGGGGACTGCGGTCGTCTTTTGCACGCGCGACGGAGTGACCACCCGCGTGGCCGTCACCAACGGGTCGATCAGCGGCGATCCGGTGCCCGCGTCCGGTTTGAGCTGCCAGTGGTACATCGTGCCGGCTCCCGGCCCGACGCCGACCCCGATTCCCGCGCCATCTCCGACGCAGCCCCCGGCCGTCCCCACGGCGACGACGGCTGCGACGGTGGCGCCCAGCCCATCGCAAGGACTAGGACCGGCAACTCTGACCGCGACCGCCGCGAAGGCCACGACCAACCAGCTCATCACCAACCTCGGCGCCCTCCCCAACGCCACCTACAGCCTGGCGGTGGGCATCAACGGTGCCGGCCAAGTGGTCGGCTATTCGGGCAAGGCGAATGACACGGGCGACATCGAGTGGGAGCACGCCTTCCTCTGGTCGAGCGGAACGATGACCGACCTCGGCACGCTCGGCGGTGACCGCAGCCAGGCCTTCGCCATCAACGACCGCAAACAGGTCGTCGGTCTCTCGACGACTGCGAAGGGCCAGCAGATCGGTGGGCAAGGCACGCACGCGTTTCTGTGGGACAACGGCAAGATCAACGATCTGGGCAGTCTCGGCGGCAACTACGCCGAAGCCTACGGGATCAACACCGCGGGTCAGGTGGTCGGCCAGTCCGAGACCCCGACCGGCCAGCAACATGCCTTCCTCTGGGCCAACGGGAAAATGAGCGATCTCGGCACCCTGGGCGGTGTCAGGAGCCAGGCCTTCGACATCAATGAGGCGGGACACGCCGTCGGGTTCGCGGAGACGGCGACCGGGACGGTGCATGCCGTCCTCTGGGCGAACGGAGCGAAGACGGATCTCGGGACGCTCGGCCCGTTCTTCAGCGTTGCCACCGGCATCAATGCCTTGGATCAGGTGGTGGGGTATTCACCGATCGGCTCGCAGGCACCCCACGCCTTTATCTGGGCGGACGGCAAGATGACCGACCTCGGCACCGTCGGCAAGACCTCCAGCCTCGCGCACGGACTCGGCGATGACGGTCGAGTGGTCGGCGCGGCCTGCGACAAGAACTGCCTGAGCAACGATTCGACCGGAATCCTCTGGCAAGACGGGAAGCCCACGCAACTTCAGACGTTGTTGGGTCCACGGGACAAGACCCGCTGGATCATCGACGACGGTTGGGCCATCAGCAACAGCGGCCAGATCACCGGCAGCGGCACGTTCCGGGGCAAGAAACGGGCCTACCTGCTCCGGCTCGACCTCACCGAACTGCCGACTCCGGTCCCCGCCTCCCCAACGGCCCGTCCCCAGATGACGGCGACGCCGGCGGCACCCACGGGGCCGCCGCGCGAGGTCGCCTTCGGGGACGCGCAGTACCTGTACGACCGGACGGTCACCCTCGATCGAAACAGTCTGACGGCGGTCGGCGCCGCCGCCGGATTGACGCTGCTCGCCCGCGAGAAGCAAGCGCCGTTTGCCGCGCTCTACACCCCGGGTGTGCCCGATACCGCCGGCCAGCTGCGGCGGTACCTGCCCGAGCAGACCGAGCGGCCGGGTGATGCCTGCCCGGCCGAGGTCACCGTCCAGTATCCCGAGCTGCCGACGACGGATAAATCGACGTTCTTCGCCTTCGCTGGGTACGAGCGGGACATCACGCCGGAGCTCCTCACCCCCATCACCAACATCGGCAACGTACCGGTTCTGGGCGAGCCCGCGGGGGACAAGGGCTACGTCGAGCTGTTCTTGCGCACCGATACTGGACTGCAGCGGTACGTCGTGCTCAGCCAGGACGGGGTCCCGGCTCAGCTGACCTCACCCGTGCCCTTCGCCGGACAGAAGCTGACGTTCGCCGGAGATGTGACCAACCAGATCAGCCGGGCCGGGCTGGTGCGCGTCGGTTGCGCCGGGCCATTCAAGATGCAGGCGGCGGTCGACCACGCCAAAGCGCCGTTCACCACGCTCTATGCCTCGGTCGGCAACCGGCTGCTGGCCTTCACGGCGACCGCCGCGACGACGTCCGGCGCCGTCACAACCCTCGCCCCGGCGGAGCGGGTCTTCTCGCCGGTTGGGTCGGTCCTGTTCGCGGCTCGATTGGAGCTCAGCCAACCGCCCATCGCTGACGATCGACGACGCGCCCGGGGCGCACGTCGCGTCGCCGGCGCCGTCCCCCGGCGGTCACGCGCGCCCGGCTAGAGCAGAGGGTTCCGGAACTCGATCGTCGCCACGATGGTGCCGACGACGACAAGGAGCACGATCCAGACCGCCGTGATCGTGGCCTCCGAGACGGCAGGATCGCTGCCGAAGCGGTGGTCGCCGCCGGCGCCAAACGACGTGTGCAGGTCGACCAGCGCGACGGCCACCAGGGCCACCGCCAGCAGCCCAAGCGCCGCCAGCCAAACTTGCCACAACGGCGCCGGCAGCGTGACGTGGACCCGGTCCTTCGCCCACTCGTTTTGCCACATGGTCTGGACCACGTAGGCGACCGTTCCCGCCGCCGCGATGATCCCGAGCAGGGAACGCCCCCGGCGCAGGCGCGACCACGCCGTGCCACCGCGCCGGATCCACCACGCCGCAACCCCGACCAAACCCAACGCCGGCGACACGATCAGCATGATGTGGGTGAGGCGGGTGTACCGCTCGGCGAAGCCCTGGACGTCGGCCCGCAGCGCGTAACCGAGCGCGACCGGCGCCCCCGCCCAGAGCGCCCCGGCCGGCGCCGCACCGAGCAGGAAGGTTCGCGGCGGCAGCCGCAGGAGTCCCGCCCCGATCGTGACCGGCATCCGCACCAGCGGCAGCATGCGGCCGACGAAGACCGCGGCGCTGTCGTGACCCGCCAGCCGCTGCCGCCACCGCGCGAACTGGTCGGGCCGCTCGAGGTCGTGGTGCCGGCGCACCAGCGTGAGGAGGCGGACGCCCCCGGTTCGGACGACCAGGAACAGCGTCGTCGTGCCGAGCACGTCGGCGACGGCCACCAGGATCAGGCTGAAGACGAGACCAGCCGGCGAGTGGACCGCGTAGCTCCCGGCGAGGAGCAGCGCGATCTCGGCGGGGATCCCGGTCGGCACGCCCAGCTCGCCGGCAAAGATGAGCAGGGCGACGAGTGGAACGCCGTGCCGTTCGATCAGCGCCAAGAGGGACGCGTCGATGGTCAGCCTCCTGTCCACCCAGGACCAGCGCACCCGACGCCGAGAGGTGCGATCATGAAGCATAGGAGAAACGATCAACGCTGACCATCGACGTCGAGCAGGTGCCCGCAGTTACACCGCCGTTGAAAGATTGTTGACACCGGCAACGGCGGTCGGTATCCTCCGCAACGTCGTCTGACCCAACCATCCGAACGCACGCGAAAGGAGAGTGTGGTGGAGCAGAGGGATTCCCTTGAGCAACTGCTGAGCGACTACCGTGCCGCCCAGGTGTCCCGCCGCGACTTTATGAAGCGAGCCCTAGCGCTCGGATTGTCACTGCCGGCGATCGGTGCGCTGCTCCTCTCGATCCGGACCCAGGGCGCTTCGGCCGCCCCCGCCGGCACGACGCGCACGGCAGCCGGCGCGGCTCAACAGGCCAAGCCGGGGGGGACACTGCGTGAGGGGTACGACCTCGATTTCTCGCGGATGGACCCGATCAAGGCCGATTGGTACGACCCCGGTTTCAACGCCCTCTACGATGCGATCATCACCAACGACCCCGATGGCAAGCTGGTCCCCCAGCTCGCGGATAGTTGGACCGTCTCCGACGACGGAAAGACCGTCACCTTCAAGATCCACTCCGGTCTCAAGTTTCACTCGGGGGCGCCCCTCAACGCGCCGGCGATCAAGGCCGTCTACGACGCCATCCAGGACCCGAAGAGCGGGTCGCCGCTGGCGGCCATCTTCACCCCGGTCAAAAGTATTGCCGCGCCGGACGAGGTCACGGTCGTCCTGACCCTGGAGCACACCTATTACGAGGTGCTCAACGTCGTCAAGACCGGCTACTGGTGCATCGCCAACATGGCGACGCGGACGCAGCTCGGCAACGACTACGCCAAGAAGGTCATCGACGGCAGCGGTCCCTTCACCTTCACGGAGTGGGTGCCCGGCAGCCACGTCTCCGTCAAGCGCTGGGAAGACTACCCCGGCTCGATCGTGCCATTCTTCAGGAACAAGGGCAAGGCGTACCTCGACGGCATCCGCTGGGAGGCCGTCCTGGAAGCGGCGCAGCGGGCGGTGCGCATTGAAAACGGAGAGCTCGATGCCCTGCACGGCCCGGCCCCGCAGGACGTCGCGCGCCTGCAGGGCAACGCGGACCTGAACGTCATCAAGCTCAAAGAGTGGTCGGGCTGGATCCTCGGCGCCAACTTTACGCGCACCGACCTTGACTTCCACGAGTTGAAGATGCGCCAGGCGATTTCGGCCGCGATCGATCGCGCCTCGATCGCCAAGGCGCTCCTTTTTGGCGAGGGCGAGCCGCTGTTTGGCGCGGTGACGTCGGCGGACAAGAACTACACCAAGGACGTCGAGCAGTACAACAAGTACGACGTCAATGCTGCCAAGGCGATGGTCAAGGACCTGGGCTGGACGCCGGGGAGCGACGGCATCCTGGTCAAGAACGGCACCAAGCTGCAATTCAACTTGATGATCCAGGCCGAGTCGTTCAACCAGCAGCTGGCTACCGTCGTCCAGGACCAGCTCAAGCAGATCGGGATGGACGTCAAGGTTCAGGCGTTCGACCGCGGCACGTATTTCAACAACCTCTTTAGCTACAAGACCGACGCCTACATCTTCTATTACCTCTGGCCGGTGCCGGTCGACGTCGTGATCCTCTTCGTCACCCCCGGCAGCAGTCCCAACTGGCAAAAGGCCGACGTGGCGGAGGTCAACGCCGCCGTCAACGCCTATCTGAGCGCCGCCAACGCGGACGCCCTCGGCGCCGCGTCCAAACAGTTCCAGGTGGCCGTCGCCAAGAACCTCCCGATCATCCCGCTGGTCAACCGGAACAACATCTGGGTCACCCGCAAGAACGTCCACGACTACATGCCGACCCAGTGGGTCCTCTATCCCTACTACAACGACGTCTGGATGGAGTAAGACGCGATCCTGAACGTGGGGTATGGTAGCATCGCGGCATGAGCACCCCGCACTGGGCCGCAACAGCGGCCACCAAGCAGGACGACCCGACGAGCTGGGGGGTCGACGACGCGCTCTGGGCCACGCTGGAGCCCATCTCGACACCCCCGTCCTTCTGCTACCAAATGCACGGCAACGGATACGCCCCGGATTTCTCGGCTCACCCGTTCCCATCGCCCACGAACCACCCGCCTCGCCGTTCCATCGCACAAGGAAGCCTCATGCTTGCATCCGGTCGCGCGGTCACCCGGTGTCCCCGAATCGCCTGGCTCACCATCATTGGCCTCGTGATCGCCCTCACCACCGTGCCGACCGCGCCGCTCGCCTCCGCGGCCCAGCCGGCCAATCCGTCCACCGCCAAGGGCGCCATCACCCCGGCCGAGCTGCCCGCCATGATGCTCACCCCCGCCGACCTCGACGCCGCCGGCCTCCCGGGCGCCGGCATCGGCGGCGGCCAGACCTTCTCCAGCCTCGACGACGCCGCGGCGAGCCGGATGTTCGCCCAGAGCCGCGGCATCTTCCGCCTCTCCGCCGTCCCGAACAGCCGGCGCATCCTCGCCAACGCCGGCTGGCAGCGCTTCCACGAGCACCGGATCGGCACGTCACGGCCGGGAAAATCGAACGTCTTCGCCTTTGAAGTGGACAGCGGCGTCGAGCGCTTCGCCACCGCCGCCGGCGCCGCCGACGCCTTCGCCTTCTACACCGATCTCCCGGTCGCCATGCGCATCGTCCCCGTCGAGAACTTGCCCGTGGACAACCCGCCCGCCATCGGCGACGAGACGGCGCTCTGGCAGATCCGCGGCAAGACCGCCGGCACCACCCGCACGCCCTACCGGGGTCTCAGCCTCTGGTTCCGCACCGGCAGCCTGATCGCCTCCGTCGCCGCCTTTGACTTCGACAGCAAGACCGGCTCGCTCCCCTCCCAGCAACTGGTCGCGGCGCTGGGCCAACGCCTGCTCGCCCGCATCGAGGAGGTCCGCCGCCACGGCGGGCCCGGCTTGGGCGACCGCGTCCTCCGGCTCGGAGGCCCGGCCGTCGCCATCACCACGGACCAGTATTTGGTGATGAACGGCGAGGTGCTGCCACTGCTCGGCGGGTCGGCCGACGGCTTGGCGCGAGCGACGAAGGTCCGTGACCAATTCGACATGACCGACCAATACTACGTCTTCTCTGAGATCTCCTCGAGCGGCGCCACGTCCTCCGACCGAACCTTCTCAATCGTCCTGACCCGCTTCGCCAACGCGACCGGGGCCGGGGGCTACTTCGCCAGCCTCCCCAGTCGCCTCCGAGGCGCGGACGTCAACGATCTCGCGTTCCCGGCCGACGCCCCCGCGCTGGGCGACGAAACGCATGCCGCCACCTACGCCGCCATCGGCAGCGACGGCCGTAACCGGCGCTACGTCGACCTCCTGGTCCGGGTCGACCGCCAGGTCATCCGCCTCCGCATCGCCAGCCCGCAGCAGATGGACTGGTCCCCGGCGCAGTCACTGGCCGCCCAACAAATTGCCTGCCTCCAGACCGAGGTCTGCCTCGACGCCATCCCCCCGCCCGTCGAACTCTGCACGAGCGCCCGCTGCCGCCCCCCGGCGACCCCGTCCGCCACCCGCCTTGGCGCTGGGTGGTCGAAGGTCGGCCACAGTTGGTCAACCGGTTCCGGCACCTGCTCGTCCGGTGGGAGAAGCAGGGCAATCACTACCTCGACTTCGTCTACCTGGCCGCCGTGCTCATCGTCTGCCGAAAGCTCCGCCATGCCCGCCCGCGTTCAGGATGGCGTCTAAGATCCGCCGGAGCACAGCCAGGCGCGGTCAGAGATCACTCGCAGGCTCGGCATCATGACCATGCGGATCCTGGGCCGGCCACTCGTTGTTCTTGAACTCGGATGACCTTCGTTGGACGGGTTTGCCCTCGACCAGGGCGCAGCCAGCAGCGCCCCGACGAGCCGTTGAACCTTCCCGAGCCCAGGGTCTCAATCTGGGCAGCCGGACGAGGTAACCTGTGGCCACCTATCTCGCGCGGCGCAGCCTGAGGATGGCCGTCATCCTCATCTTCGCGTCGATTGCCGTCTTCTATTCGCTGCGCTTCGCTCCCGGCGACCCAACCGGTGTCGTCCTCAACCCGCTGACCGCGAAGGAGGCCCGAGACGCCTATCGGCACGAGATTGGGCTCGATAAGCCGGTCTATGCGCAGTACGTCGTCTACGTCGCGAACCTCGTCCGCGGTCAGCTCGGCGCGTCCCTCGTGACGGGAACAGGCATGTGGGAGCTGGTCAAGGAGTACGGCAAGAACAGCCTGATCCTTGGCCTCGCGGCCGTCCTAGTCTCCCACGCGATCGGCATCCCGCTCGGCATCCTCGCCGCCGCGAAACGGAACTCGATCGTCGATCAACTGGCAACGGGGCTGAGCGTGCTTGGGATGGGCATCCCCAACTTCTGGCTGGCGCTCCTCCTGATTTTCCTGTTTAGCTCAAAGCTGCACTGGTTGCCCTCGGCCGGTTGCTGCGGTGCAAAGCACCTGGTGATGCCGACGATCGTCCTCGCCGCCGAGGGCACCGCCGTGACGATGCGGATGATGCGCTCGTCGATGCTCGAGCAGCTCGGCCAAGATTTCGTGCGCACCCATCGCGCAAAGGGACTCTCCGAGTGGCTGGTCGTCGGCAAACGCGTCTCCCACGCGGCCCTCATCCCGGTCATCTCGCTGGCGGGCCTCCGTCTCGGCTGGCTGATCGGCTACACGCTGATCGTCGAGACGATCTTCCGATGGCCGGGCGTCGGCTACCTGCTGGTCGATGCGGTGCTGCGCCGCGACTATCCGGTCGCCCAGTTTTTCTCGCTCCTGCTCGTCTTCGTCGTCGTGCTCGCCAACTTGGTCGCCGACCTGCTCTACGGCGTCGTCGATCCTCGCATCCGGTATGGCTGATCGCAGTCGAGGGATCGTGTCGTGGTGACCGCCCGCACAACGCCCGCCGCCTGGGAGGACGTCTTCACTGGCGCCCCATCGCATCCGGGGCGCCTGGGCGGCGCGATCAGCGCGCTGTCACGGAACAAGGTCGCCCTTGCCGGGTCGATCGTCGCGCTGCTCTACGTCCTCGTCGGGCTGTTCGGTCCTTTCCTCGCGACGCACGACTACGCCCAAGGGAACCTCCTCGCGACGTTTCAGCGACCGTTCTCGGCGGGGCATCTCCTCGGCACCGACCAGCTCGGACGGGACTTGCTGGCCAGGCTGGTGCTCGGCATCCGCATCTCGCTCCTCGTCGGCTTCGGCGTCACCGCCCTCTCCCTCGTGATCGGCACCCTGGCGGGTTCCTTGGCCGGTTATTACCGCGGCTGGGTCGACACGATCATCAGCGGCGTCGTCGAGCTGACCTGGGGCTTCCCGCTGATCCTGATCGCGGTGATCCTGACCGGCGCAATGGGCCCCGGTCTCAAGGCGACGGTCGTCGCCGTCGGTCTGATCAACTGGGCGGGGTTCGCCCGGATCGTCCGCGGCGAGGTCCTGGCGCTGCGCGAGCGCGAGTATATCCAAGCCGCCCGTGCCCTCGGCGTCGGCGATCGGCGCCTGCTCATCCGGCACATCCTGCCCAACGTCCTCGCGCCCGCCCTTGTCATGGCGTCGTACTACGTTGCCCTTGCGATCATCGTTGAGGCGGGTCTGTCGTTCATCGGGATGGGGGCGCAGTCACCGACGCCGAGTCTCGGCGTGATGATCGCTGACGGTCGCAACTACATGCTCCTCGATCACTGGGTCTCGACGATCCCCGGCCTGGCGATCATCTTTATCGTGATGGGGCTCAATCTGCTGGGCGACGGGTTGCGGGACATCCTCGACCCACGCCTGCGCAAGGGCTGATTCGGCATCGCCGTCGGGTCCGCCATAGGGAGGGTACGCATGAGCGAGACGGCAACCAAGGAAGCCTGGCGCGGCAAGGTCGGCGCCATGGACCAGGAGGAGATAGAGGCATTCCTCGCGACCGACGTCCTCTGCCGCCTCGGCGTGCTCGATGGGGACGGCTGGCCGTACGTTGTGCCGGTCTGGTTCCAGTACAAGGACGGCGGCTTCTACATCATCCCCCGCGAGCGCTCGAATTGGGCGGCGTTCATGGAGCGCGACCATCGCGTCTACCTCGACATCGACGAGCCCGGTTCGTTGCGCAAGGTCCTGGTCAAAGGCGAGTCTCAAAAGATCGAAGGTCCCAACGTCGGCGGCAAATGGGTCGCCATCGCCAACGAGATGTCCTACCGCTACCTCGGCGAGCACGGACCCGACTACCTGGTGCCGACCCTCGACGAGCCGCGCTGGCTGTTCTTCGTCAAGCCGGTATCTATGACCACCTGGCAGGGCGTCGACTGGGCGAAGCGTTACAAGCACACCGAGTGGGGCGCGAACGGCTAACGCGGCGGGCGAGCCTGATTTGGGCGTCGTCGGGACGCAACCAGCAGCCATCCGTTCCACGTTGTTGCGCCGTGCCCCCGGGCGCGGGGCTGAACCCCCGCGCTCAACCCACCAAGCCCCTTCGGGGCTGCGGACGGGCCGACGGGCGCGCCGTCAGCCGGCTGCAGCCGGGTTGGTCGGGGGTCAGCGCGGGGAGCAGCCCCGCGCGGGGGGGCGCCCACGGGCGTGACCACAAGGTGCTTGGAACCGATGTACCAGCAGCACCCCGACCGGACCGGGGGTTGGATCAACTCGTGCCAGAGCAGTCGACCACAGCCGAAGACCGTGGTGGGGGCGAGGTCGCCGTCGAGCCCGTCGAGTTTCCGCTGGCCGGCTGCGGCGTCACCCTCCGCGGCCAGCTCTGGCACGGCGACGCCAATTGGTGCGTCCTCGTCCACCTGCCCGACCAAGACCTCGACGCGTGGGGCGCCTTCCCGGCAGCATTGGCGGTGGAGGGCTACACCGTCTTGACATTCGACCTGCCCGGGCACGGTCTCTCGGACGGGAACTGGGAGCCGATGTTCCTCTCCAGTTCCATCGCGGCGGCGCTCACCTTTGCCCAGGCGAACGGCGCTCGGCGCCGATTCCTGATCACGCCCGGCGTCGCGACGGACGCGAGCCTGTTGTTCGTCGCGCGGTCCCCAATCGATGCCTGGGTGGCCGTCTCACCGACGATCGACTCAGACTTGACGAGCGTGCAGCCCGTACCAACGCCCAAGCTCGTCCTCGTGGGCTCGGGCGACCCAAAGGCCGCGGCGGAGGCGGACCGTTTCTTCCGCTGGAGCACCGGCTGGACCATCCTCAGCGCATTCGGCGCCACCGAGAACGGCCTGGCGCTTCTGCACGGCCACTGGGGCAGCCACGCCCGCGAGCAGATCGCCGGCTTCCTCAAGGACTATCGGGAATCCTCCGGTTGATCGAGGCCGGACCGCTGCGCCCCGCCAAGCCCCCAAGCGGCCAAGTCACCAATCCGGATCGAGGAACGATATGGTTGCGAGCACTCCCGCTCCGATCGACGAGACGGGCTTGCGAGATGTGCCCGTCGGGCGCATCATGCCACGGCGGGACAGCCGGTTCGGCAGCGTCCGTCGATAGACGTTGCCTCCAACCGCACATTCCGCACCAGGCTGCCACGCGGCGCGAGATGAGGAGAAGGGATGGGTGGGAGCGGGCCGTGGGTGGTGTCGGCGGTCGGGTTGGGGCTGGCGTACGCGGCGCTACCCGGGGTCGTCAACGCGGAGGCGCTGCGGCGGGGCGTGGCGGGCGGGCTCCGGCGGGCGCTGCTCGTCCACGTCGGGGCACTGATCGGGGCGGCGGTTTGGGCGTCGGTCGCCTTGACCGGGACGGCGTTTCTGATTCAGCACCCGGCGGCCGAGGTCGCGATCGGTCTGATCGGGGTCGCCTTCCTGCTGCGCCTGGCGCGCACGGCGCTCGTCGGGGCGATCACGGGAGCGGTGGCAGCGCCGGCGCCGCGCTCGGGCGGCGATCTGACGGTCGGGATGATCGTCTCGCTGGCCAACCCGGCGGGGTTGCCATTCTGGGCAGGGGTCAGCAGCGGGGCGCTGGCGACCGCTGGCGCCGACACGACCCACCGCGCGGCGCTCTTTCTCGCCGGAGTCCTAGCGGGGTCGCTCCTCTGGGGCTGCACGATGTCGGTCCTTGTCAACTGGGGGCGGCGCTTCGTCGGGACGCGCTTCTTCCGCACGGTCAACGCGCTCTGCGCGGTCGCCTTCGTCGCCGTCGGGCTGCGGATGCTCTGGGCAACACTGCGGCGGCTCTCGCGCTGGCTGCCCCTCTTCGCCCACGGCTGGGCCTGAGCGCTCCCCGCCTGCACCATCGTCCACCAAGAGCCTCAGGACGTGAGGCGATGTCGTCCGAAGTCGGCAAGACGCGAGACCGCCGGGTCGACGATGCGTTCAACGCACGAGACGGGGTTTCCCCGCTGACCACAGAACGACTCGGACGGATCACCGCGCGCTCCGACGACGAGCACCGCTCGGACCACCCCCAACGATGGTCCCTCGCGCCCTCCTCACAACGCTGACGGACAGCCGCGACGCGCAGCCGGCGCGGCGGCGCCTCGCTCTTGACTTCAGCCCGCGCTTCGGCGAGACTGCCCGCATGGACAAACGGGTCGTTGCGATCGCGGCGGGTGTGGCAGGCGTGGCGCTGGTGGCGCTCGCCATCGTCTATTTCGCCCTCCCCGCCCGATCGCTACCGAGCTTCTTTCCCGGCCATGAGGCCGGCAGCGACCGCCATCACATCAAGCACGGCATCGCCGCGCTCTTGCTTGGGCTGGCTGCCTTCGCCCTCGCCTGGTTCCAGTCCGGCCCCAAATCAGCGAACTAAGAGGACCGCCGAGGCGATCAGCCCCGCCGCCAGGCAGTAGACGGCGAAGGGCGACAGTGTGTTGGTCCGGAAATAGCGCGTCAGGAATCGCACCGAAAGGTAGGCGGTCGCGGCCGAGCACAGCGACCCGACGAGGACCGGGCCAATCTCGGCGCGGCCGTTGGCCAACTCTGGGAGCTTCAGGGCCGCGGCGGCGCCGATGATCGGCGTCGCCAGCAAAAACGAGTACCGCGCCGCGTCCTCGTGCGACAGCCCGACCAGCAACCCCCCCGAGATCGTCGCTCCGGTCCGCGAAAATCCGGGGATGAGCGCGATCGCCTGCATCGCTCCGACGCCGATCGATTTTGTCCAACTCACCTCACGGGCAAGGCGGCGATCGGGGTCGGGCTCCGTCGCGTCGGCCAGCCGCGCCCGACGGCGCAGCCGCTCGGCGCCGAGCAGGAGCACCCCGTTGCAGAACAGGAAGGCGGCGGTAATCTGGGCCGAGGCGAAGAGCACGCGCAGCCGCTCCTGGAGGAGCAGCCCGAGCAGCCCGGCGGGGATGGTCCCGACGACGAGCAGCCAGCCCAGCTTCGCGTCCGCGTCGTCGACCCGGATCTCGCGCTGGCGGAGCGAGCGGATGAGCCCGGCCGCGATGCGCCACCAGTCGCGCCAGAAGAAGCCGAGCAAGACCAGCGCGGTGGCAAGGTGGGTCGCCACCAGAAAGGTCAAAAAGAATGGCGCCCGTTGGTCGATGTCCCACCCGAGGAGCCTAGGGAGGATGACACTGTGCCCGAGGCTTGAAATGGGAAAAAGCTCGGCGAAGCCCTGCAGCAGCCCGAGAATCACCGCTTGCGCGTAGCTGAGCATCAGGGAACCACAATCCCGCGACGAGGGCCGGTGTGGCCGACGGACGACCGAGGGCTGGACGCTTGCGGGATGGGCAGGAGCGTTGGCGCCGCGCGAAGTGTGCATGAAAATCGCGCCCGATGCGAGGCGCGGGTCACCGGGGACGCCACGCTGGGACGTCAGACGCCCAGGCCGCGCTGACGCCGTCAGCCCGGAGAGACGCCAGGATTCCTCATCGATCGGCAAGACCCCGCGGTCGTCGCCCAAACGGTCGCCGAGGTGCAGCGAGCAGACGTCGCGCGACGCAACAGTCGCTTGCCGGATTCGCGCCGCCCGGCCATCGCGCCGTTCGTTCCTCGTTAACCTCCGTAACAGGCGACGGCGCGCCCGATCGCGCGGCCACCGGTGTCGACCGGATGTGGGCTGAGCAGGGATCACCAATTCGACGCGATGAGCCGAGGTTGGCTCGTCGGCGTCGGGAACGGATGGGCGGCGGTGCGGGCCATCGGGGAGACATTCGTGGGAGACGGGCTCGTGCCGCCGGTCGTCCAGGGGCAGACCATGATCTGCCCGCGCAGCGCGGTCGCGGTCACGCTCTTGGTGCGGTCCTGCCCGATCTGCGGGATAGCCCGGACGGTGCCGCCGATAGTGGCGGCTGATGACGTCGCGGCGGCGACCGGTCCACTCGAGGCTGCAGCTCCGCGCACGGTGACAAAAGCCGGCTGACGCTGGCGTTACCCTGGTCCGCGACGACGGTTTGAGACGTGATCCAACGACGGTCGGCCGTCGTCACCGAAAGCCGCCCGCCAACGCTGCGTCGCCATTGATTCCTCGAGCAGGCTGGGCCTTGCCCCTCAGGCAACCCAGGTGGTATGCTCGTCGAGCAACGTACGTACACTCCTCGGATTGCGCCTACCGGCGCGAGGGGCGACTCACCGATGACCCGCATCATCGCGTTCTTCAATCAGAAAGGCGGCACGGCCAAGACGACGAGCACGCTCAACGTCGCCGCCGCGCTGGCCGAACGCGGGCGCCGGGTGTTAGCGCTCGACCTCGATCCCCAGGCGAGTCTGACGATGGCGACCGGGGTTGACGTCGCCGCGCTCGACACATCCGTCTACGACCTGCTCCTCGACGAGGCGGTCGGGATCGCCGACGTCACCGTCGGCACGACGATCCCCGGCGTCAGCCTGGTACCGTCACATCCGGACCTGGCGGCCGCCGAGCTGGAACTGCTCAACGTGCTGGAGCGCGAGCGGCAGCTCGACTACCGCCTGCGCGCGGCCGGCCTCGCGGCGTATGACTACGTGCTGATCGACTCGCCGCCGGCGCTCAACGTGCTCTCAGTCAACATCCTGGTCGCGACCGGCGAGCTGGTGATCCCGATCGAACCGCATCCGCTCTCGCTGATGGTGCTGCGGCGGCTGTTCCAGACGATCGATCGCGTGCGGCGGCTGAACCCGGGGCTGCGCCTCCTCGGCTTCCTGCCGACGAAGGTTCACCACTCCTCGCGCCTGGCCGCGGATATGCTGGCGACGCTGGCCGATGAGTTTCCGGACCTGGCACTGCTACCGGCGGTGCCGCTGTCGGTCAAGAGCGCCGAGTCGGCGGCGGAGCGGACGAGCGTCCTCCACTACATGCCTCGCTCCTCCGTCGCCGCCGCCTATCGCGAGGTCGGCGCCTGGATCGAGGCGGCGCGGCGGCCGGGTGGCGAGGAACGAGCCGTGTCCCCACCATCCCTGGCCGCCTCGCCATCGAAGGAGGTTTCCGTCCATGCCTAGTGCGATCGCGGCGGCCGATCCACCGGCCGCGAACCGCAGGCGGCGCTTCACTGTCGACGCGCTCTTCACCGACAACCGACCGCAGGCGGTCGGCGTCGCCGACTTACCGACGGCGAAGGAGATCCGCCTCGACCGGATCGAGCCGGACCCCGGCCAACCGCGGCGCACCTTCGACGCGACGAAGCTCGGCGAGCTGGCGGCGAGTATCGGGATCGAGGGAGTGCTGCAGCCGATTGTCGTCCGCTACAACACCGAGCGCGACGTCTACGTGATCGTTCACGGCGAGCGACGCTGGCGGGCCAGCCGGCAGGCGGGGTTGACGGCGATCCCGGCGATCGTGCGTGACGTGCCGGACGACCGCCGGCTGATTCAGCAGTTGATGGAGAACATCGTCCGCGACGATCTCAACGCGGTCGATCGCGCGGCCGCCCTGCGCGCCCTGAAGACGCAGCTCGGCGATGTCCCGTGGGAGCAGGTCGCCGAGGCGGTCGGCATCCGCCGGAGCCGCCTCTTCCAGCTCCTGGGAACGGAGAAGTTGCCAGAGGCGATCCAACAGGACATCCGCGCCGGCCGCCTGAGCGAGAAGCAGAGCCGTTGCCTGCAGGGACTGCCGCCGGGGCACCAGGCGGCACTGCGGGATGCGATCGTCGCCGACGAGCTGCCGGCCGACGAGGCGATGCGCCTGGCGCGCGCCCTGCGCTCGGCCCGCATCCCCGACGACCCAACCGCCGCCGCCGCAGCGCTCGCCGGCTTCCGCGCCGGTCATGCTGGGCGCGGCGAACCAGTCGAGCTGGTGG
>JRHI01001259.1_pt1 | contig 22279 bp, 19 predicted proteins | sample 215371 | NCBI WGS metagenome assembly JRHI01 (sample SAMN02929681, study PRJNA255918) | sediment metagenome | biome: cave system; feature: Ice Cave; material: Sediment; isolation source: sediment from deep within a dark volcanic ice cave with no known source of... ...
CGAAAAAGCGCCGAAAACGTGCTGGCTGACCCTTGTGGAACAGGCTCTTACCCAGCCCTGGACCGCGCACCAGGCGGAGTTACGCTTGTGGGAATGGCACTTTTTGAAACGCCGGTACGAGGGCGGCGAGTTTTCGCAGTAGCGCTATCCCGCCAGCGTTGTGAGTGCGGCGTTCAGCCCGGATGGGACGCGGCTGAGTGTCACTTTCCCAGCGAGCCCTTCTCCCGCCCCGGTTCCTCGGCAAACCTCACCGGCAGGTCGGATTTTTCGACCAGGGCGACGGCCGCGGGGTGAGACAGGCCGTCCTCACCCTTTTGCTTCGGAGCGACCACCTTCCAGTACACGGTCAGGCCACTTTTGTCGGCGTCCTTCTCCACGCGCACGACCTCCACGCGGTAGCCGGTGCCGGACTGGACGCCGGCGCTGACGCCGACGATCATCTGCTTGTCGAAGTCGATGGCATCCACCTTGAGGGCCCTGGCGTAGCGGGCGGCGTTCTCCTGCCGGAGCCGTTCCAGGACGTTTTCCGGGGCCTTCAGCCGCGGGTCGATTAGTTCGTCACGGCTCTTGATGGTCCACTGTTTGGCAGGTGTCTCGGCCTGCCAGCCGTCGGGCCAGAAGGCGCGGGCGACGATCTTGAATTCTTTGCCGGCCGGCTTGTCGTCGGTCGGCGTCGCATCGGTGCGCGCGGCGAGGCGCTCGAACTTCACCTCGCCGGCGAACTTCTCGACCAGGACAACTGCGAGCGGGCAGGTGATGAGGTCCTCCTTGGCGCGGGGAGAGAGTCGCCAAAAGACATGCAACGTCTTGCCCTCGTCCTCGAGGGCGAGACGGGCGATCTCGACGCGGTTCGGAACACTCGGCGGCCCGCCGCCGCTGACGCCGACCATGGGCAGAGTGCCATCGGCGACGGCGAGGAGCATCTGTTTGTCGAAGTCGATGGCGTCCACCTTGAGTGAACGGCGGACGGCGGCGAGGGCGTGGGCGCCGGCGACCCTGGCCAGTTCCTGTTCACTCCGCAGGGCAACAGTTTGTCGTTCGCGAGTCGCGTTGCCGGCGGTGTGGACGGCCACGGTCCAGGGGCCCTGCGCCAGAATCTTCACAGCTTCCGGCTCCGCAGCCGGCGCTGTCTGCAGAAGGCCGTGGACGAGGAAGATGAGGAAAAAGCAGGAACGTCTCATGGAAGACCTCCAGGGGAGCATACAAATCGGTAGCGCGAGTCCGCAACCTTCGTGGGCCTTGCCATCCGGATTGGCGGATCAAGAGTCATGCTACCCCGCCGCGTGACGACCGACCACCCGTTGGCCCATGAACTCTGTCTCCGCGTAGAAGGACCTTTCCCCCCACAAACGGCTTGACGCGCCCGTGAAATGCTGCTGCGCTGAAGGTTTTGGCGCCAGGGAGCCGATTTTTTTGCAAGGTATGCGGATGCAGACCGTACGCGCTCCCGGACAGCTGAAGAAACACAAAACCCCCGGGTTTCCCCAGGGGTTTTGCAAGAATGTCCAGCCACCTGCGAATTGGTGCAAGATCGCGGAATACCCCCAAGGGGACTCGAACCCCTGTCTTCGCCGTGAGAGGGCGATGTCCTAGGCCACTAGACGATGGGGGCCGGCTTCGTTTAGGTATAAAAGCTTCCGCGATTCCTGTCAAGGAGACCCGACGACTTCCTGCAAGGTTTGCAGCCGTGACCGCTTCCATAAACTAACGTCGGAGAATCGCAGGGCAGGTCTTGCTTGCCGGATGCGCGTCCCGTCGGAGTGCTCTATGACCCGTCTCACGGCTCTGACCGTGTTCCTCGTCCTTCCTGGAATCGCTCCCATGACCCTGGCCAAAGATACACCGCTGCCACTCGAGAAGCGGACCTACCAGGATGCGCAAGGCAAGACGCTGCCCTACCGTCTTCTGAAACCTGCGGAGTACGATGCACGGCAGCAGTATCCCCTCGTCCTCTTCCTCCACGGGGCCGGCGAACGCGGCGCCGATAACGAGGCGCAGCTCGTGCATGGCGTGGCCGAGTTCGCCAAATCGGATAACCGCAAGAAGTACCCCTGCTTCCTGATTGCGCCGCAGTGCCCGACGGATGGTAAATGGGTCCAGGTGGCCTGGTCCGCGGAACGTCACTCTCAGCCGGAAAAGCCGGCTGAGCCGTTGCGCCTGGCGCTCGAACTGATTGCAAGCCTGCAACAAGAATACCGCATCGACGCCCGGCGTCTTTACATCACTGGCCTGTCAATGGGCGGTTTCGGCACATGGGATGCGATTCAGCGCCACCCCGACCTGTTCTCGGCGGCGGTGCCGGTCTGCGGCGGCGGCGACGAGACGCGCGCGGAACGCATCGCCAAAATGCCGATCTGGGCGTTTCACGGTGCCCTGGATATGACGGTCAAACCGATCCGGTCACGGCACATGATCGAAGCGCTGGAAAAGGTCGGCGGCAAGCCGCGCTACACGGAGTACCGGAACGAGGGACATGCGTCCTGGATACCAGCGTATCACGATCCGGAAATGCTCCGCTGGCTTTTCTCCCAACGACGTGAACGATGACGCCGCCAGGGGCGGCGGCGAGCGCGCAGTTCGTCCCCGCGCTCGCCGGGTCTTGCAGGTAGCCTGCGGCCTGGTGATTCCCGCGGATTTTCCGACCCCCACCCGAGGCGAGACGTTCTTTCACTCCTTGCCGACCAGGTCGGCAATCCGGACCTTTTGCAAACGTTGCCGAACCAGTTCGGCGGCACCGCTGCAAGCCGTTTCGAGGCGGCGGCCGAGCTTTTCATCGCCATCCACGGCGAGGGTCGGCACCTGGCCACGGATCGGACCGTCCACGGCCTCGATGATCTCGAGCAGCGTGATGGTTTTGGGTGTCCGGGCAAGGCGGTAGCCGCCGTTCGGGCCACGCAGCGAGAGCAGAACCTGCGCGGAGACCAGCGGCTTGAGCACCTTCACCAGAAAGCGTTCAGGCAGCCCCTGTGCCTCGGCGATGTGGTGGGAGGCCACCAGGCGGTCCTCCTTTTGGCGTGCCAGGTAGACGATGGCATGAATGGCATAACCGCAGGCGTGCGTCAACTTCATCAGAGTCTCAACGGGATAAAAAAGGCCCGGCCGCCCGCGGAGGATCCGCTTTTCCTCCGACGGCCCGGCGCTCCAGACGGCGCCGGCAGTGTACCGTGGCCAGCAGTCAATGGCGTTTCGGCGGACGAAACAGCGTACCTTGGCAACGCCGAGGGCTCGAGATTCGCTGGTCGCCGGCGCCGCAGCAGCCGAGGGCACAAACCCTCATCGCTACATACGCTCCCCGCATAGTGTAGCTTCAGGCGCCTCAAGGGACAACCAAAAAAAACGACTGTTGCGGGTCTTTTCGGCCTTTGTTTGCAAAACAGGCAGCGCGCAGCCGTTCTCAGTTGTTGGCGGACCGGGCAGTCAATTCGGCCGCCATGTCCGGTGCGGCCTTCTCGAAGGCATCCTTGTCGATCAGGGCGAGCGCCAGGGCGGCACTCCAGCGCATCTGAGCTTCGTCGTCCTTCAAGGCCACGCACAGAGCCGGTACCGCCTCCTGGGCGTTGGGGCCGATTCGGCCGAGGGTTGCGGCCATTTGCTCGCGGATGCTTCGCGCAAACATGGGGATGCGGGTACGATTACCGGGGAGTTGCATCGCCTCGATCAGACTGGGCACGGCCGGTGCCGCCTCCGGGCCGAGCCGGAAGAGCGCCAGGGTCGCATCCATGCGCACCAGAGCGACATCATCCTTCAGGGCGGCGGTCAACGCCGGCACCGCCATGCGTGCCTCTGGACCAATCTTGTACAGCGCCAGCGCCGCATTGAACCGCACCTCAGGGACCTCGTCTTGTAGCGCCGAGCACAGGGCGGGGACTACCTCCTTCGTTTCCGCGCCGACCTGGCCGAGCAGAAACGCTGCCTCCCTCCGCTTGTTCGGTTCGCTGGCTTTCAGTTGCGCCACCCAGTAGCTGGTGGGACGATTCTGGTGGAAGTTCTCCCGGGCCGCAAGTCCCAGGACGACCGAGCGGCTCGTTGGCAGGACCAGAAGAACCGCCAGCGCGGCCACCACGAGCACAGCGATCCAAATGCTCAGACGCTTGAACATGATGTTCTCCGGTTCTTCGTGTCGCGCCGCGGACCGATCTCGGCCGCGCCTGCGGAAGACGGAATCACTCAGAATAATCCCAGGAGCGGTGTTCCTTCCGCCAGCAGCTGCAAGGGCTTCCCTTCTCGATCCAGCGCGTCCAGATTGTCGATGCCCATCGCGTACCAGACCGTCCGGGCGACGTCCTCGGGAGCGATGGCGCGGTCGGCGGGATAGGCAGCAACCTTGTCGGAGGCGCCATAGGTCTGGCCGCCGCGTATGCCGCCGCCGGCGAAGAGGACGGACATGCAGTTCGTCCAGTGATCGCGGCCGGCCCCGTTCTTGCCACCCGAACGGACGTCGCCGATGCGCGGCGCACGGCCCATCTCGCTGCTGACCAGGACGAGCGTCTCGTCGAGCAGACCGCGCTCGTGCAGGTCCTCAAGCAGTGCCGAGAAGTAGCGATCGAACTCGGGCAGCAGGTGTTCGCGCAAGCAGCCGAAATTGTTGCCGTGCGTGTCCCAACTGCCGCCGCTCTTGCACAGGGCGTCGAGTTTTGGATCTTCTTTGGAAAAGATGGTGACGAAGGGCACGCCTGCCTCGACGAGGCGGCGAGCCATGAGCACGCTCATGCCGTTGAGCGTCTGGCCGTAGCGCTCACGCACGGCCAACGGCTCCCGGCTGAGATCGAAGGCGGCCTTGACCCGCTGCGAGGTCAGTAGCCTGAAGGCCTTTTCTTGCTGCCGTCCAAGTTGGGCGCCCTGGACATCGTGCTCTAGCGATCGGCCGGCGCTGTCGAGCGCCTGGAGAAGAGCATGCCGCGCTTGCAGGCGCGGTCCGTCCATGTCGCCTTGCAGGGTCAGCGCCGGCACGACGAAGTCGAGGGGGCGCTCGAACTTGCCCTGCACATAAACAGGATCGTACTCCAGGCCGAGGCGGGCGGCGAACTGTCCGGGGCGAGTGTACTCGGGGAAGCCGGTCTTCTCGGGCAGCGTGACCAGCTGCGGCAAATACGGGTGGGGCGGCTGTTTGTAGGCCACCACGGAGCCCATGAAGGGCCAGTCCGACGGCAGCGGCTTGCGGTTGTTCAGCAGCAGGCGGAAACTGGGGTCGGGCGCGTGCCCGGTGAGATTGTAGTAGTAACCGGCGTGGTGGTCCCCGGTCCCACGACCGTAATGGCCAAGCGAGTTGACGACGGCCAGGTGGTGCGCCTGGCGGGCCACGCGCGGCAGGTGTTCGCAGAGGCGAACGCCGGGAGCCGAGGTGGTGATGGGCCGGAACTCGCCGCGGTATTCGGCCGGCGCGTTGGGTTTCAGGTCCCAGGTGTCGATGTGCGAGGCGCCGCCACTGAGCCAGAGGAGAATCGTGGAACGCGCGGCAGTCCTGCGGCGCGGCGTGGGCTGCGCGGCGGCCTCGACCAGGCTTGGCAGATGCAGGCCGCAGCAACTCAGTCCGCCGGCAACAAGGAAAGTGCGGCGGTTCATGGGAATGCGCAAGACATCATGACCGGCGTGCATGAGGTCTCCTCCCCAGGAAATTGCCCTCGACACTGCCGGTGATGATCGCACAGCAGCGGGCGTAGCGTCAAGGATTAAATCGAAGGCTGAGCGGATACTTGTGGCTTGCGGTCTCCAGCCAACATCTTGGCGTCTGACCGACCGATCCCTACCCCAAACCACAGGCGGCCCGCGCGGGATGACGGTGCCGCAAGCACCACAGAGGCCGTTTCCTCATGACACTCGACCTCGATCTGGGCACGCTCCAGGGACTGTCGGAACAGGAAGCAGCCGGGAAACTTCGCACGAACGGCCCCAACGAACTGCCCACGAGTCGGCCGCGCAGCCTCCTTGCCATCGTCTTCGACGTCGTCCGCGAACCGATGTTCCTGCTCCTCGTCGGTTGCGGCGCGCTCTATCTCCTGCTCGGCGACGTGGAGGAGGCGATCCTTCTCCTCGGTTTCGTCTTCGTCGTCATGGGCATCACCTTCTATCAGGAACGCAAGACGGAGCGCGCCCTTGAGGCGCTGCGCGACCTGTCCAGTCCGCGGGCACTCGTCCTCCGCGACAAGCAGCAGCGGCGCATCCCCGGTCGGGAGGTGGTGCGCGGCGACGTCGTGATCCTTGCCGAGGGTGATCGCGTCCCGGCGGATGGCGTGCTCCTCGCCTCCGTCAGCTTCGCCGCCGACGAGGCCTTGCTCACGGGCGAATCGGCCCCCGTGCGCAAAATGGCGTCGCCCGGCACCGAGGCGTTGGGCCGGCCCGGTGGCGACGATTTGCCCTTTGTCTGGTCCGGCACTCTCGTTATCCAGGGGCGGGGCGTCTACCGGGTCCTGGCCACCGGCGCAGACACCGAACTGGGCAAAATCGGTCGGGCCCTCCGCATCCTTCAGCCGGAGGATACCCCGCTGCAACAGGAGACACAGCGCCTGGTCGGTCGTCTTGCCGTTGCCGGCCTGGCCCTCTGCTTCCTCGTCGTGCTGATCCACGGCCTCGCCCGCCACGACTGGCTCCGCGGCCTCCTCGCCGGCATCACCCTGGCGATGGCGACCTTGCCGGAAGAGTTTCCTGTCGTGCTGACCGTCTTCCTGGCGCTCGGAGCCTGGCGGCTGTCGCGACAGCAGGTCCTGACGCGGCGCGTGCCCGCCGTGGAAGCGCTTGGGGCCACGACTGTGCTGTGCGTGGACAAGACCGGCACCCTGACCTTGAACCGCATGGCGGTCCGCAAACTGTTCGCCGACGGCGCGGTCTACGACGTCGCGGGGCAACCGTTACCGGAGCCATTTCACGAGGTCGTCGAATATTGCATTCTCGCCAGCCGGCCGGACCCGTTCGATCCGATGGAGAAGGCGTTTCACCAGCTCGGCGCCGACCATCTGGCGCGCACCGAGCATATCCACCATGACTGGGAGTTGCTCCGCGAGTATCCGCTGTCGCCAGGGCTGCTGGCCATGTCGCAGGTGTGGCGCTCGCGCGAGGGCCAGGACTACGTCATCGCTGCCAAGGGCGCTCCCGAGGCAATTGCCGACCTGTGCCATCTCGGCGTGGCGCTAACCGAACGGCTCACGCACCAAGTCACCGCGTTGGCCGACGAGGGTCTGCGCGTGCTGGCAGTGGCCAAGGCACTCTTCCGGCCGGCAGCGCTGCCCGGCGAGCAGCACGACTTTGCTTTCACGTTCGTGGGCCTGGTCGGCCTGGAGGATCCGGTGCGTCCGGGTGTCCCCGCGGCGGTCGCGGAGTGCTACGACGCCGGCATGCGCGTCCTTATGATTACTGGGGATTATCCGAACACGGCGCGCAGCATCGCCCGGCAGATCGGCCTGCCCTCCGCCGACGAATGGATCACCGGCACGGAACTGGACACGCTCTCCGACGCCGAACTGCAGCGCCGTATCCGGAGTGTCAATATCTTCGCCAGGGCGGTACCAGAGCAGAAGCTGCGGCTGGTGAACGCGCTCAAGGCAAACGGCGAAATTGTGGCGATGACCGGCGACGGCGTGAACGACGCCCCGGCGCTCAAGGCTGCGCACGTTGGCATCGCCATGGGCGGCCGTGGCACCGACGTGGCCCGCGAGGCCGCGGCGTTGGTGCTGCTCGACGACGATTTCGCCTCGATCGTCCTGGCGGTCCGCCAGGGACGGCGCATCTTCGACAACCTGCGCAAGGCGATGGCCTACATCGTCGCCATTCATGTGCCGGTGGCCGGTATGTCGCTGTTCCCGGTGCTGCTCGGCTGGCCGCCGGTGTTGACGCCTGTGCACATCGTCTTTCTTGAATTGATCATCGACCCGGCCTGCTCGGTGGTCTTCGAGGCGGAGTCGGCTGAGGCCGATGTCATGCAGCGGCCGCCGCGCGATCCACGTCAGGCGCTCTTCGGCACGCGGATGCTGGCATTGGGCCTGCTCCAGGGGCTATGTGTGCTCGCGGTCCTGCTGGCCGTCTTCGGCGTCGCCTGGTATCGCGGCCAGGGCGAGCTGGACGCCCGTGCCCTGACCTTCACGACACTGATCGTCGCCAACCTCGGCCTGATCCTGGTGAACCGCTCCTGGACGCGGACGATCGCCGGCAGCCTGCGCACCTCGAACCGCGCGCTCTGGTGGGTACTGGGCGGTGCCCTGCTATTCCTCGCCTGCGTGCTGTATGTCCCCTTCTTGCGCGACCTGTTTCGCTTCTCGACGCTGCACCCCGACGACCTGGCGCTGTGTCTGGGCGCCGGAGTTGCGAGCGTGCTGTGGTTCGAGTTGTTCAAGCTGTTTCGGCAACGCCGCTGAGAGCCGCGTCTTGACTGTTCCCTCAGAACTCATTCCTGGACGAGTCCTCAAATCAGTATTCCGAAGGCAGTTCCGTCAACTGAGCTTCGCAGCACCCGGTTGGCTCCCCGAAAAAAGAGAAAAAACGCGCACAGCGCGAAAGAATCTCCGCTTCAGCGCGTCTGTACTTAATGAAGGACAGGGAGGACATCGCGCACAAGCGCGGCACGTCCATGCCGTCGCCCGAGGGGGTGGTCAATGCACGAGCCCAACAGCAGTGCTCGCAAGAAGCAATGGGAGGGCTGGGCGCGCGAATGGCAGGGGCCGGTCTTTGGACTCGTCCAGCTGCTTCTGGGGCGCGACCGGCTCGATCTTGTCGAGGACATCACGCAAGAAACTTTTATACGCGCCTTCACCCTGAAGGGAAGTTCACTGAAACTCGGCTTGATGGACTCCACTTGTCGATTGCGCTACGTCAAAAAAATCGCCGTCAACCTCTGCCGCGATCACTGGCGGCGCCTGAAGCGGCATCCGGAGGTCAGCCTCGATGGGCCCTCTAATGGTTTCCATGATGGCCCCGCCGGCCCCTCCCTCATCGACCAGTCCGCGTCTCCCGCGGACAAGATTCTTCAAGACAACGAAGACAGTACAGCGGTTCAAACCGCCCTCCACCAGCTGCCCTCCACCAGCTGCCCGATCACTACCGTATCGCCCTCGTTCTCCATTGCGAGGGCCTGTCGCAGAAGGAGATCGCAGAGGCGCTGGGCAAGACAGAAGATCAGGTGAACAACTGGATCGCGCGCGCGAAGGCGACTCTGAAGAAGATCTTGGGGGTGACCCAATGAATGAGCTAACCAAGCTCGCGGCAGCCATTGCCCAGGAAGTGGCGCAAGCGGCGGAGGATCGCCAGCGGTGGCCTTGCCCGCTGCCCAATGAATGGTGGGCGGTGTTTGGGGAACTCGCTGCGTTCTCCGAATCCCAGCTCCAGCACATCGAGTTCTGCCCGCGCTGCCAGCGTACCCAGCAACGCTTCGCGAAACTGCAAGAAAGGCGGAACGCCCACCCGCCGGACGCAGTCCCCGCCGCGGCAGCCACCAGCACCGTGGATCCGCCATGGGTGGAAAGGCGGATTGAACAGGTCGAGGGCCCGCTGACGATTGCCGTGCGCAACACGGCGGCGGGCCAACTCCTGGCAGAAGTGCTTACGCCAAACCTGCGGTTGGCCGGACGTACCGCCTGGGTGGAGATCGTTCACCAGACCGGCACCCTCACGGCGCGGATCGTACTTGAAACCCGAGGCACCGAGGGGTGCATCGGTCACTACACCTTCGACCCTGTTCCCGGCCTGGAGACCGGCTTCGAGGGCGGGGTACATGTACGGGCCAGCCTGACAGAACCCGCAGTGAAATCCGCGACTGAACTTCCCGCTCCTCTCCCGGACCCCTTGAGGGAACGAGCAGCCATGAGCCCCCTTCACCCCGGCCTGAAAGTCAATGACTTCGAACTGGTCCAACGGCTCGGCATCGGCGGTTTTGGCGAAGTCTGGAAAGCACGCGACACCAGCCTGACCCGCTCGATGGCCCTGAAACTGTTGCCGCGCAAGCTGCCCGGCCTGACCGAAAAACAGACCGAGGACTACGTCCGCTGGGAAGCGCAGCGCCGCATCGAGCTTCGCCTGCACGCCGACGTGCCGATCCTCTTCCTCTTCCAGCGCTATCAGTGTCTCCCGATACCCGACGCCTTCGGCTGGGTGCTGGTCATGGAGTACATCGAGGGGAGCACTCTGGAAGAACGACTGACCCGGCTCCGGGCGCAATACTGCCGCGACACGGACGCCCTGCTCGATCAACTGGTCCAGGGGGCCGTTCCCGGCGCCCCGGACGGCAGGGTAATCGATTGGGGTAGAGTCGCGCGCTCCATCGACTATCAGTCCTATCTGTGCGAGCACCTGGAATGGGTCGTGCGGGTTGTCGTCAGTCTGGCCAAGACGACGCGGGTGCTGCACGACGATCGCATTCTGCACCTGGACATCAAGCCGGCCAACACCCTCGTGGCCGCGGAGGGAGAGAAGGCGTACCTGTTCGATCTGGGCGCCGGCCGGCTGATCGGCCCCGCCGGTCAAGGCACCAGCGGCCTGCCTGCCTTCACACGCTGCTACGCCTCGCCGGAGCAATGGCGGCGCGAGGAAGACCTCGATGTGCGCAGCGACGTCTTCTCCCTGGGTGCGACACTGTATCACGCGCTCTGTCTCTTCCCACCCTATGCCCAGGCGGGCCCGGGCGGCCAGGTCCTCTGCGGCCGGCGCAGCGCCGAGGAAGAACCTGTCTACGTTCGGCAAATCAACCCGGAATTGGACGAACACCTTGCCGGCATCGTGCGCCGAGCCATGGCTATCGACCGGGCGGCACGTTACCAGTCCGTGGGTGAATTGCTCAATGCCCTGCACGACTGGCTGGCCGCCGCGGCCGGGAACGCACGCGGGCAGACTGTCAGCCTGCCGACGACGGCCGAAGCACTGCGCGTCGTCGGGACGGTACTCATCGAGCGCTCGCACGAGGCTTCCAGTCGGCCGGCGGGGGTCATCCCGTACGGCTCCTCCAGCCACGGCGAGCTGATCGATCCTTACTGCTTGCGCCTGGTGCAACTGGGCACCCTGCGCATGGAGCCGGACGGTTACCGGATTCCAGGTCTCGGGCAAGGTGACGCCTCGACCTTCCTGCGCCGCAACGGCGAGGAGTGGATCGAGAAATACGGCATCGGCCACCTGGCTTATCTCCTGCTGGCCGATCGCGGTTCCGGTGAGATTGGCGTGGACGCCGGCTCGACGACCCTTTGGTTTTTGCGGGCGCTGATCTTCCACGACCTGGCCCATCACGCCGTGCCAGATGCCCTGTACACGAGCAGTCTCATGGGTCTGGCCGAGACGATCAACCTCGGGCTGCGAACCAACTGGCACACATTTGGCGGCCGACGCGTCGGCAGGACGAACGCCCTGGTGAACGGCGTGGTCGATGGCATCCGGGCGATCAATCGGCGTCTTGACGCGGCGGTCATCGGAATCAACGCGCTGAGTACGGTCGGCCGCTCGCCCGGTCTCCTGGCCACGTCCTCGGGCGACGAGGGACCGATCAAGGAGTTCCTCATCGAGCAGACCCTACGAGAGCTGGTCGTCCTGCTCAACCCTGCCAAACTCGGCGAGGAAGGGGCTCGACCGCTGACCGAGAAGGCCAATCTCCCCTACCTGCTCCAGGGCCACGGCCCAGGCGTGACCATCGCGACCGCGTACCCCTACCGGACCAGTGCGGAACAGCCATTGGCATACAGCCGGCGGGTGGTCCGGTTCTTCAAGAATCTCGAGCGGTTCCTGGACCTGTGGCCGGACCGGTGGACGGTCTCGCTCTACGGCATTCCTCGCTACCCGGAGCGGCTGCGCCTGGTGCAAGGACTCGCGGACCTGCTGACCGATGGCGCGGAGGGAACGCGGCAGATGCCGCTGCGCGAACGCTTCGTGACCTTCCAGCGCTCGCTAACCGAGGATATGGTCCTGGGGGTGCTGCTGGAGTATTCGCCCGGGGAGAACTGACGGCGACGGATGCCGAAGCGCGTAGATTCTCGAAAGAACGAACCTGTTTACCGCCCGTCCAACGCACGACCTGGGCGGATAGTTGTTCGCCGTCCGGCAATACGGCCGAAGGACTCGTCCAGGAATGACTTACAGGCCGGTGGGACCGGCGGAGCGCCCGTCCCACCGAAGTAATTCCTGGACAGTCCCAAAGGACATGCCACACACCCGCTGCTCCCGCGCGGGCGTCCTTCGCCATTCCCGCGACCCCCCGTCCCGCCCTGCTCCTGGTTGCTTGCGACGAAAGAAGCGCGAACCCACGGGGCAGTCTTCATAGAATGCGAGAAGAGACCGATCTAAAAGACAAGGGGACTCCAATGATGGCAGCGTATCGGGCGGGTGATCCGTGTATGGTCCGGCAGGGCTCGTTTGAACTCGTGTGCAACGACTGCGGCCGGTCGTTGAATATCCTCACCAATGTTTCGCCTGGGCACGTGCTGCCCGCCGAGGAGATGATCGCTCAGGATCCGTCCACGAAGGAAGGCGTTCACTTCCACGAAGGCCGCTTCCACGGCCGTGGACGGTGACCGCGCACCGCTAACGTGGAGTGATTCCTACGCCGGCGCTCCCTGCCGCTTCTCATAGATCGCCCGGAAGATGGGTTTGCCCGCCTTGCGGAACTTCCGCTCGAAGTTGGTGAGGTAGTCGAGATCATGCACCGGTTCCTGCAAGTTGGGCACCGGCACCGGCACGAGTCCCGCCTGCTGTGCCACCAGGTCCGCGATGATGTGGAAGTACTCCTCCACGTCGGTAACGACGCCGAGCCGGCCCCCTGGCCGTAGCACACGCTGACACTGCCCCGCAAAATCGGCCGTGAAGACGCGTCGCTTGAGATGACGCTTCTTCCACCACGGATCCGGATAGTAGACGTGAACCGTTTGCAGCGAATCAGTCGGAATGCAGTCGCGCAGGAACCAGCGCGCATCGGCCTGAACGACGCGCACGTTGCGTAGACCGCGCTTTGCCAGGCGTGTGGCGGTAAGGAGCTGATACTTGCGGACGATCTCCACGCCGAGGAAGTTGACCGCGGGCGCCGCCATCGCGGCCCGCACCAGGAACAACCCCTTGCCGAAGCCGACTTCCATCTCGACCGGCTGCTCGTTCCCGAAAACCGTTCGCCAATCGAGCGGCGCCGGCGGTTTGGCGACTTGCAGCAGGTACGGAGCCAGCTCTTCGAGCGGCAGGCGCTGCGTGCGGCGCACGGTCACGATTCCTCCTTGCGGAGCATCGGCACTCCGATGATGTCGGCGTGGAATACCATGGTCGAGCCGACGAAACCCTGCACGTTGAAGGTGGTTTGCCGGCGGTGCATTCGTGTCCCCTTGCCGATCAGCACGAGGCGGTCGCCCGGCCGAACCACGCCGCGAAACCGGACGTTTTCCAGGCCGCCGAAGGCGATGATGTCGCCCTGCATCAGCCCATGAGTCACGATGTAATACGAACAGAGCTGCGCAGCCGCCTCGCACATGAGCACACCCGGCAGCAGCGGATAGTCGGGCATGTGGCCGCGCACCCAGAACTCGTCGGGCTGCACGTCCTTGTATCCGGCGATCAGGTGCTGCTCACTGTCGTCGTAGACGATGGCCGTTAGCTGCTCCATCTCGAAGCGCTGCGGATTGACCTTGCGGATGGCCTCCTGATCGGCCAGAACACGGCCGAGGTCCAGGGAAACAGGATCATGGTGGTACTCGGGGGGCATCAGCCACTCCTCAGCCGACCACGTCGGCAATCTGGCTCAGTTTGGTCAACAGGACATCCGGCCGGCTGGCCGGTTCCTTGAGCTGCTCCGGGGTCGCCTGGAGCGACGTCCTGTCCCCCGCGAACAGCGCGGTCTTCATGCCCAGCCTTCGGGCGGGCACCACGTCCTGGACGATCCGCGAGCCGACGTGCAGCACCTGGTCCGGCGTGATCCCGCGCTGCGACAGCAGGCCAAGCATGTGCCGGAAAAGTCGCTCCGATGGTTTCCGCGCCCGTACTTCAAAGGAAAGGGTACGGAGGTCCGGGTCGAGCCAATCGTCCAGGTTGGCCCCTTTCTCCTGAGCGACCAGGCCGCGCTGGAGCTGGACGACCGTAAAGCACTGGGCATCGGCCAGCAGTCCTTGCACCAACCCCTGCTCGGCGCCGTGACGCAGGGCTTTGGTCGCCTTGCGGTAGCAGGCAGTTCCTTGCAGGCTAGCGTGGAAAAAGTACGCGACTTTTCGGCTCAGTTCATTCAGGGCGCCGTAGAAGCCGGCGTCCCAGCGATATTCCTTTTGAAGCAGTTTCTTGATAAGCGCTTCCCAAACGCGGTCGGCGCCGACCTCGGGATGTTTCTCGGTGCCGCCGCGTACGGAACGCTGTTCGAGCAGGACCTGGCTGTAGAGCAGGGCCAGGTAGTCAGCTGGCTGTCCCGGCTTGCGCGACATCGAGCCCCACATCTTGAACTCCTGGATCGTTTTGTCCAGGGCCACGTCCATGACGAACTGCTGGGGATGCTCGAAGAGCAGTTCGCCGCCGCTGATGGCGACCAGGGTGCCGTAGACGTTCCAGAGCACGGCGCGAACTTGCGGTAGGCGGACGAGGTGGGGCCGCGCCTTGATACGGTCGATCTCCGGGGGCGCCGGCCAGTTGAGGTCGTCGCGGGTGTCCAGATACTCGGCGTACTGTTGCAGGGTCAGAGCCATGGGGTCGCGGCGTCGCTGCAGCGCCGGTAGCAATTGCCTTTGTGTCAAGGCTAGCAGGCGGAGCGCGCGCCTGTCAAGCACGGTTCGAAGCCCCTTGACCGCCCGGGCGGGTCCACCTATTACTACATATTGACCCTGTTCCCCGTTAGCCACGCCAGGATGGGCGGCAGGTCTCACGAGCAGGATGCCCATCCGTGTTGCCACTCTTCGAGCGCCACGCGGTTCCGCAGTTATTTGCCGAGGTAGCCGTTCGCATGCAGTCCGAGACTGTCTCTCCGACTTCACCCGATCCCGCCAGAGGGTTGCCTCCTGTTGTGCCCCCCAGCGGCGGTTTCATAGCCCAGCTGTTTCTCGTGCCCGGCCTGATCGTGACCGCCGTCGTGCTCCTGCTGCTCGGCGTCAACTGGTTCATCGGCGGCGCCCACACTCCTGAGAACATCCTCAAGGGCCTCGACAACTCTAACCCTGAGGTTCGCTGGCGCGAAGCCAGCGACCTGGCCCAGGTGCTCCTGCGCAACGACAAACTGGCGTCCGATCCCGCCTTCGCGCTGGAGCTCGCCACCCGCCTGCGGCAGGGCCTCGAAACGGTCGCCCCGCTCGAAAAGGCCTATGCCGAGCGGATGCGTCAGGCGCCGGTGGATGGCAACGACCCGGACCGCAAGAGCCTGGAGGGCGAGCGCAACTACATCAGCTATCTTATGGCCTGTCTGAGTGAATTGTCGGTGCCCGCCGGGGTTCCGCTGTTAAAGGAACTTGCGGAATCGCCCGATGCCGCCGCCGACGCCGATGCTCTGATCGATCGGCCGCGCGAGGTGGTCTGGGCATCGCGCCGCCGCGATGCGATCTGGGGCCTGGGTAAGATCGGCGAGAACTTGCAGCGTTTCGAACGCCTGTCCGAGGAGCAGCGCCAACTCCTCCTGGAGCGGCTCGACAGCGAAAGCGTCGCCGACCCCAGTTCCGAGCGGGGAAAGTGGGCTGCAATGGCCCGCGATCTTCTAGCAACCCGGCAAAAAGGGCAGCCGCGTTTGTTTGGACTGGATGCGGTCTTCGCGAAGTCGGCCGATGCCTCCGATCCGTTCCTGCGCTCAATGACTGCCCTGGCCCTGAATTTCTGGGAAGGGGACGCGGCCGAGAATGCCCGACTGGACAACATTCTCGTGGGTCTGACGCAGACTGGGCACGGCACGGATCGGACCGCAGCACTGGAGGTCCGCTATAACGCCGCCGTGGCCTTGGCCCGCAGGGGCAGCGAACGGGCCCGGCTTGACCTGCTGCGGGACATGCTCGACGAGGAGAAGCAGCAACAGAACTTCCGCCTGCGTGCCAAGGATGGTCAGGATAAGCCCGACGCGGCCACGGCTCGCGTTACCGTTCTGAACGCTCTCAATGGGGTGGCGGAACTGCACCGCAAACGGCCCGGGACCGACCTGGTGTCGCTCCGGACCGTCATCGAGCAGCTGGCACAGAGCCCGGACCTGAACCTGCGCAAAGAGGCCGAGCGTACCCTTGAAGCGCTGGACAAGAAATAAGGAGGACCACGGCAATGCCGGTCAGCAAACAGCAGATTATCGAGAGCCTGCGCCAGGCGTACAACATGGAGTTGGAGACGGTCATTAACTACCTGGCCAACAGCGTCCACATCGACGGCGTTCGGGCGGACTTCATCAAACAGGCCCTGACAGCGGACATTCAGGGCGAATTGACCCACGCGACGCAGCTGGGCAATCGCATCAAGCAGCTGGGCGGGAGCATCCCTGGTAGCCTTGAACTGAAGATGTCGCAGCGCTCCATGCAACCGCCGCAGGACACGACCGACGTCCTCGCCGTCATCCGCGGCGTCCTCAAGGCGGAGGAAGAGGCGATCGAACATTACCGCTCGCTCATCAAGCTGACCGAAGGTGACGACTACGTCACGCAGGACCTGGCCATCACAATCATGGCCGACGAGGAAGGGCACCGGCAGCACTTCGAGGGGTATCTGAAGGAATACGCGAAGTCGTAGCCGGGTTGCCACGAGAGGCCGGACCAGCCCAGGGCCTAGGTCACGCGTATGAGACGAACCTCGTGAGCCAGCTACACGTCGTCGGCGCCGGTGGCATCGGTTGCGCCGTCGGTTATTTCCTCAGGTTCGCCGGTATGGCCCTGACCTTCGTGGACGCTGACCCTGAGAAGGTGAGCTGGGGGCGAACGCACGGCATCCGCGTGGATCGCCGCCGCCCTCTGCCCGCATCGTTCGAGCTGTTCGCGGACTGGCAGCCTCCTGCCGGCGCGCTCATTCTTCTTTGCACGAAGTGCTACGACAACGCCACGGTACTGGCACGTTTGCCGGCATCCGCCGTGTTCATTCCGATCCAGAACGGTTTCGATCCTTCCCTGGAGGGTCGCGGCGGTAACCTTGAAGGCATCGCTTCCTTCGTCTCAGAATGCCTGCCGCGGCGCAGCCACACACGGATCACCCGTAACGGTAGGCTGCACGTCGGCGCCCGCAACTCGGTCGGCTGGCAGGTCCGTTATCCCGAGGCGGAGGCCGTGTTCGACCTGCTGCGCCGGCACGCACCATTTCGAGTGGTGCGTGTGCCGGACATCCTACCGTACAAGTACACGAAGCTGATGTACAACGCGGCGATCAGTCCGCTGGCAGCCGCGGCGGGGATTGACAACGGGCAACTGCTGTCCGTACCACTGGCTCGCCGGTTGTTCTTTGAGCTGCTGCGCGAGAACTATACCATTCTTCGCGGAGCCGGTGTGTCCCTGGGCGTGATCGGCCCATTCCACCCCGATACGGTCCACAGCATCCTCCGGCGCGATTGGCTGGCGCGGTCGCTGGCCTGGGCGTTCTATCCGACTCTGCGCGGCACCTACTGCTCGATGTCCGGCGACCTGTCCACCGGCCGTACGGAGATCGACTACTACAACGGCCACCTCGTCGAACTGGCTGGCGACCGCCCCTGCCCCCTCAATCGCCGCGTCCTGGCCCTCGTCAAGCGGCTGGAACGCGAACGGATGCCGCCGCATCCGTCGGTCCTCAACGAACTGGTTTCTTGACTCCCTGCGACCTTCGTTACGGCTTCGCGCCCAGGCCCATGTCCGCGAGCCGGCCAAGGAGGCGGTCGAGGTGTCACAGCCGCACGGCGCTTTCGCGGTTGACCAGCATTGCCAGCGTCTTGCTGTCGCCGCTGAAGCCGAGCGCAGTCACGGGGCCCGTCGTCGAGCGCAGACTGAGGAGAAGTTCCACCGACTCGCCGTCGCAGCGGCAGAGCCGAACCGTATGGTCTTGTGAGGAGGTGGCGAGCAGCCGGCCGTCCGCGCTGAAGGCCGCTGCCTCGACGCTGTCCTGATGCGCGGCGAAATCGGCCAGCACTTTGCCGTCCGGTACGCGCAACAGCCGCAAGGCCCCATTCTGAATCCCCGTAACGGCCAGGTCCTCGGCTGGAGTTAGCGCCACGCAGCCGACCCGCGCGCCGGAGCCCGGCCAGGTCGTCTCGAGTTGGCCGTCGTCGGTGCGGAGCAAGCGCGTCTGGCCATCCCCGCCGGCGGCCACCACCCAGCGCTCGCCGACCGCCAGGTCCGTGATGCCGCTCAGGCCGGTCACGAACCGGGATGCGGTATTCTCCCAGCGCGAGCGCAGTTTGGCCTCGGGGAGGAGCCACGAGCGCACCTGGTCTTCCTCGACGGCCGCCCAGAGCACCTGGCCGCGCGGGGCAAACCGCAGCGCATGGAGGCGGCCCACCTGCAAGGGTGCCAGGTTCTGGCTCTGCTCGACTTGCGGAAGATGAATGGCAGCCATCTCCGCGCTGAAGGCGAGCAGGCTGCCCTCCGGACTGAAGCCGATGGCCGGGTCCCCTCTGCCGTCCGGGGCGGCCGCAAAAGCCTGCCGGGCGCGTAATCGCCCAGTACCCAGGTCCCACAGCGTCACTTCACCGTGGCGGGGGCCGGTTTCATCGGCCGTTCGGCTCAGACGGCCAACACCCCGCTCCGCGCAAGGGCGATGGCCCGCAACGGCCGCGGATGGTGCGCGACCAGCGTCTGTTCGGACAACCCCGCCAACTCATAGAGTTGTACCTGCCCATCGTTTGCTGCTGCCAGGGCCCCTCCCTCGGGATGAAGGACGGCCCGGAGCGGACCCTGGCCGGGTAGGCCGAGCGTGGCCAGCAAGCGGCCGGTGGCCACTTCCCGGAGCCTGGCCTTCCGATCGCTCTTCATGCTCGAGACGGCGAGCAGCAGCGATCCAGTACAATCGAACTCCAGATTGTGGATCTTTCCCTCGAAGGCCACGTCGCTGTCCGGCTCGCGCAGCGTCCGGAAGGCGTTTCCGGTCGCGGCATCAAGGAGTACGATCCGATGCTCCGTGGTGACGGCCAAGGTCTGGCCGTCCGGGCTGAAGGCGATCTCCGATGCGTGGCTGGACGGAGCGTTCCCGGCCGGCTTCAGGGTGTCGGCCGACAGCAGGTCGATGTGCGACTCGCCGGTACAGGCCAGCACCTTGCCGTCCGGGCGCCAGGCAACCCAGCCTGTCAGCCTGAGCAGCGTTGCTCGCTCCTTCTCCTTGCCGCAGGCAGCCGCGTCCCACAGCGCGAGGGTGGCGTCCTCCCACGACAGGAGAGTTTTACCGTCCGGGATGTACGCCACGCCCGAGATCGTTTTGGGGTGCGCTCGCCAGGACACCGGCCTCGGCTCCGGCGGTTCCAGGTCCCAGGCATGCAGCCAGCCGCCGCGCGTGGCAATGCAGAGCCGTCGCCCGTCGGGGCTGAACGCCATGCTGCGTACGCCGTCCTGGACCAGCAACCCGTCATCCCAAACCGCCCCGGGGGAAACGTGAGCGTTCGTTCCTTCTGCCCCGTCTGCAGATCGACCAGCCGCACGGAGCAGGGGGCCACGAACGCGGGCGCCTTGAACTGGCCGGCGGCGAGATAATGGCCGTCCGGACCAAAGGCGATCGACCAGGCAGTGAAGTTGCCGGCGAGCACACTCCTTGGACGAGGATCGACGCCCGCCAGGCAGGTCGCAGCTCGACCGTGGCCCGCGGGTTGGGCACGACCCGACCGTAGACCACCAGTCGTTCGCGCCGGGGCTTCGCCTGGGCCTTCGTCGTCTGGAGGCCCAGCTCCTTGACTTCCTGGAGGTCGAGCTTGACCTCGCCTGGCCTGGGCTGATTGGGTCGCCCCTTCTTGTCGATCTCCTTGCGTAGTTCCTCCTTCGCTTCGTCAAGGACCAGGTGGGCCAAGCCGAGCAAGCCGGCCAGCACCGTTAGCGAGACCAGCCATTTGAGCAGCGAAGCGAGGCTTTGCCAGAGCATGGCGCTCTCATGGAAATGGCAGGGAGGAAGAAAAAACGGCGCGGAGACCGGGCAGACCAAGGCCTGCCGCGGCAATCCCTGTACAAGCATAGAAAGAAAGAAAGGGATTTGAAGGGGTCAACCGGCGGGGCAGGCGGTGGCCTCCTCGTCCAGGTCCAGCCGCATGAGCCCCTGCAGCTCCGCGACCGCTTGCCAGAGCGACCGGCATGCCTCGGCCAGGGTGAGCTGTGCGGTGGTCAGGGCCTGTTCGGCCTGCAGCAGGTCGGTGAAGCCGATCTGGCCGCCGGCCTGGTAGCCGCGGCGCAGCAGCTCGAGGCTCGGCGGCTTCGAGGTCTGCCGACGCCTCGCGCAGCGCCGGGTTGTGGGCCAGGGCCAGGCGCCACAGGTCGGCCAGCTCGAGCGGCTCGTGCAGCGGCGGGACAGTCACGGCTGCGCAGGGGACCAGAGCTCCGCCACGGCCCGGTCCGGAGCCACAGCGGTGATGTTCGCCTCAACCGCCCGTGGCACGTCGACCTGAGAACCGTGGCAGCCCAGGAAAAATGCCAGAAATGGGAGACACCACAGCCTGCGCACATCCCCACCCTCAAGGGCAATCTGTTACGCCTGTATCGACGGTATCGACATTTCCGGGTGAGGAGTATGTAGGGAGCCAGAAAGGAGGAGAATCCTTCTCATCTCCGCGCGCCTGTCCACGCAAAGCCGTGGACAGGCCACGCCCTCCCTCCTGGGCTCTCCTTGCAGCAGTGCCCAAGGAACCACTTCCACCTTAGCATCCCCTTACAGAACGTTTAGAGACAGGGTCATTGTGAGCGAGGGATCGAGCGTGTCGATCACCGTGACGGTTTGGCTGCCTCGCGTGCGCAGCTTCAGCCCACTGAACGTATGCACGCCCTGGTCGGCCGCCGTGAAGGCGTAGTCCGCCGGCAGCCCGGCCAGGCTATCGCTGCTCGTGAAGCGGACCGTGCCGGTGTAGCCGGTGGCCACGTTGCCATAGGCATCCCTGGCCGTGACGGTCAGACTGAAGTCCACCCCGGCGCTGACGCTGGCCGGGCCGCTGAGGACCAGTTGACGCGCCGCCCCGGGGGTAACCACGATACCCGTTTGCGTGCCGGTGCGGCTGGCCGCCACCGTGTCCGTGGCCGTCAGGGACTGCGTGCCGGCGGTTTTCAGGGTGGCGCTGAAGGTATGCACGCCGGCGTCGGCAGGGGTGAACGTGTAATCGGCGGGCAGCACGGCCTGGGGATCGCTGCTGGTAAAGTGGACCGTGCCGGTGTAGCCGGTGGCAATAGCTCCCAAAGCATCCCGGGCCGTGATCGTGAAGCCGGCAACACCCCCGGCAGTCATGGACGACGGGGCGCCGGCGAGGGCCAGGGACGTGGCTTGGGTGGAGCTGATCCTGGCGACAAAGGCATCGTTGCCGCCGCGGTTGGTCTGCTGGAAGGCGGTGGCGGTTGTCGGGAAATTGGTCGAGTCGGTGCCCCCCACTATGTAGGCATTGCCGGCTTTGTCGAGCGCAATTCCATTGCCAATGTCACTGCGGCTGCCGCCCAGGTAAGTGGAGTACACCAGCGCCGAGCCAGTGGCATTCAGTTCGGTGACAAAGGCGTCGCTCCATCCCCCCAAGGCCGCCTGCACAGGGTTCCGCGTCGGGAAGTTGGTCGATGTTGTATTCCCTGTGACATACGCGTTGCCGCTTCCATCCACGGCGATCCCCTTGGCGCTGTCCGAGTCATTGCCGCCGAGGTAGGTGGAGTAGACGAGCGCTGAGCCACTCGGATTCAGCTTCGTCACGAAGGAGTCCACGAGGCCACCGTAAGTGCGCTGGAACGCGCCGGAGGAGGTCGGGAAGTCCCTAGCCTGGGTCGTTCCCGTGACGTAAGCACTTCCAGCGGCGTCCACGGCGATGGCATTGGCGCCGTCGCCGTAGCCGGTGGTGCCGGCGAGGTAAGTCGAGTAGATCAGCGCCGAGCCGTCGGCATTGAGCTTCGTCACGAAGGTTACACCGTTAAGATCGGCACTAACCGGCTGGAAGGAGCCTGGGGTTGTCGGGAAGTCGGTCGCATAGGTTCCCCCCGCCACGTAGGCATTGCCGGATGTGTCCACGGCGATGCCGCCGGCCCCGTCATAGGTACTGGTGCTCCCACCGAGGAAGGTCGAGTAGAGCAGTGTCGAACCGGTCGCGTTGAGCTTAGATACGAATGATACACCCCAAGCTCCCCAAGGCCATACCGACTGAAACGCCGTGGTCGTCGTTGGGAAGTCGGGGGAACCCGTAGATCCAGTTACGTAGGCGTTGCCGGCGGCATCCACGGCGATGGCGTTGCCCTGGTCTGCTATGTCGCCGTCCAAGAAATACTTCCAGGACTTTCTGTAT
>JRHI01001260.1_pt1 | contig 22260 bp, 18 predicted proteins | sample 215371 | NCBI WGS metagenome assembly JRHI01 (sample SAMN02929681, study PRJNA255918) | sediment metagenome | biome: cave system; feature: Ice Cave; material: Sediment; isolation source: sediment from deep within a dark volcanic ice cave with no known source of... ...
GCATAGAGCAAGGGTACCGCAGCGGGGTGCACGACCACGTAGTTGGCGGCAGTGATGCCGACAACCCGGTAGAACACGGCAATGGCGAAAGCGAGGATGACGGCCTGCGTGCGGCTTGTGCGCGTGGTCTGCGCTTGTCCCATGAACGCGAGCACCATGAGCACGAAGGCGAACGTGTAGAGAGGGCTCGCGAAACGCTCGTGCAGCTCGGAGGCGTAGCTGCCTGGACTCGTCTTGAAGACAGGCTCGCTCGGATCGGGCTTCAGGAGATCGTCGGTGAACCGAGCGCGCGGCCGCAGGATGACGATCTGTTCGCTGCGCTGCTCGAGCTGATTGATGTCCACTGCGTAGCGCTCGAAGGCAACGATCTGCGGGGAGGCCTCCTTTTCGAGGCGGCGAATGATGTGTCCCTTCTCCATGCGCAGGTAGGCCGCGGTGCCCTGCTTGATGATGCGGCCGCGTTCGGCCAGGTAGGTGACGACCTGCTTGGGATCGCGTGCGTCGTGCATCATCAGCCCGAGCAGCTCGCCGTTGGGCGCACGGTCGCGAATATGCACCGTGAGCTTTGGTTCTGGAGAGGTGAACCGCCAGGGTTGGATGACCTGGGCCATCAAGTCGGTGCGCACCTGCGCGGCGAGCTCCAGCAGCTTCTGCTGTGCCCACGGACCGGCCACGTGGTTCACAAAGGAGATGCCGATCGCGACCACAAGAGCGAGCAGGCCCAATGGCCGCAGCAGCGACCAGGCCGGCATGCCGCCAGCCGCCATCACTATGAGCTCGCTGTCGCCGTTGAGGCGATTGAGCACGTGGATCGAGGCGATCAGCAGCGCGATCGGGGCAATCAGCGCCATCATGCTGGGGATGGCCAGCGTGGTCATGGCCAGGAAGCTCAGCACGTTCTGGCCCTGCGTGGTCATCAGATCGAGCTGGCGCAGGGCAACCGCGATCCAGGTGACGCCTGTCAAGGACACGAGGATGAGCACGAGCGCACCGGCAGTCTGCCGAAAAACGTATCGGCTGAGTATGCGCATCCAGTTCCCCCGGCACAGCTACCCTCGTGCCCGCAGCATGTACCCGCAGCGTGGCGCCCGTTCACCCTCGGGTGGCCTACCATTCAAGGGCTTACGGGGTTCCACAGTATGGTGGCGGAAAGGTGGCTCGGGCGACCATCGTCTCCGGCGGCGGTTGCATCGCGTCGAATGCCCCACAAGCCCCTGGCGAGCTTCTCTTGACGCTGGCGCGGCAAATGGCTAAGCCGAATTGTCGCGAAAATGCCACAGTGCCCAGTGATCAGTGTGGTCGCTTTGCTGCAAAGAGCCGCGATCCAGTGCGCAGACATCAAACGATCGAAGCAGTTATGGCAGCTTGCGGCCGTGGGTTCGCCGCACTGCAAAAGACGGGCGGGCACGTCGCCGGCGCGGTGCGGGAGGCTGCCCAGCGCATGCGCCAGCGGGTGGCGGAGACGCAGTCGCCGCTCGACCCCCTGCTCGAGGCCAATGGCCCGCCGCTCCCGGGCACCGGCACGCGCGCGTTCTGGGTAGGTCTCATCGTCGTCAGCCTGTCGGTCGTGTGGGCGCTGGCGACCTTCTTGATCCTGACCAATCTGACGCCCATCGCGCCGCGCGAAGAGGTCGTCTACATCGTCTTGTTCGTCAACCTGCTGCTCGTGATCGCGATGGTGGCCGTCATCGCGGTGCACGTCGTGGGTCTGTGGCGCGCGTGGGAGAAGAAGGTAGCCGGCGCGAGACTGCATGCCCGCATCGTCCTGCTTTTCAGCTTGATCGCGGCAGTGCCCGCCCTGCTGCTCGCCGTTGCCGCCACCACCACCTTCTCGCGTGCCCTCGACAATTGGTTCAACCAGCAGACCATGTCGATCGTGCTCAACTCGCTCAACGTGGCGCACGCCTACCTGGACGAGCATGGGCAGGTGATCCGCACCGACATCGTCAACATGGCCAAGGACCTCGACGATGCGGCGCCGAGGGTCGCGGGCGATCAGCGCAAGTTCCGCGATCTGATGTTTGCGCAAGCGGGCTTGCGCGACCTTCCCGTTACTTATGTGGTGGATTCCAAGGGTGCGGTGAAGGTGGCCGTCCTGGAGGACGAGAAGATCCCCTACATCGCCCCGCCCGAGCATCTGATCCGCGCCGCCGACGGCGGGCAGATACCGCTGCTGATGCCCAAAGACACGTTCCGCGTTGCCGCGCTCGCCAAGCTTCACAACTACCCGGATTCCTTCCTCTACGTCGCCCGCGGCGTCGACCCCGAGGTCGTCAAGCATCTGCAGCGGACGGAAGCCGGTGTGCGGCGCTACGAGAGCCTGCGGCAGGTGCGAGGCGGTCTGAAGTTCGCCCACGGGCTCATGTATTTCATGATCTCGCTCACGTCCCTGCTGGCCGCCATCTGGATCGGGCTGTGGTTCGCCGGGCAGTTCGTCGCCCCCATCCGCCGCCTGATCAGCGCGGCCCAGCAGGTGACGCGCGGCAACCTCAAGGTGGAGCTGCCGATCCTGCGCGGGGAGGGCGATCTGCGCCGGCTGTCGATGAATTTCAACGCCATGACCAAGGAGCTGGAACGCCAGCGCACCGATTTGGTGACCGCCAATGCGCAGCTCATCGAGCGGCGCCGCTTCATGGAGGCCGTGCTCTCGGGCGTGTCGGCCGGCGTCATCGGCCTGGATCGTCAAAAGCGCATCACGCTCGCCAGCCGCTCGGCAGAGAAGCTGCTGGCCCTCGACGGCTCCAAGCTCATCGGCCGACCGCTCGCAGAGGCGGTGCCGGAATTCGCGTCCATGCTGGACGGAGTCGACGAGCACAAGGGCCGACCGCAACACCAAGTGACCCTCATCATCAACGGCGAGGAGCGCAATTTCTCGGTGCGGGTGACGCACGAGGAACAGGGCGAGGAGGACTACGGCTCGGTTCTGACCTTCGACGACGTGACCGAGCTCGTCTCCGCGCAGCGCACGTCGGCCTGGGCCGACGTCGCCCGCCGCATCGCCCACGAGATCAAGAATCCCTTGACGCCGATACAACTTTCCGCAGAGCGCCTGCGGCGTAAGTACGGCAAGATGATCACCGAGGACGTCGAGACCTTCGAGCGATGCACCGACACCATCATCCGCCAGGTCGGCGACGTGACGCGCATGGTCGACGAGTTCTCCGCTTTCGCGCGCACGCCCAAGCCGCAGATGGAGGACCATGACATCCGCGACGTCGTTCGTGCTGCAGTGCTGGACCGGCAGATGACGACCACGGAGATCACCTTCGACACCAAGGTCGGCAAGGACCCCGTCATCGTCACCTGCGATCGCCGGCTGGTGGGGCAGGCCGTCAGCAATCTCGTCAAGAACGCCCAGGAGGCGCTGCAGGCGTGGAGCGAGAACGCCGGCAGGGAACCGGGCTGGCGGGCGCGCATCGAGACGCTCGCGCGCCGCAGCGGCGACCGCGCTCACATCGAGGTCATCGACAACGGGCCCGGTCTGCCCAAGCACAACCGCAACCGCCTGCTCGAGCCCTACGTCACCACGAAGGGCAACAAGGGCACCGGGCTCGGCCTTGCCATCGTGCTCAAGAGCGTCGAGCAGCACGGCGGCACGCTGTCCCTCGAGGACGCGCCGCCCGCGCCAGGACGCTCGCACGGCGCGCTGATCCGTATCTCGCTGCCGTTGAGCAAATCGCCGGCGGAAAAGTCATCGCAAGAACAGCCCGAGACTGCCGCTGCAAACGGCGGCGCATGATTGCCAACGAGTGAAGGAGCGACAGATGGCATCTGACATCTTGATCGTCGACGACGAGGCCGATATCCGCGAGATGGTCGCGGGCTTCCTGCAGGACGACGGTCATCGCACGCGTCTGGCACGCGATTCGGATGAGGCCCTCAAGGCGGTGGAGGAGCGCCGCCCGCAGCTCGTCATCCTCGACATCTGGCTGCAGGGAAGCCGGCTCGACGGCCTCGAGGTGCTCAACATCATCAAGAAGGCCCACCCCGACCTGCCCGTGGTCATCATCTCCGGCCACGGTAACATCGAGACCGCCGTCACCGCCATCAAGCGCGGCGCCTACGACTACATCGAGAAGCCGTTCAAGGCCGACCGGCTGCTGCTGGTGACGCTGCGCGCGCTCGAGGCCTCCAAGCTGCAGCGCGAGGTGCGCGAGCTGCGCGAGCGCTCGGTCGTCAGCTCCGACATGATCGGCAAGTCGCCGGCCATGAACCAGCTGCGCGCGGCCCTCGATCGCGTGGCCCCCACCAACAGCCGCGTCCTCATCCGCGGCAGCGCCGGCTCGGGCAAGGAGCTCGTCGCCCGCGTCATGCATGACAACTCTCAGCGCAAGGACGGGCCCTTCGTCGTGCTCAATGCGGCCTCCATGGCGCCCGACCGGGTCGAGGAGGAGCTGTTCGGCACCGAGGACCACGCCGGCCCGCGCAAGGTCGGCGCGCTCGAGGAAGCCCATGGCGGCACGCTCTACATCGACGAGGTCGCCGACATGCCGCTGGAGACGCAGGGCAAGGTGCTGCGCGTGCTGGTGGAGCAGAAGTTCCAGCGCGTCGGCGGCGGGCCGAAGGTGTCGGTCGACGTGCGCATCATCTCCTCGACCAGCCGCGATCTGGAGCGCGAGATGCAGGAAGGCCGCTTCCGCGAGGACCTCTACCACCGCCTCAACGTCGTTCCGCTGCGCGTGCCGAGCCTGGCCGAGCGCCGCGACGACATCCCCACGCTCATCCAATTCTTCGTCGGCCAGGTGGCTCAGTCCTCGGGCCTGGCGCCGCGCAAGATCGGCGAGGACGCCGTCGCCGTGCTGCAGGCCCACGACTGGCCGGGCAACGTGCGCGAGCTGCGCAACAACATCGAGCGGCTGATGATCCTCTCCGGCGGCGATCCCGATGGCATCATCACCGCCAACATGCTGCCCGAGGAGATCGGCTCGAACGTGCCGCTGCCCGTCAACGGCGGCGCCGAGCACTTGATGTCGCTGCCGCTGCGGGAGGCGCGCGAGATCTTCGAGCGCGAGTATCTGCTGGCGCAGATCAACCGCTTCGGCGGCAACATCTCGCGCACGGCGGAGTTCGTCGGCATGGAGCGCTCGGCGCTGCATCGCAAGTTGCGGGCGCTGGGCGTTTCATCTGAGCACCGCACCGCGGAGCTCCGCCAGGCGTGAAGCTACAAGTCTAGAGCGGCCTAAGGCTCGAGGGCTCCGTGACCCGCATCGTCTACGTCAACGGCCGCTATCTGCCGTACGCCAAAGCCGCCGTCCACGTGGAAGACCGCGGCTTTCAATTCGCCGACGCTGTCTATGAGGTCTGCGAGGTGCGCGACGGCCGGCTCGTCGATGAGCCCCGCCATATGGCCCGGCTCGCGCGCTCGCTTGCCGCGCTGCAGATCGAAGCGCCCATGAGCGCGGCGGCGCTCGCCCACGTCATGCGCGAAACCATCCGCCGCAACCGTGTACGGCAGGGCCTCGTCTACCTGCAGGTGACGCGGGGGGAAGGCCCGCGCGAGTTCAACTTTACGGGCGCCGACGCGCCCCGCACGGTCGTCTGCCTCGCGCGCCCGCTCTCGGCCGCCACGCAGAAGTCCACAGTGGAAGCGGGCATTGCCGTCAAGACGATGCCCGACATCCGCTGGCGCCGCTCCGACATCAAGACGGTGATGCTGCTGCCAGCCGTTCTCGCCAAGGAGGCGGCAAAGCGCGATGGCGCGCGCGAGGCCTGGTTCGTCGACGACAAAGGCTGCGTGACAGAGGGTGCGTCGAGCAACGCCTGGATCATCACTCATGACGGCACTGTCATCACTCGGCAAATCGACCCGGCTATTCTCGCCGGTGTAACGCGGGCGACGCTGATCGATGTGCTCAAGGAGGAGAAGCTCGAGCTACAGCAGCGTCCGTTCCGCATCGAGGAGGCCTTGCAGGCGCGGGAGGCGTTCATTACCTCCGCTACCAATACGGTGACGCCTGTGGTGCGCATCGACGGGAAGGTGGTGGGGGATGGAAAACCGGGGCCGATCAGCCGCCGGCTACGCTCGAAATTTCACCAGTTTGCTGACATTTCGAGCGCGTGAACGGCTTCTTTTTACAGGAGAAATTGGTATATCTTTTAAGGTGCACTGCGGCAAAATGTTATTATATTGCACTGCAGGTGATCGCTCGGTCGAGCGAACGAAGTACCCCACGCAGACCTAGAACAGGCGGATAAAAAAATGGGTGCAGATCGAGTTCAAAACCTTCAGGACACCTTCCTGAACCACGTGCGCAAGAACAAGACGCCGCTGACGATCTTCCTCATCAATGGCGTGAAACTTCAGGGCATCGTGAGCTGGTTCGACAACTTTTGTGTCCTCCTTCGGCGGGACGGGCACTCGCAGCTTGTGTATAAGCATGCGATCTCGACCATCATGCCCGGCCAGCCCGTCCATCTGATGGAGACGGAGACGACCGAGGCCTAACCTGAGATCGGCAAGGCTATCGACGAGCGCGTTCACATAGGAGCGGCGGAACAGGGGAAAGAGCAGGCGCAGCGCAGAGACGGCGTGCGCGCGCTCGTTCTGGTCCCTGAGTTGAAGCGCCCTCCGCGCTCTCGCACCGCCGACCAAGCCGGCGCGCCGGTCCGTCCCGCAGCGCCGCTGCATTCGGCCCAGGACCGGCTGAGTGAGGCGACCGGCCTCGCCGAAGCCATAGACCTAGCGGTTATCGAAAGTCAGCTCGTTCCCGTAGCCGCGCCGCGGCCGGCAACGCTGTTCGGTACCGGCAAGGTCGAGGAGCTCAAAGGGCTCATCGCGGCCGACGACATCGCGCTCGTCATCATCGATCACCCCGTCTCCGCGATCCAGCAGCGCAACCTCGAGCGCGCGTGGAACGTGAAGGTGCTCGATCGCACCGGCCTGATCCTGGAGATCTTCGGACGGCGCGCGCGTACCCGTGAAGGGCGGCTGCAAGTCGAGCTCGCGCATCTCTCCTACCAGAAGAGCCGGCTCGTGCGCACGTGGACCCACTTGGAGCGCCAGCGCGGCGGCCATGGCTTCCTTGGCGGCCCTGGCGAGGCGCAGCTCGAGCTCGACCGCCGTATGATCGACGAGCGCATCATTGCGATCCGCAAGGAGCTCCAGGTCGTCGTGCGCACGCGCGACTTGCACCGCAAGGGGCGCCGCCGCGTGCCCTATCCGGTCGTCGCCATCGTCGGATACACCAACGCCGGCAAGTCGACGCTGTTCAACCGCATCACCGGCGCCGACGTCTTCGCCAAGCAGCAGGTGTTCGCAACGCTCGACCCGACCATGCGCGAGGTGCGCCTGAAAAGCGGCCGGCGCATCATCCTCTCCGACACGGTCGGCTTCATCTCCGATCTGCCGACGACGCTCGTCGCCGCCTTCCGCGCCACGCTCGAAGAGGTGATCGAGGCCGACCTCATCCTGCACGTGCGCGACATCGCGCACGTCGAGACGGATAACCAGGCGCGCGACGTGGAGGCCGTGCTCTCCGAGCTTGGCATCGACACGATCTCGGCCGAGAGCCACATCCTCGAGGTGTGGAACAAGATCGACCTCCTGAGCCCGGTCACGCGTCACGAAGCGCTGAGCGCCGCCCAGTGGGCCGAGCGCAAGCCAGCGCTCGTCTCGGCCGTGACAGGGGAGGGGATCGAAGCGCTGCTCGACGGCATCGACGGCCGCTTCGGGCATGCGGATGCGATCGTGGAAGTGCTGATCCCGGCGCATGAAGGCCGACTGGTGAACTGGCTCTACGAGGAAAGCGAGGTTCTCGCGCGCGAGGATCTCGAGACCGGCGAGGTGAAGGCGAAGGTGCGCATCGCGGCGGAGAAGAAAGAGCGCCTCAACGCACAAGCGCGCCGCGCGGGCGCCGCCCTCACAGCACTCTAAGGGCAAAGCGCGGAGCTTGCGGCTCCGCGCATCGCGAGCATCGCTCTTACAAAACTACTTCAGCAGCTTCACGAGATCCTTGCCCGCCGGAGAGTTCAGCTCCTTGGCGTCAAGCTTGCCATCGTTGTCGGGATCGGCCGCCTTGAAGCGCGCCTCGACGAGCGCAAGGTACTCGTCCTTCGTGAGCGTGCCGTCCTTGTCGGGATCGGCGGCTTCGAGATCCTTCTTGGACAGCCGGCCACCCAACTCCTTGGTGTCGATGGTACCGTCGTTGTCCTTGTTGAGCTTGTCGAAGAGTGCGGTCGCCGCCTTCTTCGCCTCGGCGAGGTCGACGGTGCCGTCGTTGTCGGTATCGAGCAGCTTCAACGCCTTTTCGCCGCCCTTCGCCAGCGCGGGATCGCCGGCAAGTGTAAAGCCCATCCCGATGACGCCAATCAGCGCAAAGAATCTACCCAGCATGTAAACCTCCGCAGTCAGTGCCAAGCGTCAGAACGTGATGCAGTGCATGTGATGAACGAGACCTGAAACTCAGGGAGATAAATGACATATGCCAAATTCAAATCGGCTCAAAGACCCTTGGTCTTGGCGGCGTCCCAGAGCTCATCCATCTCGGCAAGATCGGACTGCGCCGGCACGCGTCCCTGCTCGCCGAGCCGCGCTTCGATAAAGCGGAAGCGGCGGATGAATTTCTCATTCGCCGCGCGCAGGGCACCCTCCGGATCGATGTTCAGGTGGCGGGCGACGTTGGCGACGACGAACAGGAGGTCGCCGAACTCCTCCTCGATCGCAGGCGATGCGGCGGCCCCCTTCGGAGCGGATGCGATCGCCTCCTCGAGCTCGGCCAGCTCCTCTTCGAGCTTCGCCAGCACGGGCGCGAGCGAGGGCCAGTCGAAGCCGACCTTCGCCGCTTTGTTCTGCAACTTGATCGCGCGCGTCAGCGCCGGCAGCCCAACCGGTACGTCGTCGAGCAGGCCGGCCCCTGCGTTGTCCGCCGTTTTCTCCGCGCCCTTGGCCCGATCCCAGAACCCAGGCTCGGCGCCGGCTGCGCGCTCCGCCTCCGTGCCGAACACGTGCGGGTGGCGGCGGATCATCTTTGAGGTGATCGCCTGGACGACATCGGCGAACGCGAACGCCTCGCGCTCCTCGGCCATGCGCGCGTGATAGACGACCTGCAGCAGCAGATCGCCAAGCTCGTCCTTCAAGTGGTCGAGATCGCCGCGCGCGATCGTATCGGCGACCTCGTAGGCCTCCTCGATGGTGTAGGGCGCGATCGTCGCGAAGGTCTGCTTGAGGTCCCAGGGGCAGCCGCTCGCAGGATCACGCAGCGCGGCCATGATCTCGATGAGACGGGAGATGTCTTTGGATGGAGTCATGCGCGGCAAATTAGTCGAAGCGGCGCGGAGAGGCGAGGGCTAGCGGCGAGCCGGCGCGTAGGGCATCGGCAGCAGCGTGACGACGGCGAGCGGGACCATCCAACCGAGCCAGGCAACGCAGCCGTAAACCTGATCGAACGGCAAGCCGCCGAGGGTCACTACCGCGGTCGTGAGGCGCACCCACAACGCGCCGGAGGCAACCGCCGCCATCGCCAGCATGAGGCGGGCGTGGTCGGCGAACTGGCGCCTCCTAATGGCGGCAACGCCCAGCGCGATCAGAGTGAGCCACACGATGCCTTGGGCGAAGAACCCGGCGCGCGCCATGGCGACCGAATGGCTGTAGAAAGCGACAGGCAGCGAGGTCAATCCGCCGAGCACGACCATGACGGCCGTGAGACGTCCGAGCGGCTTGTGCCAGCTCCGGTCGCGGCGCACGGCGATGGTGAGGGGAATGAGCAGCAAGGCCGCGCCCGATGCGAGCATGTGCAACCGGAAGATCCCCGGAAGCTCCACGTCGACGAGGTGCAGGTTGAAGGGCAGCGGCATCAGCGCGGCGCCCTCGAATACGGCGACGAGGCCGGTCGGGACAGCGAGCAGCAAGACCAAGGAAATGACGGCAAGTCGCGGAGTTTGCGTAACGAAGCGCCGAGCGCGAGACATAAATTCGCCTGCGGGGCTTGCTGCTGTCGTGGCGTCGAGCATGGGTCAGAGAGGTTCGAGGCACGTCATGTTGAAAGTAATGGTGAGCGCAATTTGTGTCCTCGGAGCGGCGATGCCGCTCGTGTCAAATGCGGGTGCCGCGGAGCTCAAAGCCTCCGACATCGGCGGCCGCTGGCAGGGCGATAGCTACGCCCGGGAGGCCGGCGGCAAGCTCACGCTCGACATCGTCGCCTGCGGGGCCGGCTGGTGCGGCATCAAGATCGGCGACAACGACGCGTGCGGGGCGACCGCGCTCAAGCTCGACGGCGGAACGCTCGAAGGCGAGAGCCTGGCGTTCAGCGGCAAGCTCGAACTCGCCCGGGGCACCGAACCCTACGTCATTCACTCGTACCTGACGCCGGCTGCCGACGGTGCGCCGGCGACGCTGCAGCTCATCGGCGACACCGGCGGAGTGTTCCGCGCCTACCGCCGCTCGTTCCCCTTCGAGGCGCAGTTGACGCGCGCGAGCGATCCCACCTGCCACGCCCCGCAGTCGGTGTCTTCGCTGGCCCGATAGCTTTCGCTTAGCGCTGCCCATTGTTCCGCCCCGCCGCTTCGCGCTAGGCTCGCGGCGGGGAGAGGGCGTCGCGCGCTGCAAAGGGGCCGCGAGCGCTCGTACGGGCGGCCGATGATCATCCTGCGCATAATCGTCAACGGGCTCATCATGGCGTGCGAGCTGGCAGCGGTCGCCGGCATCGCCGCCTTCGCGTTCCACTATCCGTTCCTGTTCGCGGCCGTCACCGCGGGCTTGAGCTTCCTTTTGGGGCTACGCCTGGAGGTAGCACGCCTGCGCTACGAGCTGCCGTTCTACTTCGGCGGCCTCATCAAGCGCGGCACCATCGTCACCGCGCTCATCGGCGCGTTCGAAGCAACCTTCAAGGGCGTGCTCGCCGGCATCGCCGCGCTCTTCACCTTCGCCGGCACCAACGCCGACAGGCTCTACTGGGTGGCGATCCTGTTCGCGATCTGCGTCTATATCGGCGCGAGCCTGCTGCGGCTCCTCTCGATCCGCGCCGAGGCGCTACCGCTGCGCTGGGGCTACTTCCGCCTCGCGCCCGCGCTCGGCCTCCTGTTCTCGGCGGGGCTGGCCCTGCTCAGCGCGGCCCACCTGCTGCCGGCCGTCAGCGTCGCCGACATCGGCTGGGAGATCATTTTCAAGGTGCCGACGCATCCCTCAATCGAGCAGGTGAGCGAGCTGATCTTCCAGATCAAGCAGGCGTTCGACGATTTCATCGTAACGGTGTTGAGCGTGGTGCTGGATGAGAAACTCGCGCGCCTCGTCGGGATCCTCGTCAGCGTCAATGTGCTGTCGGGGTTCGTGAGCGCGCTCTATGCCTCGCTGATCGCGGCCGGCGTGCGTCGGACCGAGGACGCACTGCTGTGAAGCCGAGAGGGGAGGGATGCCGTTGGACGCGCTGACGCTCTTCGGCCTCTTCGCCGTCATCGCCATGCTCGTGTGCTATGCGCTCGAGGACCGCAGCCCAAACTACATCTTAGGCTTTGCGGCGACCTGCGCGCTCGCATCGCTCTACGGCTTTCTCCAGGGTGCATGGCCGTTCGGCGCCGTGGAGATAGTCTGGGTTGTCGTAGCGCTGCGGCGCTGGCGGGTGAGAACCTCGGCTGCGCCGACTTCACCCTCGGCCTGAGCGAGCTCAAATCTCATTCGCATAATATATATTATGGAAAATAATGATATTTACGACTTATAAATCCATTAGTTAACTTTTGCAGCTCTGAGCAATAAGAAGCTACTTCTCGGCGCGCTCATGCTTGTCGGCGATGAAGCGGTCGAGCAGCCGCACGCCCCAGCCCGAACCCCAGCTCGGGTTGATCTCCGACTTCGGCGCATCCATCGCGGTGCCGGCAAGATCGATGTGGGCCCAGGGCGTGTCCTTGACGAAATACTTGAGGAATGCCGCCGCCGTGCACGCGCCCGCCCAGCGCCCGCCGATGTTCTTGATGTCGGCATTCTTGGACTCGATCATCTTGTCGTAGGCCTTGTCGAGCGGCATGCGCCACACCTTCTCCCCCGTCGTCGAGGACGCCTCGAGCAGATCGTGCGCGAGCTTGTCATCGTTGACGAAGAGGCCGGCGTACTCCTTGCCAAGCGCGACCATGATGGCGCCGGTGAGCGTCGCGAGATCGATGATGAGCCGCGGCTTGAAGCGTTCCTGCACGTAGGAGATGAGGTCGGCGAGGACGAGCCGCCCCTCCGCGTCCGTGTTGAGGATCTCGACGGTCTGGCCCGAGTAGGCCTTGACGATGTCGCCCGGCCGCGTCGCCGATCCCGACGGCATGTTCTCCACGAGGCCGATGATGCCGACGACGTTGGCGTTCGCTTTGCGCTCGCCCAGCGCATGCATCAGCCCGACGACGCAGGCGGCGCCGCCCATGTCGCCCTTCATGTCCTCCATGCCGGCCGCCGGCTTGATGGAGATGCCGCCCGTATCGAACACAACGCCCTTGCCGACGATGGCGAGCGGCTTGGCCCGCTTCGATTTCGCGCCGTGCCACTGCATGACTGCAACGCGCGCGGGGCGCACGCTTCCCTGCGCCACCGCCAGCAGCGCACCCATCTTCAGCTTCTCGATCTCCGCGGCGTCGAAGATCTCGACCTCCACGCCGACCTTCTCCAGCTCACGGACGCGATCCGCGAACTCGATCGGCCCCAGTGCGTTGGCCGGCTCGTTGACGAGGTCGCGCGCGATGACGACGCCATGGGCGACCGCCTGGTGTCGGGCGAAGGCCGCACGCGCCTTGTCGGGATTCTCGCAGTGGATGACGAGCTTCTGCAGCGTGTCGGGCTCGGCGGTCTCGTCGTCCGGCTTCTGCTTCGTCAAATACTTGCGGAACTCGTAGTGGCGCAGCAGCGCGCCGAAGCCGATGAGCGCGGCAACCGCCTCGGGCCGCGTCGAACCCGTATCGACGGCCTCGGCGATGATGCTGGCACTTTTCGTTTTGCGTGCAGAGATCGCGCCAACGGCCGAGCCGCCGAGCAGCGTCCAGTCGTTCTCCTTGAGCTCTGCCCCTTTGCCCGTGCCGAGCAGCACGAGCCGGCTCACGCCGATCCGCGGCGTCGCCAGCAGCTCGACGGTGCTCTTGCGCTTGCCCTTGAACTGCGCGGCCTCGGCCGCCTTGGCGACGGCACCACCCGAGCGGTGATCGAGCTCCTTGCCTCGGCCCCCGAGCGCCATGTCCTCGCCGGCGAGCAGCAGGCTCGTTGCTTCCAGGTCGGCGCTGAGCGGGGAGAAGACGATCTCGAGGCTATTGGTCATAGGTGCGGGCTCCAGGCAGTGTGCAGTCAGGTCATGCGCGTCCCGCGCGAAGGCCAAGCCGGGTCGATCGTGGATGCTCACATCCACGCTTTTGCCGCAGCCGATCGCGGAAGACCCCGGACCTCTTGCCGTCGGGAAAGGCGACGTCCGGCTTGAGCTAAACCGCTCGCGGTTAAAGTTTCAAGCAAGGTCGCAGGGTGGGCACGCGATTTTGACCGGCATGCCTTCCGCCATTGTTCTCGTAGTGTTCTTAGCTATGGCGCTTAGGCCGCAGGGGCGCGTGGATAGGTGCAAGTCGCTGGCAGAGGGCCGAATTTCCGCCACTCTCGCGTGAAAGTCCAATGCTCAGGGGGCGCGAACCGGGGATGTCACGCCGCGCTGCAAATCTTGCCGCTTCGGATATCCGATGACGATCTTCGAAAGGTACGTCTTTCGGCAGGCCGGCGGCGCGCTGCTGATCATCCTCTTGTCGCTGTCCGCCATCGTCTGGATTGCACTCGCCCTGCGCCAGCTCAACGTCGTCACCTCGCAAGGCCAGGACGTGTGGATGCTGGTCAAGATGACCACGCTTGCGCTCCCGAACCTGATGGCGATCATTGCCCCCTTCTCGCTGCTGATCGCCGCCATCCACACGCTGAACCGCCTCAACAGCGACAGCGAGCTGATCGTGCTTACGGCCTCGGGCGCCACCGTGTGGAGTGCGGCGCGGCCGCTGATCATCCTTTCGATGCTCGTGGCGCTGGGCGTCGCCTTCGTCAATCACCTCGCGATGCCCTGGAGCATGCGGCTCCTGCGCGATTACATCGTGCAGGTACGCACCGACATCCTTACGCAGGTCATTCAGCCGGGACAGTTTTCCAGCCCCGAGGACAATCTCACCTTTCACATCCGCGAGCGCACGCTCAACGGCGAGCTCCTCGGCCTCATCGTGCACGACAGCCGCGACAAGGCGCAGACCCAGTCCTACCTCGCCGAGCGCGGCATCATCGTGAAGCGCGCACCGTCGAACTATCTCATCATGAGCCAAGGCCATATCGTGCGGCGCACCGACAAGGACGAGCCGGCGCAGATCGTGGCGTTCGACAAGTACGCCGTCGACCTCGACCGTTTCGAGAAGAAGCTCGACGACGACAACGACGACCTGAAGCCGCGCGAGCGCTACCTGGGCGAGCTCCTCCATCCGGAGGCCACCAGCCAGGGCTACATCCAGTCGCCGGGCAAGTTCCGCGCCGAGTTGCATGAGCGATCGTCGAACCCGCTCTACCCAATCGCGTTTGCGCTGATTGCGCTCGCCGCCGTTGGTCAGGCGCACTCGACGCGCCAGAGCAGCGTGCGCCAGATTACGATTGCGTTCGTGGTGGCCGCCACGCTGCGGCTCGGGGGCCTTGCGCTCAACAACGTCGTCGTGCTGAACCCCGGAGCGGTGCCGCTGCTTTACGGCCTTCCCCTGCTCGCCATCCTTATGCCGCTGTGGCAGCTCGAGCGGAGGCGGCGGACGCTCGCAAACAGTCGGATCAGCGCCGCAATCGAAGCCGTGGCCGGATTGCTTTTCGCCCCGTTCGGGTGGCTGTTCGCGCTTCCGGCTCGCGCCTTCGGGGCGCGGAGCTAACAGCGCATGCGCAGACCCCGCACCCTCGGCCGCTACATCGCCAGCGGCTTCCTGCTGGGCATCGTCGTCACGTTCATTCTCTGTTCCGTGCTGATCTTCCTCATCGACTTCGTCGAACTGTTGCGCCAATCGGGCAAATACGGCGAGGTATCCTTGCTGACGCTCGCGTTCATCGCGCTGCTGCGGCTGCCGGCCTACGCCGAGTATCTCATCTCGTTTGCCGTCCTCGTCGGCAGCATCGCCACGCTCCTGCAATTGAGCCGCCGCAGCGAACTCGTCGTCATGCGTGCGGGCGGCATGAGCGTGTGGCAGTTCGTGCGTCCCGGCATCTTCGTCGCGCTCGCTGTCGGGGCCTTCACGGCCTTGGTGTTCAATCCGCTGGCCGCGGCTGGGCGCACCGCCGCCGAGAGCCTCTTTGCAGAGGCTTTTGGCAAGGAAGCCAATCTCTTAAGCTCACGCTCTGGCACCTCTTGGCTGCGCCAGGACGGGGCCGACGGCCAGTCGGTGATCAGCGCCGCGCTAGCCTCCAACCGGGGGCTTACGCTCACCGGCGTTTCCGCCTTCGTGTTCAGCCCGGACGGCCACTTCGTGGAGCGGGTCGACGGGGCTCGGGCGGACCTGCGTGATGGCTTCTGGGAGATCCGCGATGCCTGGGTCGTGCGCCTCGGCCGCGAGCCGGAAAAGTTCAATACTTACCTTTTGTCCACATACCTTACACCGGAACGTGTGACTGACGCGCTGGGCTCGCTCCTCTCAGTTTCCTTCTGGGAGCTGCCCGCGCTGATCGAACTGGCTGAAAAAGCTAAACTTTCGAGCGGGCGGTTGCGGATTCAATATGAAGCTTTGATCTCTCGTCCACTCCTGTGCGCTGCCATGGTCCTTTTGGCTGCAACTGTGTCGTTGGGGTCATTCCGCGCTGGAGGCATCCAGACTATGGTTATGGCCGGACTGGTGGGGGGTTTTGGCTTCTTCCTTTTATCTGAGGTCTCCCGGCAGATCGGCGTGGCCGGATTGGCGCCCCCGTGGGTGGCAATCTGGTTGCCTGTGGTTTTGGTCTTAATGGTCTCGGCTACGGTGCTGTTGCACCAGGAGGATGGCTGAGTGATGCGTCACACGCGGGCACCGCAAGAGGGTTGCGGATCGTCACGCGTTCCTTGCCGGCGCCGGAAGGCAGCTGGCCGGGAGCGTTTGGCCGTGCTCGCTTGCCTTGCGGCCGCGGTTTTGTTCGGCGCGCAGACCGCTCACGCTCAGGATCCGAGCACGCTCTCGCCGCGCGTCCAGACGTCGACGGGCTTCCCCAAGCAGTCGATGGTCGGCCCCTCGCGCAACCTCGATAAGTCGCAGCCGCTCTACCTGCAGGGCGACGAGCTCGTCTACGACACGGGCGGCAATCGCGTCGTCGCGCGCGGCAATGTGGAGATCTACTACAACAACTATATCCTCACCGCCGACCAGGTCGTCTACGACCAGTCCGCCAGCACGTTGACGGCTGTCGGCAACGTGGTGCTCAAGGAGCCCAACGGGAACATCGTCCGCGCTGATCGCTACGTGCTCACAGACGACTTCCGCGACGGTTTCGTTCAGTCCTTGAGCATCGTGACCAGCGACGATTCACGTATTGCGGGCGAGCGCGCCGTGCGACGCGGCGGCAACACGACCGTGTTCACCAATGGCCGCTTCACGCCGTGCAAAAGCAACGACGGCATGCCGCCCTTGTGGTGCATCAGCGCCGCGACCGTGATCCACGATCAGCAGGCCGCGACCATCACCTACCAGGACGCGCAGTTCGAGCTCTTCGGCGTGCCGGTCCTCTACGCACCCTACTTCGAGCACGCAGACCCCTCGGTGAAACGCAAGTCCGGGTTCCTGACGCCGGAGTACTCAAGCTCATCCACTCTGGGCAGCATTGTTGGCATGCCCTACTACTTTGCGCTCGCGCCAAATTACGATTTCACCTTCAATCCGCTCTACATGTCCCGGCAGGGCATTCTGTGGCAAGGCGAGTGGCGGCACCGTCTTGAGAACGGCCAGTACTATATCAAGCTGGCTGGCATCGATCAGAACCCCAACGATCTGCCGTCAACCATCGTCGATCCCGACAACTACGCCGGCTTCCGCGGCAGCATTGAGACGAAAGGTCTCTTCACGCTGGCGAGCTGGTGGCACTTCGGCTGGGACGTAACTGCCGCGACTGACGACACCTTCCGCCGCTTCTACAAGCTCGACAACATTCTGGCGACCGACGTGGTCAACAGAGTGTTCCTCAACGGTATTTCCGAACGCAATTACTTCAGTGTCGAGGCGGATCAATATCTCAGCCAGCAGTTTCTGGCCAATGGCGAGGTAGCCCAAGCTAACAAGTCCTATGCCCACCCTATGCTTGACTACAACTACGTGGTGGCCGACCCTTGGCTTGGTGGTGAGATCCGCTGGAACACCAACGCGCTGAGCTTCTCTGCCGATCAGAATCCAACCGCGTTCGCGCCACTCGTCGGCGGCACCGAACAGGTGAACCGCCTCGTAACCGAGATTGACTGGCGTAAGCGTTTCATCGACCCGATCGGCCTCACCTATACGCCCTTCGCGCAACTTCGCGGCGATATCTACGCGTTGAGCGACTACGTCGATCCGCAGGATCCCCAGGGCCCCACGCAGAACACGTCGCTGGCCCGCGGCCTGGCGTTAGCGGGCATAACCATTTCCTATCCATGGGTTGCGAATGGGAGCTACGGCTCGCACGTCATCGAGCCTATCGGACAGATCATTGCCCGTCAGGCGACCATCGATCAGAAGGCACTGCCGGACGACGACGCCAAGAGCCTCGTGTTCGACGACACGAACCTGTTCGACATAAACAAGTTCTCCGGCTACGACCGCATCGAGACCGGGACACGCGCCAACGTCGGATTGCAGTACACGTTCCAGGCCAACTACGGCGGAACTGCCCGTATCCTCGCGGGCGAGAGCTTCCAACTCGCCGGCGTCAATCCTTATAAGGACCCCGGCCTCGACGCCAATGGCAACCCGATATTCACGCCAGACAGCGGCCTGCAGACCGATCGCTCGGATTATGTGCTCGGCGCCTACGTCCAACCCTTCACGGCCGTGCAGCTCATCTCGCAGTCGCGCTTCAACGAGGCCAGCTTCACCCTGGAGCGTGAGGACGCCGGTTCGCAGCTGACCGTCGGTCCCTTTACGGGATCCACGATCTACTCGTACCTATCATCCGATGCGGCGAATGGGATCCTTACCCCTCAGCAGGAGGTTACCGGTTCAATCGGCCTAAAGCTCACTGACCGCTGGAGCCTTGCGGCCGGCGCTACCTATGACATCGAAACCGACCAGTTGGCCTCCGACATGATCCAGGCGCGCTACGCTGACGAGTGCTTCATACTAACAGCGTCGTATACGGATAACCTCTATCACAACCCCGCCATCATCGACGGCCAGACGCTCATGATCCGCTTCCAGTTGAAGTATCTGGGTCAATACGGCTATTCGACCAACGCACTTGAGCACGCGTTCAGCTCACAACAGGCCGGCGGCGGCCAGGCAGGCGGCGGTTAGTATTATCGGCGTGCGCCCCTATGCCGCCGCCCGGAGGCGGGTGGCAAAAAGTGCCACGGGGGCGCCACGGTTCGCGTAGATAAGTCGGGCAGAGTAGCGGGTCGGAAAGCTCTCCGGCTTCGCCAACCAGATGACTTCTCGCGGAATGCGCTCAGAAATGACATTGGCGCGGCATTTTTCACGTTCGTGCGGGATCGCAGCTCATCACCCCGCGGTGTTGGCCTTGGCCGCGCTCACCGCGCTGGCGAGCCCGATCGTTGCCGTGCAGGCGCAGCAGGCCTCCGACTGGCAGCCGACGGTCACCGACGACACCGGCGCCAAGAAGCCCGGCAAGAAGAAGCACGGCGCCAAGGCTGCCACACCTCCCGCGGAGGAGGCCCCGACGACGACCGCGAAAGCCGATCCGACCATTCCGGTGATAAAGCCCGGCACCCAGTCGATCGTTGCCCTTATCAACGACGAGCCGATCACCGGCTATGAGATCGACGAGCGCGTAACGCTCTCCCTTCTCGGCTCCCCGGAATTGCAGCAGCGGATGCAGGCGAAGTTGAAGTCGGGCAACGTCAACGACCAGTTCAAGGCCTTCGCGCTGAAGCGCCTGCAGGCCGATCCGCCCAAGACCGAGGCCGAGCAGCAGGCGCGCGTGAAGCAGTTGCAGGCGCAGTTCGTCGAAAGCCTGAAGGGTCAGGTTATGGCCGAGTTCAAGCCGACCGCGCGCCAGCATGCACTCGATGAATTGATCGAGGAGCGCCTGAAGATGCAGGCGGCAACCCGTCTCAACGTCGTCGCCGAGAAGGACGACGTCGACCGCATCGTCAACGGCATGGCCGAGCGCAACAAGATGACGCCGGCGCAGTTCGCCGAGCACATCAGCAAGATGGGCGCGAACATCGCCGGCATGCGCCAGCGGATCAAGGTATCGCTGTCCTGGGCCGATGTGATCCGGCGCCTCTACGGCCACCAGATCGCGGTCACGAGCCGCGACATCGACCGCTTCGTCGCCACGGCCGAGGGCCAGGACGACGTGGAGCTGCGCGTGCATCGCATCCTTCTCGCTGTCCCCCCGGACCAGAAGCAGATCGCCAAGCGCCTGAGTGACGCGGAGGCCGTGCGGGCCAAGTTCGACAACTGCAAGAGCACGAGCACCCTCGCCGGCAGCGTCAGCGGCGCCCGTTTCGACGACCTCGGCGACCGCAGGCCCGGCACCATTCCCGAGCCGACGCGCAGCCTCCTGCTCGCGGCGCACGACAACGAGATGCTGCCGCCCACCATCGGCGAGGGCGGCGTCGAGCTGTGGGCCGTGTGCAGCCGCAAGATCATCAAGGCGGAGGATGCCAAGCGCCAGACCGCCGAGAGCGAGTTGCGCCAGAAGGAGTTCGAGGTCCTTTCCAAAAAGCACCTCAAGGATCTGCGTCAGGACGCCCACATCGAGTTCCGGTGATGGGGCAGGAGCCGGACACCAGACGGCCGCTGCCACTCGCCGTCAGCATGGGCGACCCGGCCGGCATCGGACTGGAGATCACGCTCAAGGCCTGGAGCGAGCGTCGCGACAACGGCATCGGCCCCTTCGTGCTCTATGGCGACGTCGAGGCCGTGGCCGAGCGAGCGCGCCTGCTCGGCCTTGCCGTGCCGATCACCCCCGTTGCCACACCGGCTGCCGCGCTCGATGCCTTCGGCGCCAGCCTGCCGATCAGCCCGGTCCCATGCCGCGTGCGCCCGCGCCCGGGCGAGCCGGATGCGGCGAACGCTGCGGCGATCATCATGGCAATCGAGGAGGCGACGGCCGCCGTCGTCCGCCACGAGGCCGCGGCCATCATCACCAATCCGATCGCCAAGCACATCGTCGGCAGCGCCGACTTTCCCTACGCGGGCCACACGCAGTTCCTCGGCGCGCTCGCCGAGCGCCACTATGCCGGCAAGCGCTTCCGCCCCGTCATGATGCTCGCCGCCGACGCGCTACGCGTCGTTCCCCTCACCGTTCACTGTCCGCTCGCAAGCGTGCCTGCATCCATCACGCGCTCCCTCATCTTCGAGACGGTGCGCATCACCTGTGAGGCGCTGCGGCGCGACTTCAGCGTCGATGCGCCGAGCATCGCCGTCACCGGCCTCAACCCGCATGCGGGCGAGGAGGGCACCATCGGGCGCGAGGAGATCGAGGTCATCGCTCCGGCGATCGCGGACCTGCGCGCCGAAGGCCTGTGGGTGACGGGGCCGCACCCGGCCGATACTCTCTTCCACGCGGCAGCACGGCGTTCCTATGACGCCGCCATCGCCATGTATCACGATCAGGCCCTGATCCCCTTCAAGACGCTCGCGTTCGATACCGGCGTGAACGTGACGCTGGGGCTGCCGTTCGTACGCACCTCGCCCGACCACGGCACCGCGTTCGATATTGCCCGTGAGGGGCGCGCCTCCGCGGCGAGCTTCGTCGAGAGCCTGAAGCTCGCGGCCGCGATCGCCGCAGCGCGTGCCGCAGCGCCGCACCCATGAGCGCTTCCGGCGAGCCCGCGTCGGAGGGAGGTGCGAGCCCCGACGGCCTGCCGCCGCTGCGCGAGGTGATCCACGAGCTCGGCCTGCGGGCCAAGAAGAGCCTCGGCCAGAACTTCATCCTCGATCTCAATCTCACGCGCCGCATCGCCCGCGAAGGCGGACCGCTCGCGGGCGTGACAGTTGTAGAGGTCGGGCCCGGTCCGGGCGGTCTCACGCGCGCCCTGCTGCTCGAGGGTGCGGCCCATGTCGTGGCGGTCGAGCGCGATGAGCGCTGCCGGCCGGCGCTCGCCCAGATCGCCGAGCGCTATCCCGGGCGTCTCGACGTGCACTTCGGCGACGCGCTCGATGCGCAGTGGACGAAGCTGCTGCACGATCGCTGCGGCAAGGTCGTGATCGTCGCCAACCTGCCCTACGGCGTCGCGACGCTGCTGCTCGTCGGCTGGCTCGAAAGCGAGCCGTGGCCGCCGTGGTATGACCGCATGGTGCTCATGTTTCAGAAGGAGGTCGCTGAGCGCATCGTGGCCTCACCCGGCACCAAGGCCTACGGCCGGCTTGCGGTGATGGCGCAGTGGCGCACGAAGCCGCGCATCGTGCTGACGCTGCCGCGCGAAGCCTTCACGCCGCCGCCGAAGGTAGCCTCCGGCGTGGTCGCGTTCACGCCGTTGAAGGACCCCACGCCGCCCTGCAAGGCGAAGGTGCTGGCCAAGGTCACAGCCGCAGCCTTCGGGCAGCGGCGCAAGATGCTGCGCTCGAGCCTGAAGCAGCTCGTCGAGCATCCCGAGGCGTTGCTGGAAGCCGTCGGAATCGCGGGGACACTGCGCGCCGAGGACGTGAGCGTGAAGGATTTCGCGCGCCTAGCGCTCGTCTTCGAGCGCGCCACCGGGCTGCGCGCTTAAGTCAGTGGCCGCAGTCGCTCGGCACCGGCCGCCCCGCGAAGCGGTCGGCCATCCATTTGATGGCCTGACGCGCACTCTTCTCCGCGATCCGACTGTGGGAGACGCCCTTTAGCTGCGTCAGCATGACCGGAGTGCCGGCGGCGCACAGTTGCTTGGCAAAGCGCAGGGTGATCGCGGGCCTCACCGTCACGTCCCCCGTTCCCTGCGCGATGAACACCGGCGCTCCCGCCGGCGCCTGGCCCGGGGTGTTGCGCTCCATGATCTCGCGCCAAACCGGCAGTGTGGTCGGGTCTGCCTTCAGGAAGATGCGTTGGAGCGGCTTCTCGACCTGCGACAACTTCAGAAGCTCCGCGATCGACTGGATGCAGCTGCTCGCGACCAGCTCGAACGGCGCAACGGCATTGGCCGCCAGCACACCGTCGAGCGGCAGCCGATACACTGTTAGCGGTGCACCGCTGACACCTTGACGGTATCGGCG
>JRHI01001261.1_pt1 | contig 22249 bp, 20 predicted proteins | sample 215371 | NCBI WGS metagenome assembly JRHI01 (sample SAMN02929681, study PRJNA255918) | sediment metagenome | biome: cave system; feature: Ice Cave; material: Sediment; isolation source: sediment from deep within a dark volcanic ice cave with no known source of... ...
CCGCGCGCCGGGATGGCCAGCTGCCCTGGCTGCTGCCCGACGGCAAGTCACAGGTGACCGTGGAGTACGAGCACGGCGTGCCCAGGCGGCTGGAGGCGGTGGTGATCTCTGCCCATCACCGAGCCGACGTCACTGACGGCGAGATCCAGGAGGGAATCCGGGAGGCGATCATCCACTCCGTGGTGCCCCGGGAGATGATCGATCATCGCACCAAGTTCTTCATCAACCCGAGCGGACGTTTCGAGGTAGGCGGGCCGACCGCCGACGCCGGGCTGACCGGACGCAAGATCATCGTCGATACCTATGGCGGGGTGGCCCGCCACGGCGGTGGCGCGTTCAGCGGCAAGGACCCCTCCAAGGTCGACCGCTCCGCCGCGTACGCGGCCCGCCACGTGGCCAAGAACGTGGTGGCCGCCGGTCTCGCCGAGCGGTGCGAGGTGCAGGTGTCGTACGCCATCGGCCGGGCTCACCCCACCTCGATCTCGGTCGAGACCTTCGGTACCGGCCGGGTTTCCGACGCCCGCCTGACCGAGCTGGTGCGTCGCCACTTCGACCTGCGGCCGGCGGCGATCATCGAGAACCTGCGGCTGCGCCGCCCGATCTACCGGGCCACCGCCGCCTACGGCCACTTCGGACGAGCCGATCTAGACCTGCCCTGGGAGGCCACCGACCGGGCCGAAGCCTTGCGGGCCGAAGCCTTCTAGTGGCGGTGGCCGACTTGCCAGTGAGTGCAGCCTTCGCCCCCGGCGCTGGCCGGAGTGCCGCCATGGTGGCGGCCAGCGGTCCGGTGCCGGCCGGAGCCAGGTGACGATTCCTTCACTGCGGCTCTACGACTCGCTCCGTCGCGACCAGGTTTCGGTGGTGCCCAGCCGCGACCAGGCGGGTGAGCTGATCACCATCTACACCTGTGGGGTCACCCCGTACGACACCGGGCACATGGGTCACGCCTCCACCTTCTGCGCATTTGACGTGCTGGTGCGTTACCTGGAGTCGGGTGGACACCGCGTGCGCTACGTCCAGAACGTCACCGACGTGGACGATCCGCTCTTCGCCCGGGCCCGGCGAGACGGAATCGACTGGAAACGGCTGGCCGAGACCCAGGAGCGGCGCTACCTCGACGACATGGACCTTCTGGGCTGGCGCCGCCCCGACGTCATGCCGCACGTGTCGACCGAGATCGAGGGGATCGAGCGGGCGGTTGCCCGGCTCCACCAACTCGGCTTCGCGTATCAGACCGACGCGGTCTACTTCGAAGTGGCCCGCTACCCCGGCTACGGGGMGTTGTCGGGCCGCACCCGGCGGTCAATGGTGCGCAAGCTCGCGGACGAGGGCATGCTCGGCCAGGTGGGTCCCGGGCATAAGCGGGATGCGCTCGACTTCCCACTCTGGCGGCCCTCCGCGCCGGACGAGCCGGCCTGGAACTCGGAGTTCGGGCCGGGCCGGCCCGGCTGGCACATCGAGTGCTCGGCGATGGCGATACGCTACCTGGGCGAGACGATCTGTATCCACGGTGGCGGGGCCGACCTCCGGTTCAGCCACCACGAGTCGGAGCGGGCCCAGAGCGAGTCGCTGACCGGCCGCCGGCCCTTTGCCCAGGTCTGGATGCACACCGGCCTGGTGCGCTACGCGGGGCGCAAGATGAGCAAGTCGCTGGGCAATCTGGTGTTGGTGCCCCAGACCCTGGAGCGGGTGCCCCCGGCCACCGTGAGGCTTTATTTGGCCTCCCACCGCTACCGCCGCGACTGGGAGTTCCGGTGGCCCGCTTTGGAGCGGCTGGTGCCACTCACCCAGCGGCTGGACGCCCTGGTCGGCAAGCTGCCCCGCACCCGGCGTCCGGAGCGCTCGGGCTCGATCCAGGAGTTCCAGGCGGCGATGGATGACGACCTCGACACCACGCGGGCGCTGAACGTGCTGCGACGCACCGTAAATCAGGGAGACGCGGAGGCGGCGGCCTGGATGCTCGGCATCCTGGCCGGCGACGCCGCGCTGGAGATGGTCGACCCGGGCTGATGGCCGGGCCGGCTCCGGCCGGGGAGGCTTCCCGGCCCGAACTCAGGGCAGTTCCAGTTCGGCTCCGCAGTTGGGGCATTCGCGGTCGGCGCCCACGCTGACCGCGGTCTCGCAGACCGGGCAGAGGACGTCCACCGCCACCGGCACCGAGGCGCGTTCCTCCGCCTCCTCGGCGGCCAGCTCGGCCGGGACCTCCGACAGGTCGAAGGCGGGGGCGCCGCAGCCCAGGCAGAGGTAACCTGGCTGCGAGATCCGGAAGCCGAGCAGGTTGCCCGCCGAGTCGAGGTCGACCTCGGCGAACATCGCCCGGAAAAGGGCGCTGCCGCAGCGCTGGGAGCAGGCCAGCCACATCCCGGTCTGCCTCACCAGTCGGTGCTGGTCACCGGCGCTGACGGTTGGGCTGGCCGGTCGCCGGCGGCGGGCTCGGGGTGGGGTCCTGGCCGAGGACCAAAAAGGCCACGGCCAGGACCGCGCCGAGGGCGGCCAGGGCCCACTCAGTCCACTGCCGGCCGGGGAATGCCAGGCGCAGCGCGGCGGAGGCGGTGAAGTAGATCCCGAACAAAATCAGCACCAGCTTCAGTCGGCGGGCGGCGTGGCGGAACTGGGCGCGAAGACCGCCCGGGCGCATCGACAGCACGGTGATGGCCATCACCGGGATCAGCACGAGGCCGATGATGAAGCCGCGCACGATCTCACGTTACAGGGTGGCGGTCGCGAGCCGGTGGCCGGCGTATCGGCCGGCAGGTAAGCCGGGGCGGTGCGGTTCCTCGGCTGCTCAGGCCAGTACCTCGCTCGGGCTGTGACCAGGGTACCGGCGGCGGCCGAGGATGCCGAGGATCAGCGCCGGGACGATGAGCAGGGCGCCGGCTCCGAATACCAGGTCGTAGCGGCCGGCGCCGGCCAGCGGGGCCAGCGCGGCGGTGGCGATCGAGGCCCCGATCAAGGCGGCGGCCACGAACATCGAAGCCGCCGTACCGCGGGCGTCGGGGGCGACGTCGGTGATCCAGGTTTGGAAGGTGCCGTGCATGAAAACGTACGCGACTCCGCACAGGATGGCGCAGCCCAGGATTGCCGGCACTGTCTGAGAACGGGCGGCGATGGCGAAACCGGCCAGGTCGGCCAACCCGCCGATAGCGATCAACCAGGAGCCTGAGAGCACCACCGAGAGTGGCTTGACGATTCGGGTGCTGAACAGCACCGAGAGACCGTAGCCAGCAACCACCGCGCCAGCCAGGGCGGGAACCAGCCCGTGCGCCTCCAGCGCCGGCGCCAGGTACGTGTAGCAGCCCATCAGCGACATGCCCTCGATCAGCACCAGGCCGATCACGGCCAGCGCCCAGGGCCGGCTCAGCACGCGCCGGAAGCTCTGGGCGGCTCCCGATCGGAGTGCCGGGTCGAGCGTCTCCGGTAGCCGGCCGATCATGACCGCCATGCCCAGGGCGGCCGGAGCCGGAATCAGGTACACCCAGCGCCAGCCAGCGTAGCCACCGATCAGGCCGGCCAGCAGGCTGGACAGGGCGGTGCCGACCGCGACCGCGAGCTGAAGGTCGGCGAGCGCTCGCTGGCGGTTTCGAAAGGGGACGGTGTCGCCCACGTAGACGATGCAGGTGGGAAGGATGGCGGCCGTGCACAGCCCGGTCAGGAAGCGGAAGCTGACCAGGAATTGGAAGCTGGGGGCGACCGCCGAGAGCAGCGAGAACAGGGCCATTCCCCAAAAGGCCATCCGCATCACGCGAATGCGGCCGAAACGGTCGGAGAGTACTCCGATCGCCGGCTGCGCAACTCCGTAGGCGATGTAGTAGACGGTGGCGGCGAGGGCGGCCTGACCCAGCGGCCGGCCGAAGTCGAGGGCGATCGGAATCAAAAGCGGTGTTACCGCGTAGCGGTCGAACATGGTGAGCGCGGGCCCGGCGTACAGGCTGAACCGGCCCCAGTCGAAGCTGCGATGGGCGGCCGCCGTGGTCACCGGACTGGCCTCATGACACGGGCGCGTACCAGCACCACCCCGATCCCGAGCACCGCCAACGCGGCCAGGCTCAGCCAGGCGTTCCGGCCGGCTCCGAGCAGGGCTGCCGAAGGCGGTCCGATCGCGGCCCCGAAGGCGAAGCCCGCGTACATCCAGCCGAACCCGGCGTTGGGTGCCTCGGGCGAGGCCTCGGCACCTATCCGTGATGTCACTCCGGCCGAGGCGCCGAAGCCAAAGCCGGCCAGCAAACCCGCCGCCAGCATGGTGGCGGCGCCGGGCGCGGCCGCGATCACCAGGATCGCCAGCGCCAGCCCCGCGGTGGTGGAGGCGTACACCCGGTTGCTGCCGAAGCGGTCGCAGGCGATCCCGGCCAGGACCCGGCCGCCGGTGTTACCGATGGCTACCGCCACCACCACGGTAGCCGCCACCGCGACGCCGAAGCCGATGGTTCGCAGGTAGGCGGGTATTCCGATCAGCGCGTTGGCGCCGGCCGGCGAGATCAGGGCCTCGGCGAGCAGGGCGAGATACAGAGGTGGCCGACGGAGCACCGCCAGCGGGTTGGAGCCGGGGCGGCGGCCGGCCGTCCGGGGCGCCGCCTGGCCGGGCATGGCGAGTACCGCCAGCAGGCCGAGGGCGACCAGACCCAGGCAAACCAGGCGCAGCGCCGTCAGCCAGCCATACCTGGTGCTGAGGAAGTTCAACACCGGGATCAGCAGGGGCCCGTTGAGCGCGTAAGCGGCCGACATCGCGCCACCTATCGAGCCGACGTGGCCCGGGTAGGCGCGGGCCCCGGCCGCCACCGAGCCGGCCATGGTGAAGGCCCCGGCCAGACCGAGGCCGATGAACGAGAAGACGAAGATCAGGCCGAGCGGAGTGGCCAGGGCGAGCCCGATTCCCATCGCCACCGCCATCCCGGAGATGCCGATCACGCACAGCCGACGGGCGGGGACATGGTCGGCCAGGCGGCCAGCCAGGATCGTACCCAGTCCGAAGCCGACCGGGGTGGCGCTGAAAACGGCTCGGGCCAGCACCGGGGACCAGCCGTCGGCGACCAGGTCGGGAACCAGCGCGCCCCACGACATCGCCAGCCCGCAGGCAACCTGGAGCACCAGCCCGGAGACCACCACCTGTGGTCCCAGGAGCCGGTGGCGGCCGGTATCCACCGCCCGGGTGGCGGGCTGAGATCCGGCGCTCATCCATCAATAGTCGCAAACGGCTCAGGTCAGGTCGACCGAGACCGTGTGGTATCCGGTGGCGCCCTCCGGTCTGGCTGGCCGGGGGTTCTCGACCTGGACCAGGCCTTGCCCGTCAACCGCGCGCACCCGGATCGTATGGTGGCCGCGGCTGAGAGGGGTCCACCTGTAGTCCCATGTTCGCCAGGAGTGCGGCCCCAGGTCGGTTCCCAGCGCGGCGGCTCGCCAGTCGCCCCCATCGAGCTGGACTTCCACCGCGGATATCCCGCGAGATCCGGCGAAGGCGATCCCGGCCACCCGGATCGTGTCCTCGTCGCCGCGGTAGCCGGGAGCCGGGATGTCGATCCGCGACATGGTCCGCACTCCGGCATCCGGGTTCCAGCCCCGTTTGGCCCAGTAGCCCAACCACGGCTCCGAGCGAAAGCTGACCTCGGTCAGCCACTTCACGCTTTTCAGCCCATAACGGCCCGGCACCAGCAGGCGGGCAGGAAAGCCATGCTCGCGGCTGAGCAGGCTGCCGTTCATCCGTACCGCGACCATCACCTCCGGGCGCAGTGCGGCCTGGAGCGGGAGCGTCTCGGAGTATCGGTCGAAACCCCTGAAAACCAACCGTCGAGTGGCCCCGGGGATGCGCGCCCGCTGCATCAACTCGGCAAGTGGCACCCCCTCCCATCGGGCGTTGCCGATCAAGTTTCCGCCCACCGGATTGTTGATGCATTCGAGGGTGGCGAACACCGTGGTGTTGGCCAGCGAGAGTAACTCGCGAAGGTCGAGCGATAGCCGTTCCCGGCCGTTGACGACCAGTCGCCAGGAATCGATGTCCACCTCGGGGTCGGGGCCGATGTTCTTGGAGACTATGTAGAAGCGTTCGATCGGAGTGAAGTCGGGTGGAGGCTCAGCCGGGGGCGGTGGCGGGGCAGCCGCCATGTGGGCCTCCGTGTCGACCGCATCTCGTAGCCAGCGGATGCCGGCCAGGCCGAGCAGGGTGGCCAGGGCCAGGGCGCCAGCGCCGGCCAGGAATCTCCGCCGCTCCTCGGCCGCCACCGGCCTCGGTTCCAGGCCGCCCAGCAAGAGATGGAAGACGCCGCTGAAGAGCCCGCCCAGCAAACCGGCCCAGGTCACCGAAGCCAAACCCAAAGGCTGGCCGGTGGCGGCGGCCTGGAAAGCCAGGAGCAGGGCGCCGGCCCCAACCGCGATCCCGCCGGTCTCGAGCCAGCTCGCCCCGTTGAAGGCGGGCAACGGACGGAGCAGGCCAATCTTGGGCCGGCGGGCAGGCAGCCAGGGGCGGGCGATTCTCGGTCCAGCCAGCATGGCCAACACCAGCAGCGCCAGCAGGCTGAGCCCGCTCAGCGCCGGCCCCAGCGCCTCACCGGTGCGGTCCGACAACTGGGCCTGAGCGGTGGCGGGCAGCCACCGGTGGAGCGCCAGCCAGGCCAGGTCGGTGGGGGCGACCGCGCCCAGCAGCTGATGTCCGAACTGGCCCGCGGCGCAGACGGCGGCGGCCGCGACCATCCCGGCGATCAGGGCCGGCCGCCCGCTTCTCGGACTCATCCATTCATTCTTTCGATGGAAGCCATTGGCGGGGACCCGGGTGCGGTCCGATAGCATCTCAACGCCGTGGGTCAGAATGATGTCACAGGCGCAATCACCCTCAGCAGGAGCGAGTCCAAATGACCGGCATCGATGGAGTTCAGGTTGTGGCCCCGGTCTCGGAGCGAGGCGCGCGGATCTTGAGCGACGAGGCCCTGGCGTTCATCGCCCGCCTCCACCGGACCTTCAATCCCACCCGCCGTGAGCTGCTCGAGGCACGGGTTGAACGCTTCGCGCGGATCGAGGCTGGTGAGCTACCCGATTTCCTGGAGTCGACCCGAGCCATCCGGGAGGGAGACTGGAAGGTGGCGCCGCCTCCGCCCGATCTCCAGGACCGGAGGGTGGAGATCACCGGGCCGGTCGATCGCAAGATGATCATCAACGCCCTCAACTCCGGAGCCCGGGTCTTCATGGCCGATTTCGAGGACGCCAACAGCCCGACCTGGGAGAACTGCGTGGAGGGGCAGGCCAACCTGATCGAGGCGATCGAGGGCACCATCCAGTTCCAGAACCCGGACGGACGGGTGTATCGCCTCAATGACCGGGTGGCGATGCTCTTCGTGCGGCCCCGGGGCTGGCATCTGTTCGAAAAGCACGTCCTGGTGGATGGGGAGCCGATCTCGGCCAGCCTCTTCGATTTCGGCCTCTACGCCTTTCACAACCTGCGGCGGCGGCTGGCCAGAGGCAACGGCACCTACTTCTACTTGCCCAAGCTGGAGAGCCACCTGGAGGCCAGGCTCTGGAACCAGGTTTTCAACTTTACGGAGGACACCCTGGGGGCGGAACGGGGGACGATCCGGGCCACGGTCCTGATCGAGACCATCCTGGCCGCCTTCGAGATGGATGAGATCCTCTACGAACTGCGAGATCACTCCGCCGGGCTCAACGCCGGGCGCTGGGACTACATCTTCAGCATCATCAAGAAGTTCCGGGGCCGGCCCGATTCCCTGCTGCCCGACCGCGCCCAGATCACCATGACGGTGCCCTTCATGAGGGCGTACACCGAGCTGCTGGTCAAGACGTGTCATCACCGTGGCACCTTCGCGATGGGCGGCATGGCCGCCTTCATTCCCAGCCGGCGTGACCCCGAAGTCAACCAGGTGGCGATGAGCAAAGTCCGTGAGGACAAGGCCCGGGAATCTGCCGACGGATTCGATGGCACCTGGGTGGCCCACCCTGACCTGGTGCCCCTGGCCACCGAGGTTTTCGACGCGGTGCTCGGTGAGCGGCCCAACCAGATCGACCGGCAGCGGCCGGAGGTGCGGGTGGAGGGCCGCCAGTTGATCGACTTCAGGGTACCCGGTGGCACCATCACCATGAACGGCCTCCGCAACAACGTCAGCGTGGGGGTTCAATACCTCGCCTCGTGGCTCTCGGGCAATGGGGCCGCCGCCATCTACAACCTGATGGAGGACGCCGCCACCGCCGAGATCTCACGCTCGCAGATCTGGCAGTGGGTGCACCTGAAAGCGAACCTTTCGGAAGGTGGCCGGATCACCGAGGACCTGGTGCGAGAGATCGAGGACGAAGAACTTCACAAGATCCGGGAGATGGTGGGCGAGGAGGCCTACCGGTCGGGCAATTACGAGAAGGCGCGGGCGATCTTCGAGCGGGTGGCACTCGACCCCAACTTCCCCGATTTCCTCACCCTGCCCGCCTATGAGGAGCTGCCCTGAGCTCCCGACCAGGCGTGCCAGCCGTCGACGTCGATCGCCACCACCGGACCCCTGGGTGGCGCCGCTCGGTACTGGGGGTACTTGGCGAGCAGCAAGCTCAGCGCCGCCTCACGCTCCCCGAGGTCGGTCACCTCGCGTCCGGCTCCATCCAGGCGGATCCACCAAAGCCGGCTCCAATCAGTCTCGTAATGGTGGAAGAGGATGGCGGCGCGGGGCACCGTGGCCAGGTTGACCAGGCGCTGCAGCCGCAGGGAGCGCTTCGGCTTGGAGTCGACCGCCCAGTAGACCGTACGCCCGGACACAGCGAAGCAGAAGGGCGCCAGGTGTGGCCGGGGCTGCTCACCCCGGGCGTCGACCGTGGCCAGCACCGCCACCGGCAGCGGCCCGATCCGCGCCGCCACCTCATCCCATTCCGGCTTGTCCATCGACCCTGATCCTAGAGGTGGGTCGGATGCCGCGCTAACCTAAGCGGAGGCGATGAGAACGTTCACGGTCGAAGACGCCAACCGTTCGCTGCCCCGGGTGCGGCAGCTGGTGATCGAACTGGTGACCGCATCCCGGCTGGTTCCTGAGCTGGACGCCGACTTGGCGCTGGCCAGGTATCTGGCGGCCCGGGAGCCGGGCTCGGCGACCGCCGCCGAGCGGGTAGCCGAAGCCCGCGAACGGCGCGAGCGGGCGAAGCTGGACGCCTACCGCACGGTGGCCGAACTGGAGGACCTGGGGGTGTCGGTGAAGGATCCGATCGAGGGCCTGGTCGACTTTCCCTCCCACCGTAACGGCGTACCGGTCGAACTCTGCTGGAAGCTAGGAGAGCCATCGGTCGGCCACTGGCACGAGATCGGTGCCGGCTATGCCGGACGGCAGCCGCTCGAGGAGACCTCGACCAACTCGTAACCGAGCCGGACCTGCTTGGCGGTGGGAGGCTCGGAACTCTGCACGGGCGCCGTCGCTTACGGCCGGACGGCGGCCGCGGCCCGCCCGGCGGCGACCAGCGCCTCTACGTTCAACCCGTGCTCGGCGAGGATCGCGTCCACGCTACCCTGCTCCAGGAAGCGATCGGGAAGGGCGCGGACCCGCACCTTGCCGGCCAGTCCGTGGGGGGCCAGGGTCTCCAGCACGGCGGCGCCGAAGCCGCCCTGCCGCACGTTGTCCTCGACCGTGATCAGGGTCGGATAGCGCACCGCCCAGTCGGTGACCAGGCGCGGGTCGATCGGCTTCAGCCACCGACAGTTGACGACCCCGGCGTCGATTCCTTCGCGGGCCAGCCGGCGGGCCGCCTCACCGGCCACCCCGACCATGCGGCCGATGGCCAGGAACGCCAGCTCGGAACCACGGCGGACCTCCTCCCACCGACCAACCGGCAGCGGTTCTACGGGGAGCGAGGGGTTTTCGAGGGCGGTTCCCTTGGGGAAGCGGATGGCGATCGGGCCATCCTGGTTGAGCGCGGTCTCCAGAAGCGCGCAGAGCTCGGTGGCGTCGGCGGGAGCGGCCACCTTGAGATTGGGCACCAGGCGCAGGTAGCTGAGGTCGAAGATTCCGTTGTGGGAGGCGCCGTCGGCCCCGGTGACGCCAGCCCGGTCGAGCACGAACACCACCGGGAGGTTGTGGAGTCCGACGTCCATCATCAGCTGATCGAAGGCCCGCTGCATGAAGGTCGAATAGATCGCCACCACCGGACGCAGGCCCGCCATCGCCAGCCCGGCGGCAAAGGTGACCGCGTGTTGCTCGCAGATGCCCACGTCGAAGAAGCGTTCCGGAAACTCCCGGCCGAAGTCGAGCAGCCCGGTGGGTGAGCCCATGGCGGCGGTGATGGTCACCACCTCCGGCCGCCTGGCTCCCAGGTTGACGATGGCTTGTGAGAACACGTCGGTATAGGTGAGTTCGGTGCGCAGCTGGCGGCCGGTGAGCGGGTCGAAGGCGCCCACGCCGTGCATCCGGTCGATCTCCTCTTCCACCGCCGGGCCATAGCCGTGGCCCTTGTCGGTGACCACGTGCACCACCACCGGGTGGTCGAAGAGGGCGGCTCGCCGGAGCACCTCCTCCAGCCGGCCCAGATCGTGACCGTCGACCGGCCCGGTGTACTTGAGGCCCAGCTTCTCGAAGTACGTGGTGTCCTGGATGAATTCCTTGAAGCTTTCCTTGACGCGGCCGGCATAGTGTTCGGCGCCCCGGCCCACCACCGGCATGCTGCGCAGGCTGCGGCGAACGTTCCCCTTGAGGCGCTCGTACGCCGGATGGACCCGGAGCTGGGCGAGGTGCTGGGCCAGGCCGCCCACGGTGGGTGCGTATGACCGGCCGTTGTCGTTGACGATCACGGTCAGGTTGGATGGCTGGAGGTGGGCGATCTGGTTGAGCGCCTCCATCGCCATGCCGCCCGTCAAAGCGCCGTCTCCGATCACCGCCACCACCTGGCCCTCGATCCCCCGGCGCAGCCGGGCCTCGGCGATGCCCAGGGCGTAGCTGAGGGAGGTGGAGGCGTGCGAGTTCTCGACCAGGTCGTGCTCGCTCTCTCGGCGGGACGGATACCCGCTGAGCCCGCCCGGCTGGCGCAGGCTGGGAAACCGGTGGGTGCGCCCGGTGAGCATCTTGTGGACGTAGGCCTGGTGGCCGGTGTCCCAGACGATCAAGTCCCGAGGGCTGTCGAAGACCCGGTGCAGGGCCAGGGTGAGTTCGACCACCCCCAGGTTGGGCGATAGGTGGCCACCGGTTTGAGCCACGGTGTCGACCAGGTGCGCGCGGATGTCGGCGGCCAGCTGGCGGAGAGTTACCGGGTCCAGGTTCTTGACGTCCCGGGGTCCACGGATCGAGGCGAGCAGGGGCGAGGGTGAGGACGCGCTGCCACCTTGCTGGTCGGCGGCGCTTCGAGAATCTGACAAGAGATAGCCTCCTCGGGGGTCGTGGCGGCCGGCGCGCGGGCGCGCCCGGGCCGCTGACTTGATTCTGGCGCATCCGCTAGGTCAGTCGCACTACCGGAATCTGCGCCGGCTCCCGGCCGCCGGGCGAGGTACTGGATAGGATTAGCTGGGCCCGCCGGCCGGGAGCGGCGGCCTGTCCCGCCCACCAAATCGATCGGAGAGTCAGCGTGACAGAGGTTAAGGCAGAACTCGTCGGCAACGTCTGGAAGGTGGAGGTCGCCGCTGGCGACCGGGTCGAGGAGGACCAGGTTTTGGTCATCCTGGAATCCATGAAGATGGAGATCCCGATCCTCGCCCCGGTGGCGGGAACGGTGGCCGAGGTGTTGGTGGCGGAAGCCGATCTGGTCAAGGAAGGCCAGGTGGTGGTGAGGATCCGCTAGTCGGCGGAAGGCTGGGGCCCCGGCTGCGAGCGGCCGCCGCGCTGGTGCCGCCGGGGGCGAGAGTGGCCGACATCGGCGCTGGCGACGGCCAGCTGGCGCGGTTCCTGTGGCGGAGCGGCGAGCATCCAGCGGTGATCGCGACCGAACTGCGGCCGGGGCCGCTGGGCCGGCTGCGAACCGCGGTGGAGGATACGGGAATCGAGGTGAGGGTGGGAGCCGGCCTGGCCCCCCTGGCGCCTGGGGAGGTGGACGTGGTGGTCATCGCCGGGATGGGTGGCCTTCGCATCCTCGAAATGCTGGTGGAAGCGGCGCCGGTGGTGGCTCGGCTCCGCCGGCTGGTGCTGGTCCCGGCGCAGGCGGCGGCCGAGCTGGAGGCCGGGCTGGCCGCCGCCAGTTGCGTCCTGGAGGAGGTCCGGAGGGTCAGACAGGGGGGGCGGGATTACACGGTCCTGGCGGCCCGGCCGGCCGGCCCGGCCGGGCTCGCCCGGCATCCAGAGGCGACCGGCTGAAATGGCGCGGCTTGTACTCTGCACCGACGGCGCCGCTCGCGGCAATCCCGGCCACGCCGGGATGGGCGTGGTGCTGCTGGCCGAGGATGGGACCCGGCTGGCCGGACGCTACGGCTACCTGGGCACCCAGACCAATAACCAGGCCGAGTATCTGGCTCTGATCGAAGGGCTGCGGCTGGCCGCGGAGTGGAGGCCCGAGCACCTGACCGTGCGGATGGACTCGCAACTGGTAGTGGAGCAGATGTCGGGTCGCTACCGGGTCAAAGATGCCAAGCTCAGGCCGCTCTTCGAGCGGGCGAGAGCGCTGGCCACGAGCTTTCCCAGCATCGAATTCGTGCACGTCGACCGAGGCCTGAACCGGGCCGCTGACGCCCTGGCCAACAAGGCGATCGACGACCACCTGGCCGGCCGGGCCGAGTAGGGGGCCCGAGGCCGGTGGCTGGCGGCCTCAGGCCTGGATCATCTCCAGGGTTCCTCGTGCAAGGGCTCTGGCCACCGGTTCACAGGGGGGTCCGGCGGAGAACAGGTGGAGTTCGTCGCGGGCCCGGGTCATCGCCACGAAGAGCGCCGCCACATTCCGCTGGCGCAGCTCTTCCTGCTCCGCCTCGTCCAGGTCGGGACCGCTGCGGTGGTTGAAGGTGGCCGCCTCCAGCCCCGGCAGCAGGACCACCTTGAATTCGAGGCCCTTGGCGCGATGGTAGGTGCCTACCTTGACCTCAGGTGACGGCACCCCACGATAGCTGTGAAGGTCGAGGGCGGGCACCTCGGCCTCGGCCAGCGAGGCCAGCTGCGCTTCGACCCGACTCCGGCTCGACACCAGGACGGCGATGTCGCCGGCGGCCACCCCCTCGACTTCGATCAGCCGTTTGACCACGCCGACCACCGTCTCCGCCTGGCGCCGCCGGTCGGGATCGATGTGGAGCCGTGGTACCTGTCCTGAGCGCCGGGTCTCGGCAGCTCCCTCCGCCCGCCGCAGCTCCTCTTCGAGATCTTCGACCGGTTCATCGCCAGCGGCGGCCATGGCCGCGTCGAGGATCTCCTGGGTGTTGCGGTAGTTGACCCCGAGAACGGCGGTCCGGCCTCGCATGCTGATCCCGGCCTGGGCCAGGGTGTAGCCGCCGGGATAGATCCGCTGGGCGCCATCACCCACCAGTAGCAGCCCATCCGGCCGGTCGGTGCCCGGTCCGTTGACCAGGGTGCGGATGAGTTGCAGACCGTTCAGCGTAAGATCCTGGGCCTCATCCACGATCGCGGCCGCGAACACCGGCTCGGTGAGGCCCCGAGCCACCTCGAGCGCACGGTTGACGACGTCGGTGAAGTCGACCGCCCGCAGCCTCGCCTGCTCCCGGCTCCAGGCCTGGTGCAGCTCCCACACCTGCAGCCGCATCCCCTCGGTAAGTCGGGTCCGCCGCCCGTTGCGCTCAGCCGATAGATACTGCCACACGTCGGTCAGGCCGCGGCTGCGGATCACGGTAACGATCTCCTCCCTCAGGTAGGCGGCACTCAAACCGGAGCGGGCGAGCGCGACGCTGGGCGTCAGCACGCGCCGGTACGCGGCCTCGAAGGCCTCGGTGACCTTCGCCGGTGACGGAGCCAGCCGGATGCCGGCCTGCTTGCAGACATCCATGGCCAGCCGGTCGATGTTGATGAAGCGCACCTGACCGTGTTCCGTGCCCGGCAGCCGAAGGTAGAGCTCCTCCAGCACCTCGGGTAAAGACCGGATGTAGGTGGTGAACAGAATCGGCCGCTTCTCGCCCGCCTCGGCGAAGCGCCGGGCCAGGGCGGCGGCTCGGTGCAGGGCGACCACCGTCTTGCCGGTGCCGGCCGCCCCCCGCACTCGGGCCGGACCCTCGTAACGGCGGTCGACCACGGCCTGCTGGGTGGGATGGAGGAAGATCATCCACTCTTCGATCGGCGCCTCGGCCAGCCTGGCCAGTTCGCTCGGAGAGAACCATCGCGACAGACCCCATACCGCTCCGTGCTTTTCCAGGATCTCGGAGAACTGGCGCTCCTGGCTGCCTCCCTGGTCGACCAGCACCGGCTGACGCCACTGCTCAGGGGTCTGCCACATCAGATCGATCGCCAGTTCCTTCTCGTGGTCGGCGATCTGCGCCCGCCAGAGGTCGTCTTCGTGGAACAGCTGGCGGAGGCTGGGAACGGCCGCCGGCGACATRCCGGCCTCGATCAATTCGGCGTCGGTCCAGTGGCTGAGCAGGCTCTTTTCCGGTGGCGGCTCGGCCGCGGTCGCCGGAGGCGACTCCGGCTCAGCCGCGGCCGAGCCGCCCGCGATCCGAATCAGGCTGATCTGGCCGGCGACCGGATTCAGGCCGAAGCGAAAAGACCGCGCCTTGTCGGTGATGAAATCGTGCCGGCCCGCCTCGTAGATGACATAGGTGTTGCCGCGGCCGATTACCAAAATCCGGACCTCGTCGTTGGCCCGGATCGTGTAGTTGTTGGCCAGCTTCGAACGACAGATCAGTTCGAGGTGAAGTGACGGATGTCGAGGGTTGTGACAGAACCGATCGATGGCCCTTCCGACCTGGCGGCACTCTTCCGGGGAGAGCCTTCGGTGGTAGGACATGAAGTCCAGATGCAACCTGATGTTGCAGCCGGATTCCGGCGGGAGTTCGAAATCATCCGGGTCGGGATGCATGGGTCGGGTTCCTGGCTCAATTGTGAACCGGGGCGGGGGGTGCCTGGCTCAAGATTTGACCGCCGCATCCAGGGCTTCGCGGCAGAGCGGGCAAAGCCTGTGCCCGGCCACCTCCGCCACCCGGGTCGCCATCGTCGGTTCTCCGCACCGCTCGCACTGGATCGAGTCATGGAGGCGGGCTGGCGCGGGCGGCGGGGTATCGACCGGGAGCACCTCGAGCAGCTCGGTGGCGCTTGCCTCCAGGATCTCCCGGGCCCGGCCCAGATGGAGTTCCCGGAAGCGGGCCTGCTCCGCCTCGCTGGCGGTGTCCTGCCGGATCGCGGAGAAGAGACGCCGGCGCTCCGCGTCGGCCTCCCCGCCGAAGGCGTTGGGCCGGGTCCGGATCCGCAGAGCCTTACCGTCCGAGCGGCGCCAGAAGGTGAATGGGTTCTTGCCCCAGTCGCGGTGGATCAGGTTGCCCTTGCCGAGGGTGCAGCCGGTGAGGTACTGGATGGCGTCAACAGCGCACATGTCGGTCTCGACCTGGCAGACCACCTCCTCGTCGACGGAGTGCGGGCCGATCTGACTGAGCGCAATTTCGGCAAGGCCCGCACCCCGATGGCAAGGCCCGGGAACATGTGACCATGGAACTTGACCACCTCGTCGAGCGTCTTCTCATCGATCATCGGTGCTGATCACCTCCCAACTAAATCCCGGTCTTGCGGCCGGTGACGAATGCGTGCTTCTTCAAGGTTCCGGGATCGCCACCGAATACCCCACCCGGGGTGTAGTACCACTCGGTGAACCGCTCCTTCCGGTAGATCCAGAACCCGTAGGGTGCGTACAACTGGAGAAGCGGGATGTCGGCCGCGACCAGCTTTTGCATCTCCACGATGAGCTGGCGGCGCTGGACCGGATCCGCGGTGCGCAGTTGCTGATCGGCGAGATCCGCGAAACGCAGGTTGCTATAGCCGTGGACCCTTGTGAACGACGACGATTTGACCCGCGGCGACAACTGGGTCCGCATGTTGTCGGGGTCGCCGATCAGGCCGCCGTAGCCGACCAGCGCCAGATCGTAGTTGCCGGAAGCCGACGCGGCGTCGGCGGAAGGGCCGTCCAGCGAGTTCACCCGGACGTCGATGCCAACCGTCCTGAGATCGTTGGCGACCAATTGCGCGGTTTCCGCTGAGAACTGGCTGCTGGTGGTCAGGACAGGAGCGAAGGGCGATCCGTCGGGCCTGGTGCGAAGGCTGCCCGAGCCCAGCTTGAGGCCGATCGAGACGAGCAGCATCCCCGCCCGAGCCGGATCGTGGTCGTAGGTCGGCAGTCCTGGCGCCAGCCAGGGGTTGTCCGGCGACAGCGTGCCCAGGCTACCGGGTACGCCCTGGTCGTACAGGATCCGGGGGACGAGTGCCTTGCGGTTGACGGCGTAGGCGACCGCCTGCCGGAAGCCGACCTGGTCGTAAGGAAAGCCGCGGTCCATGTTGAAGAAGAGCGAGCGGGTCCAGCCCCCGTAGCCGCGCAGGATGCCATAGCCCTTACTCCGGAAACCGTCGATCGTGCTCCTGGGCAGCCCCTGCTCCAGGCTCGGACCGCCCCCGTCGATGGTGCCCGCCTGGAGCGCCAGAAGATCATTGGAGCTGGGTACGAACTGGAGCTCGCGGACCACCGGCTGGCCGAGGAGCACGGCGCCCGGCCGCGCCACAACTTCCACGATTTCGACGTGTACATGCGCGCCGGGTTGATGAACGACGAGCGGGCCCGGATCGCGCTGGAAACGATGGACAGCTGCCGGATCAGCTGTGGCCAGGTCGAGGCGGTGGAGGGCCCCGAACTGCTCGTGAAGCGACGGCCGCTGGTGCTGAGCGGAGGTAAGCTGGCGCTCGGGCCGCCCGAGTCCAGGCGCGTGACCAGGCAGTTGGGCGGACTTGGGTTGGTGGATGAAATCGCCCCGGGGATCATGTTTCGGTGCACTGGAACTGGGTCTGCGACCATCTCGGCCGGCGAGCTTTGGCGGCGCTCCAGCGCAACACCGAGCGCTACCTGGGGCTGGCCAACCTCACCGTTTGAGCAGGCTGGCGGACCCGGCTCGGAAGCCGGAGGCCGGGGCCTTCGCGGCCCGCCTCCCGCCGAGTCGCCGGTGAGGTGGAGCTGGCCAGAGGATCGAAGCCCCGGTACTGTCCGGTACTGTAAAGGTGCAGGTGAACCAGGACATCACCTCTCCCGCACTCCGTGAAGGCCGGCTCCGGGGGGGGTTCGTTCGCGCGATGGAACACGTGGAGGACAGCATCTGCGTGCTGGTCGGTCTCTTGCTGGCGATCGCGGCCGCTCTCCTGATCGTCAGCGCCGCGATCTCCGCGTACAACCAGTTCGTCCACTCCGTCGACGCGCTTCAGGTGGTGGTCACCCTGCTCGACAAAGGGCTCGTGATGTTCATGGTCGCCGAGCTCTTGCATACGGTGCGGATCACGCTCCGAGAGCACACGCTGGCGGCGGAGCCGTTCCTGATCGTGGGGCTGATCGCCGGGATCCGGCGCGTGCTGGTTCTTACCGCGGAGACCACCGAGCGCACCGCCCAGCAGGGGGTTGAGCTGGCGATTCTGGTCGCCCTCATCCTCGTCATGTCGATCGCGATCCTGGTCTGGCGGCGCTCGGCGGTGGGAGGAGTCGCGGCCCGGGAAACCTGAGTCGCCGCCCCGCCGGGTCCGGAAAGGTAGGGGGACGGGCGGCTTCAGATCACGAACGCTTCTCGGCGCAGCCGCCCGGTGCGGAAGCGGTCGAGCGACAGCGGCGAGAGGTCGAGCGACGGCTTTTGTCCGAGCGCCAACTCGGCCAGGTGCTCACCGAGTGCCGGGCCCTGCATGTAGCCGTGTCCGGAAAAGCCGGTGGCCAGGTAGAAACCGCGCGGGTGTTCGACCCCGCCGACGATCGCGTTGTGATCGGGGCTGACGTCGTAGTATCCGCTGACCGAAGCCTGGATGGGTAATTCGGTGAGGAAAGGTAACCGGTGTGAGGCCACCTCGAGCACCTCGGCCAGATCGTTGGTGTTGTTGCCGAACATCACGCCGGGTCCTTCCCGGCGGCAGTAGAGTCCGGTCGAGAAGTCGATGGTGAGCGGGGTGCCGTCGGCCAGGCCGCCCGCCACCGGGCTGAAGTGCCAGGTGTGCAACTGCCCCTCGACCGGGATGTCGATCCCGACCATGGCGCCGATCTGGCGAGACCACACGCCGGCGGTGCAGATGACTCGCTCGGTGGCGATCGTGCCCCTGGAGGTGACCACTCCGGTGACCCGGTCGCTGGCGGTGTCGATGCCGAGCACCAYGCAGTTGGTGAACACCTGGCCGCCGAGCGCCACCCCGGCCGCAGCCATCCCCTGCACGAAGGCCTCGGGGGCGGAGTAGCCGTCCCGGGGTCCGAAGCTCGCCGCCAGCAGGCCAGTGGGGTCGACCTGGGGGACGATCTCCCTCGCCTCCTTCGGCGAGAGCATCCGGGTCGGCACCCCAAGGGCGTTCTGGGTGGCGGTGGCCCGGGTGAAGCCGGCGACGTCGGTTTCGGTGCTCAGCAGCAGGAGGTAGCCGTTCTGGTGGAAGCCGAGGTCGGGCAGGTAGGAGAGGTGGCGGCCGATGATCTCCTTCCAGTGCTCGAAGTACGGCGCCGAGCGCAACATGATGCGAACATTCATCTCGTCGGCGAACTGGAAGCGGATGCCACCCGCGGCCCGGCCGGTGGAGCCGGAAGCGAGTTCGCCGCGTTCGATCAACAGTGGGCGCTCGACTCCGGCCAGCGCCAGGTGGTAGAAGGTGCTGGCGCCGGTCGAGCCACCTCCAATCACCACCGCCCCGGCTGACTTCGGCAGGTCGCCCGCCATCTTCAGCCTCCCTTCGCTGGCCGCCGGAGAAGTACCGGCGGCAACATCACGGACATCACGCAAACGATAACATCCGAGCCCTGGCTCAGAACCAGCCCGGGTCTCCGTAGGGGTCGGGCAAGCCGAGCTTGCCCGGGTTGAGGATCCCGTGCGGGTCGAAAGTCGCCTTCACGGCCGCCAGAGCGTGATGAGCCGGACCCAGGCCGGCGGGCAGCCACCGCGCCCGCAAAAGGCCGATCCCATGATGGTGGCTGAGCCGCGCCCCGGCCTCGATCGCCGCCAGCTGGGCGGCCGCCCAGAGTCGCAAGGTGAAGACGGCGACGGCCTCCGGGCCGGTCGCCTCAGGCCGCCCGAGCAGGGTGAAGTAGAGCCCCGCCCCGTCTGGATAGGCGTGGGAGAGATGAGCGGTGCAACCGAGGGCGCCGGGCACCGCCGTGACCGCGTCCCGCACGGCGCCGTAAACTCGCTCCAGGGTTGGCCAGGAAGCGGCTACCTCCATCGTGTCGACCACCAGCCCGGCCTGGATCAGGGGAGCCAGGAGCGAGACGTCGTCGCGGTGCTCGAACCAATCCGCCACCGGAGCTTCGCCAGCCGGGGTGGCATCCCCGGCGGCGCATTCGGCGGCGGCCACTCTCATCACCGCCTCGACCATCACCGGGTCGCCCTCGTCCATCAGGAGCAGGACCGCGCCTGGCAGGTCGGGGAAGTGTCGGGCCGACTCGGCTTGATCGTAAAGACGAACAACCGCCGGGGTGGCACCCCGGCGCAGGATTCGCCGCACCGCCTCGATGCCGGCACCGAAGCCTGGAAAGACGAAGGCGGACGAGCGGGTGGCGGCCGGCGCCGGCCGCGCCCGCAGGGTCACCGACGTGATCACCCCCAGCGTGCCCTCGGAGCCAGTGAAGAGCTGGAGCAGGCTCGGCCCGGCCGCCGCCCGCGGCTGCTCGTCCAGGGCCAGGGCCTCCCCGCTCGCCAGCACCACCTCCAAACCAGCGACGATGTCCTCGATCTTGCCGTAGCGAGTCGAGAACTGACCCGCCCCCCGGCAGGCCACCCAGCCGCCCACGGTGGAGAGCGCGATCGACTGTGGCCGGTGGCCACAGGTGAGGCCGTAACCGGCCCGCAAGCTGGCCTCGAAGTCGTCGCCGAAGGTGCCCGCTCTGGCGGTCACCAGCAGCGCCCGGGAGTCCGCCGAATCGATCCCGGACAGCCGGGTGAGGTCGAGCGCCACCCCGCCGTGGAGGGGCATGGCGCCGCCGCAGACGCCGCTGCGGCCGCCCGCCGGAGTCACCGGGATGCGTTCCTCGGAGCAGATCCGCAGCACCTGCCCAACCTCCGCCGCCGACCCCGGCCTGGCCACCAGCGCCGGCCGCCTGACCACCTGGTTGGCGGCGGCCAGGTGCAGGTTGAGGGGCCACCAGTCGGTGGCGGCGGCACGCCGCCCGGCCTCTGAGTCATCGACCTCGGCGCAGATGGAGCGCAGCCGCTCGATCACTCCGGCCGCCACCTCGACCGGCCGGCCGCGGCCCAGTTCGACCACTTCGGCGGCCGGCCCCGAGAAGGCGACCGGCAACTCGGGTGGCCGCCGCGGACGCGTGCTCAAGCCGAGAGCCTGCCCGCCGCGGCCAGATCCTGCCGGGATCGCCGCCGGTAGCGTTCCACCTCACTTACCATCCGGGCGGCGTCCCATCCCAGTTCGGGCCCGATCAGGGCGGCCACCGCCGGAGCCGCCGCCTCGGTAGCGGCCGCATTGAGGAGCCTGGCCCTGGTTCTCCGGCTGAGCACGTCGTCCAGGGTCAGTGCCATCTCGTGGCGCACCGCGTACACCGCCTCGGCGCGCAGGTAGGGTAGCCCCGGCACCAAAGGCAGGGCCAGATCAGGCCGGGCGGCGATCAGGGCGGTCACATCCCCGGCGGCGGCGCCGTAGCGCTCCGCCAGATGGGCGGAGGTGCCGGGCGCCACCGGTCCTGCCCCGGCCAGGGGCAGGTCGCGGGTCCGGCAGGGGGCCGGGCTGCCCAGCTCGGCACAGGCCGCGTCCACGGCGTCAGCGGCCATCACCCGGTAGGTGGTGAGCTTGCCCCCGGTAACCGTGATCAACCCACCCGGCGACCGGGTCACCCGATGGCGCCGGGAAAGATCCGCGGTTCGGGCCCCGCCAGCGGTTCGTACCAAAGGCCGCAGCCCGGCCCAGGCCCCCAGCACGTCCTCCGTGCCGAGCCTCCGCTCGAGCCAGCGGTTGACCGCGCGCAGGAGATAGTCGATGTCATCGTGGCCGGGGGCGGGATCGTCCAGTCCTCCCTGGTGGTCGGTGTCGGTGGTGCCGATGTAGGCGGCATCGCCCCAGCGCACGATGAAAACCGAGCGGCGGTCCTCGGGCACCGGCATGGTCACCGACACCCGGTTGCGGACCAGCTTCCAGGGCACCGCGATGTGCACCCCGCGAGCCGGCCGGAGCAGATCAGGGTGGCGTCCTTCGGCCAGCTGGAGCAGATCCCCGGCCCAAACCCCGGTGGCGTTCACGATCACCCGGGCCCGGAGGATGAAGCTGCCGCCGCCGGTCTCCACAACCGCACCGGTCAGCCGGCCGCGGTGGCTGGTGAAGCCAGTCACTCTGGCGTGGTTGGCCACCGCGGCACCCCGCCGGGCGGCGGTCTGGGCCACCGCCAGGGTCAGCCGGGCATCGTCCGCCCAGGCGTCCTCGTAGAGGAACCCACCGGCCAGGCGGCCGGGCTCCAGCCCCGGCACCAGCTCGGCGGCGGCTCGGGCGCCCACTCTCCGGTGGCGATGGCCGATTCGCATCCCCCCGCCGACGTCGTAGGTCCAGAGGGCGCCGTCGATGACCGTGGCCAGCCGGTGTGGGAAGCGGCCGTCGGGGCCGGTGAAGATCGGGATCAGCCAGGTCTGCGGGCGCACCAGGTGGGGGGCATTCCGGAGCAGGCGCCGGCGCTCGGCGAGCGCCTCGTAAACCAGGCCCAGTTCGCCGTGCTCGAGGTATCGGAGCCCGCCGTGGATCAGCTTGGAGGATCGGGACGAGGTGCCCGAGGCGAAGTCGTCGCGCTCGACCAGGGCGGTGCGGAGGCCGCGCGAGGCGGCGTCCAGGGCGCAGCCGGCACCGGTGATTCCTCCTCCGATCACGAGGATGTCGAACTCCTCGCGCTCCTGACGGGCTAGCGCTGCGGCGCGGTCGAAGCGGACCATCCTGGGAGCTACGTTACATTGGCTTGACTCAAATGCAGCATTGGACCTCCGTCGGAGTCGGACTTCCGTCGGCGTTCGCGCGACGGCCGGTCCGGGTATAACCTTTTCGGTGTCGAGGCGGACGGGCGGCCGCGGACCGGCCGGCAGGCCGGCGGTTCGAGGAAAGTCCGGGCTCCATAGAGCGGGACGCTGGGTAACGCCCAGTCAGGGTGACCTGAAGGAAAGTGCCACAGAAATTACACCGCCGCCCTCGGGCGGTAAGGGTGAAATGGTGGGGTAAGAGCCCACCGGCGGCCGGGCGACCGGCCGGCC
>JRHI01001263.1_pt1 | contig 22221 bp, 22 predicted proteins | sample 215371 | NCBI WGS metagenome assembly JRHI01 (sample SAMN02929681, study PRJNA255918) | sediment metagenome | biome: cave system; feature: Ice Cave; material: Sediment; isolation source: sediment from deep within a dark volcanic ice cave with no known source of... ...
CCTCGATACGCTTTAACAACGTATAACGGTTTAGCAAACCGCCGCCTTCAGCCACTCGGCCATCTCTCCAGCGGAGCGCGCTCATCTCGTTTTCGACCCGTTCGCCAACCAGCCTTCACCGCGGGGAACTGCTGGCCGCGATCACTGCCGGCGGAACAGTTTACGGCGCGTTCGCCGCGGCGATCGGCACCGACGTCAAGGCGCTTGCACCGCTCGGCGCACAGCGCCTGATCGATCCGGCCGTGGCCGCCGCGCGCGCCTGCGGTATCGACGAGATTGTAGTCGTCGGCGGTCCCGCGGTGCAGAACCACTGTGATGGCCGGGTAACACGCGTCATCGCGGCGGTTCCGGATGGACGAGCGAATCTACGGGCGGCGCTCGTTGCGGCTGAAGATCGGCCGCTGCTGCTGTTAACGAGCGACCTCCCGTTCGTGGATGCGAAGGCCGTCGGCGCTTTCTTGGACGGCATCGACGACGCCGAGATAGTGATGCCGCTCGCCACGCCAGCGGCGTACGAGGCACGGTTTCCGGGTGCGCCGCCACATTTCACGACGATCGGGCGCGAACGAGTCGCTGGCGCAAGTGTCTTCTACTTTGCCGCCGGGGTCGCGCCGCGCGCGCTCGTCATCGCCGAGCAGGTCTTTGCCGCCCGCAAGAACCTATTCGGCCTGGCTGTGCTGCTCGGCCCCGAGCTACTCGCACGTTTTCTGATTCGACGGCTTGCAATCGTGGACGTCGAACGGCGCGCGCAGCGCCGGCTCGGTGTGCACGCTCGGGCCGTGCGCGGATCGGCACCCGAGCTATGTTTTGACATCGACACGCTCGAAGACTATCGCTATGCTCAAACCGTCGTCGCGACGCGCTGACACCTGTTTGCCCAGCGCCGATTCGGCGCGTACGTCGCTTGCCGAGCCGGCGCGGCTGTGCGCGCTCAATTTTGGCATTCAGGTCGTTTGGGGCGCGATTTTAGCCSTTTCGTTGCAGGCCCGCAGTCTCGAGCTCGGCGGGCAGAACGGCATCGGCGCGTATGCGATGATCGCATCGGTAGGCGCCGCGCTGGCGACAATTACACAAGTCGTCGTCGGCCGGATCGCCGATCGCCGTCGCCGCGTCAAGGGTCACCGGCGGGAATTCTATGTGATCGGCATTGCCGGCGCGGTCCCGGCGCTTTTATGGTTCTTCGTCGCCCCATCGTTTGGTCAGCTGTTAGCAGCATTCTTAACATTGCAGATCATGATGAACGTTGCCGGCCCGTACTCCGCCGCCATTCCAGACTATGTCGAGGAAACCCGCAGTGGAGTCGCTTCGGGGTGGATGAGCGCCTACCAGTCACTGGGGAACGCCGCCGGTCTGGTGATCGCCGGATTCGTTGCAGATCTGCGGCTGGTTGCCGGTCTGCTCGCTGGCATGCTGGTTGCCACCTGCGCGATCACCGTCGCTCACGTGCGATCCCGACCGGTTCGCGACGAGGTCGGCCCCGCGACGCTTGTTACGCGTTCGCTGATCGTGCTCTTGATCTCGCGCGGCCTGATCAATCTGGGCTTTTTCACCCTGGTGGGATTCTTGCTGTTTTACGTCCACGACAGTCTCGGTCTCGGCGAGGCAAAAATGCAGACGGCGCTGTTGTTCCTGACATTCACGCTGATGGGCGTCGTCGGTGCGCTGCTGGCCGCGGGGCCAACCGATCGCTACGACAAGCGCGCCGTCGTTACCGCAACGATGGCGGTGTTCGGAATTGCGCTGCTGCTGCTTACCGCCGCGACTAGTCTGCCTGCGGCGTTCTTCAGTTCAGCACTAGCCGGAATCGGCTGGGGCGGGTTCGTCAGCGCGGATTGGGCGTTGGCCTGTGCGCTATTACCTAAGGGCGCCATGGCAGGCGCGATGGGCGTCTGGAACATCGGAACCGCCGGCCCACAGATCTTTGCGCCACTCGTCGCGGCGCCGCTTGTGGCGGCGTTCAATGCGCGCACCTTAGGCGCCGGCCCGCGGGCGGCAATCGTTCTGGCGCTACTCGAGTCGGTTGTTGGAACATTCGTCATTTGGCGACTGCCGCGAACGGCCGCTTCACCCTACGCCGTGAGCGATTGAACCGTCAACCGTGCGCGAGCGCGATCACTCGTTCGGCGGCTTTGGCGGCGGCGTCCGGGCGGCGCAGGCGGCGCATGTTTGAGCGGAGGGCGTCGCTTCGACCGTTTGAACCCAGCAGCTCGGCGACGGATTCCGCCAGCGCTCGTTCGCCTTTGATCCGAATCGCGGCCCGTTGGAACACCAAGAAGCGGGTGTTGCGTTCTTCCTGACCCGGCAGCGGTCGTATCAGCACCATCGGCAGCGCGGCAGCGAGAGCTTCCGACGACGTTAAGCCGCCGGGCTTAGTCACGAGCACGTCGCTGGCGTGCATGTAGTCGTAGACGTTGTCGATGAAGCCCACGACGCGCAGCGGAAAAGTTGCGCGAGCGGCTGCCGCCAGCGCCCGGCGTTCGAGGCCGGCATTGCGGCCGATGACGACGGCGCCGGCGACCGGTGTCGTGAGTCGACCGAGCGCCCGCAGCATCACGTCGAGCGGCCCGATGCCAAGTCCGCCGCCCATCATCAAGACGACCTTTCGGTCCAGCGGCAGATCGAGCTGGCGGCGCAATTCCGGCGCCGGCAGACGCGGCGCGCCAAAGCGCGGATCGACCGGAATTCCCGACACGATGATACGGTCCGCCCGTACCCCGCGGGCGACCAGGGCAGCGCGCATCTCGTTCGTCGGGACGGCGTACGCGTCGATATTGCGGTAAATCCAAAATGGATGCACGACGAAATCGGTCACGATGCCCATAACGGGCAAGCCAGGATCGTACAACCGTTTGTATTCCGCCATCACGCCGCACGGAAACGCATGCGTGCAGACGACGACGTCTGGACGCTGGGCTTCGATCAGCGCCCGCAAGTTCGAGGCGGTGAACTGGCTGACACGTTTGCGGAATGGGCCGACATCTTTGGCGCGCTCGGCGCGATCGTAGATGAAGCGATAAACTTGCGGCACCGTCTTGACCATACCGATGTACCCGTCGGCGACCACTTTCGAAAAGATGGAAGCCGCATACTTGTACGAATCGACCAGCCGCGTTTGCGTCCCGGGCTCGAGTACGCCGAGCGCCCGCTCGACGGCTTGCGCGGCTGCGGTGTGACCGACCCCGACGCTGGCAGTCAGAAAGAGGACGCGCAGCGGCAAGCGCCCTTACCGCTCCTCGCGCCCATTGTGTGTATCCGGTGCCGACTCTTCGGCGAGCACGAAGAAATCGTCGAGGATTTCCTGCGCCAGCGCGTCGTCCGCCAGCAAGCTTCCACCGGCGTCGGTGACGACGAATTCGTCTGCCTTTTCACTATAACAGACGGCAAAGCTATGGTGCTCCTCGTCTTCGACGACACCGACGACTTCGAATTCGAGGCGTTGACCGTCACTTGTCTCAATGACCAGGAGATCGCGAAGTTCGACATTTTCCTGAGCCGGGACTTGACCGTTGTGAGCGTCGATGACGACCTCCCTAGCGCGCGTCAGTGCAGATAGCGGGCGACGTTGGCGTTGTGCTCGGCCAGGGTTCGCGAAAAGGCGTGGTGTCCATCCCCCTTATAGACGTAAAACAGAAACGGGGACGGTTGTGGGTTGAACGCCGCCAGCAACGACGGCCGGCCCGGATTGGCGATCGGCGTCGGCGGAAGCCCTTGCCGGGTGTAGGTGTTGTACGGGCCGTCGCGGGCCAAGTCCGCTCGCGTGATCACATCCTTGTGCTCGGTGAATGAGTACTCGATGGTCGCATCGACCTCCAGCGGCATCCCTTTGTGCAACCGATTATAGTACACCCCGGCCATCAGCGCGCGCTCATCGTCTGCTTTCGCCTCGCGCTCCACCAGCGACGCCAGCGTCACCACTTGCGGCACGTTCAACCCCAGTGATTTCGCCCGTTGGCCTGCGTTCTTGGGCAGTTCGGCTCGAAACTGATCGGTGAAGATTTTAGCGATGTGCTCAGGACTCGCTGAAGTTGGAACGAGGTACGTGCTGGGAAAGAGGTAGCCTTCAAGATTGCGCGTTGGAGTGCCGGCCAACTCGAGCGGGCTGCTAAGAAAAACAGCGGTCAACGCCGCCTCGTTGCCCAGCGAACGTGCCGCCAGCACGTGAGCAACCTCGCGTGCGGTGTAACCCTCGGGAATCGTGACCCAGATAGCGACCTGCGCGCCGCCGGTGGTAACTTTTCGCAACACTTCATCGGCGGTGAGATGGGTCGCGAACCGAAATTCGCCGGCTTTGAAGTTGCTGCGCTGGTGGCGCAGCCGCGCTAGCAGGTCGAATGCCAGCGGCGAGCGGATGATGTGCCGGTATGCCAAGAGCGTGGTGATCTCAGCACCGGTCGAGCCCTCTGGAACGATCACGCTCGTCTGCTCGACTGGCAGAGTACGGTCGACAAACACCGCGTGACGGAACCATAGCCACGCACCGGCGAGGCCGAGCGCGCCGATCAACAGCCCGGCAAACACTGCGACGACCGCGCGTCGGATCATCCTCAGACGTCGTGCTCGCGTCGTTTGCGCGCCAGAAAGCTGTCCAGAATTAGGGCCGCCGCCAGCTGGTCGACGACCTGTTTTCGCTTCGAACGCGATGCGTCCGCCGCGATCAGCGTTTTAGTTGCCTGAGCGGTCGTCAGCCGTTCGTCGATGCGTTCGACAGCGCCGTCGAAGAGCCGTCCGAGTGCGATACAAAAGGCATCGATCTTCTGCGCGGCGATTCCGTGTTTGCCGGCCAGCGTTTTGGGATCGCCGACGACGATCGTCGCCGCACTCCGCTCGCGCGCCAGCTCGACAATCCGTGCCAGATCGGACCGCAGGTTGGTGCGTTCGATGACTTGCAGCGGCATTGCGTAGGAATCGCTCGGATCGGACACCGCGACCCCGATCCGGCGCTCACCAACGTCAAGCGAAAGAATCGGCATGAAGCTCCGCGAGATACCGCAGCGACTTGGGTCGCTTGCCCAAATGATGCGCGACGAAGGCGTCGATAGCGCGGGCTGCGGCCGGCATCGCGACGCGGGCTGGCCGCACGGCGCCTCCGCGCGGCGCCCCGAGTGCGCGAAAGTTCGTGATCTCCGCCGGTTCCAAGGCGAACAGATCCGAACGATGCGGGCGGCAACGTTCGCACGCCAGACCGCCGCCGTCGAGATCCGCCCATGCCGATCGACCCCCGAACGGGGTACCGCAGCGCACACAACCTTCGTCGACCGGAGCGAATCCTAGCGCGGCAAGCAATCGCAGTTCGAACCGCGGTACGAGCGCCGGAGGATCGGCCTCGACTGCGAGCGCCTCGAGGGCACCGCCGAGCAATGCATAGACCTCGGGCAGCGCAAGATCAAGTTCGCAGAACGAGTCGATGAGTTCAGCTAGCAGATGGGCGGTTGCAAACGCGCGTGGCTCCAAGATGGCCGGCCACCGACCTCGCACGATTTCGGCGCCCGTGATGACATCTAGATTGCGTCCACGGTGCAGGTTGAATGCAGCCTCCGTCATGAATTCAAGCCGGCCCGCGAGGTGGCTTTTCGTCCGTCGTACGCCTTTGGCGACCGCATCGACCTTGCCGTGAACGTCGGTGAACAAGGTCACGATCTTGTCAGCCTCACCGAGATTCCGAGCGCGCAGCACGAATCCGGACGCCTTATATGCACGAGCCGCCGAACTCACCGCCGCACGTTCGATCCCTGAAACTGCACGGGTAAAAGCGCATCGAGTTGCTCGATGCGGTGGCCGTCCGTCGTCGTAAACGCAACCGTCAACCCGGCGTTGAATTCAGCCAGCACTTGACGACAGGCGCCGCACGGTGGCGTTGTCTCACCGTCGGGTCCGGCGATCGCAACGGCGGCGAAGCTTCGCCGGCCGCCGGCAACGGCGGCGAACAGCGCCGCACGCTCGGCGCACATCGAAAGCCCCAGCGAAGCGTTCTCGACATTGCAGCCGGTCACGATCGTTCCATCGTCGCACAGCAGCGCCGCACCGACCGTGAACTCTGAATATGGTGCGTAGGCGCGATCTCGGCCGGCACGTGCCGCTGCCAGGAGTGCCGCGACCTCAGCCTTCGGAAGCGACATGCGTCGGCTCGACCGGTGCAGCATCAGCCCGCACCTTCCCATTGGTGAGAACGCGGACGGCGAGAATTCGCCGGCCGCGAGTGCGGTCGATGCGGATCCGGACGTGGCCGCCGGCGTCGATTTCTTCGCCTTCCTGCGGCAGCCGGCCGAACAGTCCGACCGTAAGGCCGCCGATCGTTTCGAAGTCCTCGTGTGGCAGTCGTGTACCTAGTCTTGCGTTGACGTCTTCGATATTGGTTCCGGCGTCGACGATTGCTTCGTCACCGGCAATCATTCGAATCGCTTCTTCTTCGCCGTCGTCGTGCTCATCACGGATTTCGCCAACCAATTCCTCGAGTAAGTCCTCCATCGTGACCAGACCGGCGGTTCCGCCGTATTCGTCGACGACGATCGCCAGTGAAAATTTTTCCCGCTGCATCTCGCGCAACAATTCTGAGATTCGTTTGCTTTCGGGGACTAACGTAATCGGTCGCATCAGCAGCCGAATCGGCGTTGATGCAAGGCTACCATTGGCAAGCGCAATGAGGAGTTCACGGTCGTGGATGACGCCGACTACATTGTCGATCGTATCTTCGAAAACCGGAAGCTTGGAGTACCCGTCGGCGATCACCAGATCGAGCGCACGACGCGAGGGAGTCGACACCTCCACCGTGACCATGTCGGGCCGAGGTTTCATCACCTCGCGAACGATCGTGTCGCCGAACTGGATGACCGAGTGGATCATCTCGCGTTCTTGCTCTTCGAGGACATGCTGCTCGGCGCCGGCGTTAACGACGTTGCGGATATCATCTTCGGTCACGAACGGCATACGCGACGCCGGCGTGACGCCGAACGGCCGAACGATAAGATTGGTGACGAACAAGAAGGCCACGTTGAGCGGCGTCATGAGCCGGCTGATCTGCTCGAGCAGCGGCGCGAGCCGCACGGACCAACGTTCGTTCCTGTGGACGCCCAGCATCTTCGGCGCGATCTCGCCGAAGATCAGCATCAAGACGGCCATCGTCGCCGTCGACCAGACGGCGGCATTGCGGATCCCTTCGCTGATGAACAGCCACGTTGCCAGCGAGTCGGCCGCCAGCAGGACGACAGTATTGCCGATGAGGATGGAGGTCAAAAAACGGCTGCGGTCGTTCAGCAATCGCACGACGGCGTCGCTGCCCTTAATACCTCGTTCGGCCATGCCGCGAGCATGGAGCCGCGAGATCGAGATGAGGGCTGCCTCGGAACCGGAAAAGAACGCCGCAGCGCCGATGAGTAGCGTGATGGCGATAACCGCCGGGAGATGCCCACCCATCATGCGAGTCGGGCGGTCCGAAGCGCGGCGGGCGGTGCGCTTCGCGTGGTTCGGCCCGGTAGAGGGTCGTCGGTATTCAAATCGCGGCCATTATAGCACATGAGGAACGCGGGCCACGAGGAAAACGGCGTAGCTGAGCGTCGCCCCGATGAGCCCGCCCAGGACGACCTCGAGCGTGGAATGGATTCCCCCTTCGACCCGGCTCTGCGCGACCAGAAAGGCCAGGAAGAAGGCGAGCAGACCGACCAGCGGGTTTTGTACGAACAGCGCGATCAAGGTCGCGGCCGCGAACGCTAGCGCCGCATGGCCCGATACAATACCGCCCTGGACCATCGAATGGCCGCCGGCATACGCCTTTGCGAACACGGTTGCGATCGCGACCAAGGCTAAGCTGACGAACGCAAGGTGGGCCGGTGCTTGCGCCAGCGACTCGTAAACGCGCGCGCTGGCAGCCGTGATGCCTTCGTAAAAGGTGAGGTACCCGATGATCACCGCCGCCAAAGAAACCATAAAGACGGCGCCGGCGGCGCTGTCCTTGGCGATCTTCGCCAGCGGATGGTGCGCCACGGTCATCAGATCGACAACCGCTTCGATGGCAGTATTCATCAGCTCCATCGCTAGCACGACCGCCACAAGGACCACGATGGCGACGACGTACTGGCGCTGCAGCCGCAAATATAATGTCGCCAACAACACCAGGCCACCCAAGATGAGATGGATGCGCATGTTTCGCTGCGTGCGCGTCGCATACAAAATGCCTTGAAAGGCGTGATGAAACGATCCGAGCAGCGAGCCGTCGACAAATCGCCTCATCCGCTGCGGCACCCGTTCCGGACGCACTGGCGCCACGGCTTAGTGCCTCGATTCCGAATGTAGGGCGCGAAGAGAGCGTAAGGACAGCGTTATTTGAGCGACGAGCATCGCGTAGCGACGGCACGAGGCCGATGCCGCAAAGCCATTGAAGAGAGCGGCCACGGCTACGCTACCATTAGCGAAGCTTCGCAAACAGCTCGGTTACATCGAGCTCGAACTCCGGCAGCGCGGCGTGTTCGAGCCGGTCGCCGACGCTCAGGCGTTGCACGCCTTGCTTGTCATGCACTAGCACGACCTCGTTTTGCGGATCGACCAGGATCACCACTTCAGCACCGGCTTGCAAGTACACGCGGAGCTTTTCATCGATGAGCGTCTGTCGGTCGGAGGGCGAGCGCACCTCGACGACGACGTTGGGTGTCACGCGTGGTTCTTGTTTCTGCTCGCGCGACATTCCGATCAGCCGACCGTAGGCGATGTAGGCGACATCGGGGACCAGCGGGCGCGTCAGTTCTCCCGGCGGGGTAACGAAGAATTTCCACTCGGTCCCCACCTCACCGCGTCCGTCGGCCCACGCACCGAGACTGCCCGCGATAAGCCGCTGAACGATCGCGTGATCCCGCTTGGGGCTCACTTTGCGCACAGGCCGCCCGAGAATCCATTCGGTTGCCGGTTTGGTCTCGGGGACGTCGACTTCCATCCGTTTAGCCATCGACAAAACTCCACGCCATCCTATCACTGCGTGGGCCGCGCTGACCAAGGCTCTGCCGACCTCGCGCGGCTCGTTTGATCCAGTTGTTTCTTGTAGCAATACAAGCACGCCGTCGATTTCTCGACGCGACAGCGAGGTTGTGCTCGCGCCACCAATTTACGAGAGTCCGATGCCCTGACAGGGCCAGCTTAGACCGGATCGTTGGTAAGTTCGCGGTCGCTCGTGACTTCGTCAATTACGCAACCCAAGGCGTCAATAGGGCCACGCCAGACCAATGGCGGTAGCCAGTTCGCGTTCTTTGCGAATCATGCGCCTGCGCTCGCGCGGAAGCTCGTGGTCGTGCCCGACCAGATGAAGCACGCCATGGATGAGCAGGCGCGCAACCTCGTCGCCGAGCAGCGCTTGGTAGTCACGCGCCTGGCGGGCGGCCGTATCGAGGCTGATCACGATATCGCCGAGCAGTCGTTCGGGCCGCTGTGTCCGCCGCGAGCCGGCCCACAGCGCCACTTGGTCGCACAGCGCAAAACTCAACACGTCGGTCGCTCGGTCGCGACCCCGATGTTCGCGGTTGAGCCGCCGGATCGCGCGGTCACCGACCAGCGAAATCGAGACGCTCGATTGCGTTTCGCCGATCGCCCCGAGCACGACGCCGGCTTTGCGTTTGAGCGATCGCAGATCGACGTGATGCGTACGCGTCGTGTTGCGCAGGTAGACTTTCACCGCTCCCGTGCGTAGGCGCGCACAATCCGGGCAACCAGTGGATGGCGCACGATGTCGGTGTCGGAAAGTTCGACGATTGCGATGCCTTCGATGCCGCGCAAAAGCCGGCCGACTTCCAGCAGGCTCGACTGCACGCCGCGCGGGAGGTCGATCTGAGTGACGTCGCCGTTGACGATCATCTTCGAACCACTGCCCAGCCGCGTCAGGAACATTTTAAGCTGTTCATGGGTGGCATTTTGCGCTTCGTCGAGGATGATAAAGGCATCGTTCAAGGTTCGACCGCGCATGTACGCTAGCGGCGCCACTTCGATGACACCGCGCTCGATGTATTTGGCGACCACGGTGTCGTCAAGCAATTCGGCCAGCGCGTCGTACAGTGGTCGCAAATACGGGTCGACCTTCTCCTTGAGGTCGCCCGGCAAGAAACCAAGCTTCTCACCAGCCTCTACCGCCGGCCGCGCCAGAATGATGCGGGCGACCTCGCGATCGCGTAGCGCGCGGACCGCCATCACCATCGCCAAGAACGTTTTCCCCGTACCCGCCGGCCCAATGCCGAACGTCAGCGTGTTCGCCGCAATTGCTTCAACGAACGTGCGCTGGCCGTCGCTCTTTGGCCGAATCTCTTTGCCGCGCTGCGTCGCCAGCAACGTTTTCGGAATCGGGCGCGGCACGCGCGCAGCAGAATCCGCTTCGGCAAACACGTCGTGCGCCGCAAGCGCGACGTCATCCGGGGTCAACAGCGTGCCGCCGCGCGCCGCGGCCAGCATCCGATCGAGGATCTTCTGCGCCGACGCGACTGACGCCGCATTCCCTTGGACCCGAACGCGATCCCCGTCCAGGCGAACCGTGACCGGCAACAGCTGCTCCAGCGCGGAGAGGTTCACATCCAGATGGCCGCAAAATGCCAGCGGATCGCGTAATGCGCCTAGCTGGACGGTGCCTTCCGCCGCCACTTCAGCCAGTTGTGCGCTCTTTAGCGTTCAGCGCGGCTTCGGCCCCCGCAAACCGACCGGCGGGCCCAACGCTTCGGAGAGAATGATCGCCGCCAATAATGCGCGCCCGCCACTGCGAAATGGAGCAAGCAACGATGTCTCGTCGGCTGTCGTAGCCGGCCGTATCGGGTTCGTTGGCCGCGGCCGTTCGACGGCGGCGGGTTGCCGTTGGCGCCGCGCTTGCTGCGTCGTCGTTCGGGGTTGTTGCTGGCGGGCGCTGATCTGCGGTGCCGACGGCGCCACGCTGGCCCCCATCGGCGCAGCGGCCGGCCGAATGGTCGTTACCCTCGTCGGTTCTCTCGAAAGCGGCCCGGTCGGAAGCGGTTCGGCCGATTGCTCCATGAGTTTGAGCGCTTCCGCGCGCATCTGCTCTGCCATCCGACGATTCTGCGGATCGGCGGATTGTGCCAACCGGCCGGATTGCGTGAGCATCTCCATCGCCCGGCGCCGGTCGGCCTCTGCCTTCGCGATCGAGGCCGCCTCTGCGGCCGTGAGCTGCCCGCCGCGCACGGCGCGCATGACCTGCTCGATCGCAAGCCCCGCCAGTTCATCCACTCCTAAATTCCGCCTTGCGGCGTTGGCGGTGGAGGCGGCGGCGGCCCGGCTTCGGGTGCCACGCCGGTTCCGATGGCCGAGCGCATCTCGGTATCAGCTTTGATGTTATTGATGCGGTAGTAATCCATCACGCCGAGATTCCCGCTTCGAAACGCTTCGGCAATGGCCTGCGGGATGGACGCCTCCGCTTCGACGACCTTCGCGCGCATGCGTTGGGTTTCGGCTTTCTGCTCCTGCTCGGCGGCTTGCGCGCTGTATTGGCGTTCGGCGGCTTTTGCTTGCGCGATCTTGCGATCGGCTTCGGCTTGCGAGGTCTGCAGCTCGGCGCCGATATTTTTTCCGACGTCGACGTCGGCGATGTCGATCGAAACGATCTCAAATGCGGTGCCGGCATCGAGACCTTTGCCGAGGACGGCTTTGGAGATGCGATCGGGATACTCGAGAACCTCCTTGTGATCGATCGCTGCGCCAACCGCCGAGACGACCCCTTCACCAACCCGCGCCACCACCGTCGGCTCGCCGGCGCCGCCGACGTAGCGGTCGAGATTCGAGCGCACGGTAATGCGCGCTTTGACGTTGAGCTGGATGCCGTTTTGGGCAACGCCCTGGAAGATCGGCGTCTCGATGACCCGTGGATTGACCGAGGTTTGCAGCGCTTCGAGAACGTCGCGGCCGGCCAGGTCGATGGCGGCGGCGCGCTGCCACTCGAGCGGAATTTCGGCTCGCTGCGCGGCGATCAGGGCCAGGGTTACTCTTTCGACGTTGCCGCCCGCCAGATAGTGCGATTGCATCTGATCGACCGTCAGCGGCAAGCCGGCTTTGCGCGCGCGCACAAGGTTGGTGACGATCACGCCCGGTTGTATGCCGATCAACCGCATGCGAATCAGCGCCAGAATCGACAGTGGCACGCCGGCGGCCAGCGTGCGGATCCACAGACCAAGCGGAAAATAGTACAAAAAAATCGAGATGACGATAAGAGCGAGAAACAGGAAAAACGCGAGGCTGATCGGAGCCAAAGACATCTATTCTCCTTTTACAGGCCGCACGAAAACCCGTGCTCCTTCGACGCGGCTGACGCGAACCGGTGCACCGGCGGGGATGAAATCGCCTTCGGTCAGCACATCGACCCGCCGGCCATTGACGCTGGCGACCCCAGCCGGACGCAAAAAGGTTGTCGCAATCCCCTCATAGCCCAGGAGCCCGCGAAAATCGGTACTGGCCACGTACTCGGGCCCTTGGAATGCGCTCAACGTGATACGCTTGAACCATGCGTTCTCCGGAAAATACCGCACGACAAGCCACATGCCAAAGACCGTGAGGACGATCATGATCGCCAGCGCTTGAATGGCGGTCGCAAAAAACGCGATCCCGAAGGCCAAAACGACCGAAGCCAACAGCGCGACTACGCCCACGATCCCGGCGATGCCATGACCCGGTAAAACGTGCAGCTCGAACAGGATCGCGATCACGCCGATGACGGCGAGCACGACGACCAGCGGATCGCTGAAACCCGCGTAAATGTGCGTGCCGAAAAACAGGCCCAATGCCAGTACGCCGATGAGTCCGGCGATGCCGTGCAGCGTCTGCATCTCGATGATCAACCCCAAAACGCCAATCGAGAGCAGAATGCCGCTCATCTCGGGGCTGGTGGCGAACCGCGCCACGCGCTCGCCGAACGTATACGCCGCGACATGCGGAACCACGGTGCTGAGGCCAGCGTCTTTGAGCGCGATCTCGAGGGTCGGCGCGATCGCGTCGGCGATCTTTGCCCGCTTCGCTTCATCGGCGGTCAGCGCCAGAATCGCGCCGGCCTTCTTGTAGCTCGGTGCATCGACTCTCGCATCGACCATCGCGGCGGCCAGGGTTGTATTGCGATGATTGCGGGCCGCTGTCGAGGCAAACTCGGCGCGCAGCGCAGCGACGGTCTTAACGGTTTTCGGAATGGGTTCGGCGGCGCCGATGCTCGAGCCGGGCGCCATCTCGATGCGTTTCGCTGACAGCGCGATCAGCGCGCCGGCCGAGTATGCCCGGTGCGAAATGTACGCCACCGTCGGACCCTTCGCGCGCAAGAGGGCATCGCGAATCTCGAATGCTGCACTGACCAGCCCGCCAGGCGTATTGATCTCCAGGATGACCGGCGCCCCGGTGAGATTGGCTTCATCAACTGCCCGCGAAACCAAGTGCGCCATGCCTTCGTCGACGGTGCCTTCGATCGGGATGAGCACGCCGGTTGTTGGCGCCGCTGCCTGTCCTGCGCAGACCAAGCCCACCGCGCCGGCTACCGCCGCAACCAAAAATCCGGCCACTCGCAACCAAGGCTTCACAGTCTACCCTACCAAGCGGGGACGCGAAAGGTTACGGCGCCGCCTTGAGGGTCCTGAGCGCAAAGATAGCCAGCAGGCCCGCTCCGGCCAAGAACGCCACTTGGGCGAGATAGGGGTTTCGCTCGGTAGGCGGCCTGGGGTCGCGATAATTTTGATTCGGCGCGAACGCTGCGAGGGAGACGCGTTCGGTGGCTCGCCAATTTTGGCGTTGGAGCTGGGCCGCAAGGTCGTACACCGGCCGTTGGGAATTCGGGCGGCCGAGCAACACCGTGTAGCGGCGACCGGGCTCGGCCCGGAAGACGAGATCCCTCCGGCGCGCCAGCAAGTCTGGCCGTATCCCTTCGATCGGACGGTCGTTGCCGTTGTCGATGCTTACGCGCCAAAACCGAGCATTGGACTCAGCAAATACGAGTGAGTCGCGCACGCCGGCGCCCAGTCGGAAGAGAGTGCCATCGCCTTCGCTTGTCCACGTCCGGCGATCGGCGCTGCTTTCAACGGTGACGGTGCGCTCGTAGCGCCCGCCGCCGCCGGTGAATTCGATTCCGGTCACCGCGACGTGTGGTCCGCCTGCATCGAACGTCCAGCGCTGCGTCATCGTCGGCGCCCCGGGATCGACTTCGGCGGCGGCATTCAGCCGGTCCAACCGGACCTCGGGCCGGCGACAGTCGCGCAACACGACGCTCGCGATTGAGAACGGTGACTTCGGATCCATGACGCGCACGCGCAACCAGCGCGAGTGTGTCGGCGAGACCGAGACCGTTTGGTTTCCGTTAACCCCGTCGGCGGCAACCCGATAGATCAGCCCATCAGGGCGGATGGTCCGCCAAACGCGGCGATCGTCGCTTGCATCGATGATGACGCGTTCGAAGTAGGTGGGTCGCTCGCTGACGATTTCCAGGGCCGAGTGCAGCGCTCCGTCGGCACCGGCGTCGACGACTATTTGCGTGTACGCGCCGCGAACAAATCCGCCATCCGATAAGGCGAGCGCGGGCCCGGGTGAACGGTGCTGTTCGGGATCGATAACATACGGCACTTCGGCCAAGGTGTCGTCGATGATTCGCAGATCTGCGTAAGCGCCGCGCGCGCCGGGATCGACCGCCTGCGTCAATCCGAGACGGACGAAACGTGGCTTTGCGCTCGCCGGCAGCCGGAGTGGCGCGAGCGTCGGCCAGGCGTTCCACCGACTGCCTTCAACAATCATTTTCGGCGGTGAAGCGACGACGAACAGCGACGCCATCAAGACGATCGCTATCACGGCGCCACTCCGCCCTGACGCGCGATGGAGCGCTGATAGAATGCCAAGACTGCCACCAGTACGACTCCCAAGATGATGAACGATAGGATCCGGTAGCTCACATTCAACGAGGACAAATCGACCGTGAACACCTTGAGGATCGTGATCCCGAACAGGGCCAGCCCCTGCCAGCGCTGCAACGCGTCGCGCCGGCCCATTCCGAACAGAAAGAGCGTGCAGGCATACGCCGTCCACAGGAACGAGAGCCCGAACTGGGCCCGCGGGCCCATCGCGTCCCACTCCCGCAAATGCGGCTCGAAGACGTTGACGACCTCGCGCGACAACCCCATGACGGCAGCAGCATTCACCGCGACGCGCGCGAATTGCCACAGAAAGCGTTCGCCTTCGTCGAATGGTGCAACGTACGTCTCGATCTCGCGGATCGCGATCAACAGTGCACCGATGAAGATGGCCAACGCCAGCACGTGCGAATTCCAGAACGGGACGCCTCGGGCAGCTGTGAGATAATATGCGGCCACTGTAACCCCGGTGACGAAGAATAGCGCTGCGCCGGCGAACCGGATCTTCGGTGCCGCTGTGCGCGCGCCGACCGCCACCAGGATGGCCGCTTCGACCGACAACGCTTCGCTGACCGAGAACCCCTGAACGATCGAGGGGATGGCGAGCGTTACAGATCCCAGGCTGAGCCAGCTATACGTACTCCGCAGCGCCGCGGGCAGCGAACGGACCTTGACCGCGGCGAGCAACACCGCGGCCAACGCCAAGAGCGCTCCGCCGACGGCATACCGATGCGCTTCCAGGTCGAGTTCCAGCGCCAGCACATACGCAAGGACGCTGAGCGTCACCAGGGCGACCTGGGTGCGCGTCACTGTAGTGGCTCGACGCGCACCGATGAACAACGCGGTTGCAAACTCGGCGAAGAACAAACTCATCACCGTCAGGTTTTGCATCGCTGTCCAATGATCGTCGGGAACGAATGCCGGCGAGTACACCAGCAGCCCCACGAACGTCGCGGTTTCGACCAGCGAGAACTGCCGCGCAATCGCCAGCGTCAGCATTCCGCCACCGAGAACGAGCAGGTACGCGGCCAGCGCGATGCGGTCTGGCGTCTCGGTCGCCAGCAGCAGCGGCGTCAGGTATCCGCCCAGCAAGCTTGCTAACGCTAACCGTTGCGAGTCTCGGCGGTACGCCAGCAGCGCCACGCTAGCGGTGACCGCAATCATCGCCACCAGCGCGACCGGATGCGAGATGAAACTGAAGACGTTCGCCGCGGCCCACAACGATAAATAGAGGATGCCGGCACCCAGACCGATGAGACCCTCGGCCAAAAACACAAATGCCGGCAGCACGCGCCGCGCGCCGGTGAATACCAGCGCCAGCCCCACCGCCAATCCCAGCAAAACGCGCCCCTGCGGCCCAATCCAGTCGTTATCGAACGCAAGCTTCAGGAAAAACGCCGCTCCCAACAGGACCAAAAATAGGCCGATGATCTGCATGGCACGCCCCGCCACCAGGGCCTCGAGCGACAGCCTCGCCCGCGCCGGGCGACCGGTTTGCGCCGGCTGTGCCAGCTGTCCCGCCGATGTGGTATGCGCCGTCGCCGTCGGCGCAGCGATCGCAGGCCCGACCGTACCCGGCGTAAGACTGCCGGCGGCCGCGCTCAAACGGGCCTGCTCCAGCTCAGCGCGCAGTACGAACGTTTGACGTTCCACTTCGCTTAAGCGGGCATTGAATCGTTCGTACGACTCCGCATTCATTCCGGGTCTCTCCTCGCCGGGCCGGGTCGCCATCATCGGCGCATCCCAACCGATCATAAGACCGGCTAACCAACGAAGGCGTCCGTACTTCTACGGAACGACCACCCCTCTCCCAGAGCGGCCGGCCTTGCCCAGCCCGCAATCACGCAGTCGGCGGCCGATCGCCGTCGGTCGGAGCGGGCGTCTGATTCGCTGCGGAGCCAGGATGGCGAGAGCAGCGAAGAAGTCGCACAGACCGATGGCGATCGGCCGCCGACGGGCAACACGACAAAGCTAACCGCCGAGCGCTTTCAGCTCCTCGGTGACGACTTGCCGAATCGTGTTACCGTCGGTGTCATCCTTCAGTGCCGGCATGACCGCTTTCATTGCACCGGCCATCGTTCGCTCGGCCGCTGGCAGAGATTCGAGCTGCGCGCGCACTGCAGGCCGGATGTCGTCGGCGGTTTTGCGCGCCGGTAGATACGTCAGCAGGATTTCGCGCTCGCGCGTTTCCTTTGCAACCAGCTCGGCGCGACCGCCCTTCTTAAACGCCTCGATCGAGTCGCTGCGCTGCTTGGCGAGTTTTTTCACGACCTCCAGCTGATCGTCGTCACCCAGATCGGCGCCGGCTTCGATCTTGCCGTAGGAAAATGCCGACAGCACCGAGCGCAATGTGTCCAATCGCACCTGATCCTTGGCCTTCATCGCCACTTTAAGGTCGGCCGCGATGCGGTCTTTGAGCGACACGGGGATACGCGCCCGGATTAGGCGCGGCGCTTGCGGGCGGCGGCGGATTTCTTCTTGCGGCGGACGCTCGGCTTTTCGTAATGCTCGTGCTTTCGCGCCTCAGCGAGGACGCCCGCCTTTTGGGTGGCCTTCTTGAAACGCTTGAGCGCGCTTTCAATCGACTCGCCCGGAGCAACTCGGATTTCCAAGAACAGACCCCCCTTCAGGCTGCGACTGCACGCAGCAGAAAATAGTGGCCGCCCTGAGGGCGGACCGCCCCTGACTGTAGCACAGCGCCCCAAAGGCGTCAAATCAATGAATCCTCGACGTAAAGCCGTACTACAGACCCGCATTGGAGGCATCATGTCCGTTCAACCCCGCATTGATCCCACAGCCGAACTTGAGCGCGCGTTTCGGATCTTAGTCGAACATTGGATCCTCGCGCTGCCGACTGCGGTGGCATCGCTGGTGACGCTGCTCTTGATCGTCTCGCTCGTCATCTCAACGGTCGGGAGCATCATCGGCGTCGGCGTCCTGGGCAGCCATCATCCCATCGGCGCGCTTTCTTTGTTTGGCGCCGCCGCGTTGTGGGCGCTGGCGGCTTTAGCCGCGGTTATGGTCATTTCGCTGCTCGCCCACGCGATGGTCGTCCACGCCGCCGAGGATCCGTGGGCCGGGAGGCCGGTCAACTTGGCGACGAGCCTGGCAGTTTCAATCGGCAAGCTGCCGGCCTTAATCGTCGCGGGCTTCGCAATCTTCTGCCTGATGCTGATTCCGGTGGCACTGTCGTTCGTTCTGGTCGGCCTGCCGCTGGTGTTGGTCGTTGCGTACTTCTTGATCTACGTGCTGCCGGCGATCGTCATCGGGAATGAGTCGGGGGCGGCCGCCATCGGCACGTCATTCCGGCTCACGCGCGACAACCTAGGGCCGAGTCTCGTGTGCGCAATTGCGATGCTGGTGGTGATAGCGGTCGCACAAGGCGTCTCCATCGCGCTCGGTCACATTCCGTTGCTCGGCTGGGCGGGTGCGTTCGTGATCGGCGGTCTCGGCCAGGCCTACGCCGCTCTGATCAGTGCGCGATTCTACATGCTACTGCGTGGGATGGCGCCTGGTGCGTCGTTAACGCAAACCGTGCCGTAACGGTCGGCGGACGCGATCTTCTAACCCGGCGGCCATGCCAGCGCGCGGCCGGCGAGTACGTGCAGATGCAAGTGAAAAACCGATTGTCCCGCGTCGGGGCCCTCGTTGGCAACGACACGATGGCCGCCTGGCGAGGCTTCGCGGCCGATTCGAGCGGCCAGCGCGACCAGATCGCTGACCTCCAGCGGCGACGCCGCGGACGCGAACTCGCCAAGGTTTTCTACATGTCGCATGGGGATGACGAGCACATGCGTCGGCGCCTTCGGGTTCAGATCGGCGAACGCCACCGAGTGTTCTGTCCGCGCAACCTCTCTGGCCGCGATCTCCTTGCGAACGATCTTACAGAAGATACAGTCGCTCACGGTGCTTTGGGCTTGAAGAGTTCGAAGTTCAAGATCGAATCTGGCCGGGGAATGATCCCCGCAATTGACGACTTGGCAGCAAACGGGACCGTCGTGTGCACGAGCGCGACCGCCGGCGCCTGGTCGTGCACCATGGCATTGGCTTGCATGTAGATGCTGCGACGCTTCGATTCGTCGACTGACTGTTGGCCCGCCAGCATCAGCGCGTGAAACTTTTCATCTCGCCAGAACGAGTAGTTTTGAGCATTCCCTTTGACGGCACTGTCCTTGTCAAACAGCGTATAAAGGAAGTTGTCCGGATCGCCGTTGTCACCGGTCCAGCCGATCAGACACATCGGATGTTCGCCGTTGCGGATTTTCGGTAAGTACACCGCCCACTCGAACGGTGCGATCTCGGCGTTCACGCCGATGGCTCGCAGGTTCGCCTGGATCGCTTCGGCGACGCGCTGCGGTTCGGGCATGTACGGCCGCGGCGCCGTCATCACCCAGAGCTGGGTTGAAAAGCCGTTCGGGAAACCAGCTTGCCGCAGGAGCGCTTTCGCCTTGGCCGGATCGCGCGGGTTGGCCTTGACCGTCGGGTTCTCGCCGAGCATTCCGGGTGGTGTCCAATTGTCGGCCGGCAGTGCACCACCGGCGTAGAATCCCTTGGCGATTCCCGGAATATCGATTGCATACGATATCGCCTGGCGCACGAGTAACTGGTCGAAGGGTTTTTTGTCTAAATTGAGCGCCAAATACGACACGTTGTTGGACGGCTGGCGATAGATCGTGATGCCGGCTTGCCTGCCTAGATTTTTAGCGTCTTCCGGTCGCGGATCGAGCAAGACATCGATGTCGCCCTTCTGCAGTGACAGCACGCTGGTCGCCTGATCGGGGATATCGCGGACGATTACCGTCCCGTAGGCCGGCTTGGGACCATTCCATTTCGGATTGGCGACCAGGGTCAAGTGATCGTCCCTAATCCACTCGGCGATTGTGTACGGTCCGCTACCGACCGGCCGCGATCCGAAACCGGCCGCGTCCTTCTTGATTGCCGTGGGCGAGCCGATCGCGAACGACGGCATCGCGAGATTGCGCAAGAACGGACCGAGAGGCGCTTTCAGCTTCATGACAACCTGCGTCGCCGACGGCGCCTGCACGTCGACGACCAAGCCCGGGAAACCACCGAATTGGCTGGCCCAGTAGGTGTAATTGTAGCTCCCATGACTGGGATGGTCTTTGAGCCGCCAGCGATCGAAATTAAATTTCACGGCGCTAGCGTCCAGCGGCGTTCCGTCAGAGAATTGCAGCCCAGCTTTAAGTTTGAACGTCCAGGTCTTTCCATCGGGACTGCTCGACCATGAGTCAGCGATGCTCGGTTGGATTTGGAATGTGCCAGGCTTGAAGGTCACTAGGTTCTGGAAGACTTCCGACGTGATATTGAGCGACAAACCATCGGTCTCATGAGAAGGGTCGAGCCCAACGGCGTCTTTGACCCGCGCGATGACGAGTTGCGGACCACCGGCGCCGGGCGCACCACTCGATCCGCTCGCGCTACAGCCAGCAAAGGCTAGCGAGGTCAGTGCAATCGCGCCGAGCGCGAGCCTTGCTGTTACTTGGCGCGAATGCGGCATTGCCTGACGTTACCTCGTCTTGATGGTGAAGGACCAACTTCGGGTTCCGACGTTGCCGGCCGCGTCCACGACGCGGATCGAGACCGCGACGTCGCCGTCGGGGAGATTCCCCGTCGGGCTATAGGCAATAAACGTCGCGGTCCGCGTCGACGCCCCGGTGACATTTTGACCGTTTACAGTGATCGTAACACTATTGGCGTCGATGCCGACCTCGCTAGGCGAGCGGTACGTGGCAAAAATGTTCGGGCGCGGATTATTGACGATTTGGCGGTCGGCTGGCGCATACTCGGATCCGATCTGCGGCGGCGTCGTCGCGGACGAAAAACGCGTCGCCGCCTCGGCTCGCGGAGCTTGGACGGAACCGACTACCAAGTGCCCGTAGATCGGAACCTGCGCGAGGTTAAATCGATCGGGAATCGTGAACCGCGCGCGATAGGTTCCCGGCGCGTCTTCGCGCATCTGCGTGCCTGGCACGTAGTCGCCGATGTCGAACGTCGCACGTCCGCCTGGTGTCCCTTGCATGATCACGTCAAGGAATTCACCGGCCCGCAGTGCCCGCGTCGCCGAAATTGAAAAGCTGGTGATCGCAACGCTCGCCGACGGAGCCGCCGTGTTGGCAACCGCCCGCGACACAATGATCTGCCGCATCTCGCCGGTCTCGGGATTACTGCGAACCGTGAGGTCGTCACCGACCCGCAGATCGCCGATCTTTGCCGGCTCGCTGTTGAGGCTAATTTCGGTCGCGCGGTCGGGCGTAATGACGCGCCCACTGCCCAAAACCACAGCCGACGGTGACACGGCCGCGATCACACCGCTGATCGATTTGAAGAAATCGTGGACTTCGACCACTCGGCCGTTCTTGGCGACGACAGCGCGAACGGCATCGCCGACACGAATGTCCTCAAGAGCGCCGCGGACTTGCGAGCGAATCGAGACATCTTCGACATACACGCGCGCATCGGAAGTTACAGCGATCGTGCGTGGGTTTCCGCGTTCCAAGATCGTCAAGGTCGGCGGCGAGGAATTGCGATCCAGCGCCGCGACCGCGCCCACCAGCGGTTGGCCGCCGCCGGCCAGCGCGCGCTCGGCCGTCAAGCTTTGACCCGAGTACGGCGTAACAATCTCGACCTTGGCCCCTTTTTGGTCGTACGTTGTGTTGGCGCCGAGCGCCGTCGACAGGAATCGCAGCGGAACGAACGTCGTTCCCTCCAAGTCGACCGGTGCCGCATCCAATTCGATGGACCTGCCGTTGATGGTAGCCTTCTTGCTTCCGACGGTCACCACCATGTTGCCGGAATGCAACTGCGCGGCGATCGCGCTGCCGGCGCGCGACACATTGATGCCCAAGGCGCCCAGCAGCGTGCGAAGCGGGACGAACAGGTGGCCGTCGAGGACTTCGGGTGCAACTTCGCTTTGTAACGTTTCGCCGTTGAGCACGATGGCGATCTTCCGAATCGGATGCTCGGGACCGGGCGTCGGCGCAGCGGCGACCGGCACGGCAATGAACACCATCGTGCCTGCCAACGCGACGCTTCGCATGAAGTGCATTAGCTCTGCCTATCCGCCAGCAGCGCTCGATATACCTCGGCCGTCGCGCCGGCGCAGCGGTCCCAACTGAGCGATCGAGCCACGGCCTGCGCGCTCGCGGCAGCACCGGCCCCGGCCAATGCCGCCTCCATCAGGACGCTGAGTTCCGCGGCGTTGCCTGGGGAAAAGGTTTGCACATGCGGCCGCAGTTCCGCCGGCACGGCATCCTCGCACGCGATCACCCGCGCGCCAACTGCCGCCGCCTCGACCATCGGCAGACCGAAGCCTTCGCAGCGCGCCGGATGCACGAGCGCGACGCTGCCACGATACAACCGGGCG
>JRHI01001264.1_pt1 | contig 22205 bp, 19 predicted proteins | sample 215371 | NCBI WGS metagenome assembly JRHI01 (sample SAMN02929681, study PRJNA255918) | sediment metagenome | biome: cave system; feature: Ice Cave; material: Sediment; isolation source: sediment from deep within a dark volcanic ice cave with no known source of... ...
CGCCTGAGCTCGTGCTGCGTCTGGGATACGCCGCCGGTCGCGTGCTGGCGGCCGAATCCGCCCGACGCCGCGGCGAGACGCCTGCGGTGCTGATCGGCAAGGACACCCGTATCTCAGGCTACCTGATGGAGGCCGCACTGGAAGCGGGTCTTTCCGCCGCCGGCGTCGATGTCTACCTCTCCGGACCGCTGCCCACACCCGCGGTCTCGTATCTGACGCGCGCGTTGCGGCTCTCGGCGGGCATCGTCATCAGCGCCTCGCACAATCCGTTCGAAGACAACGGCATCAAGTTCTTTTCGGCGACGGGCACCAAGCTGCTCGACTCGGTCGAGCACGCGATTGAGCGCAGCATGGGCGAGCCACTCACCTGCGTCTCGTCGGCCGAGCTCGGCAAGGCATTTCGTGTCAACGATGCCACGGGTCGCTACATCGAATTCTGCAAGGCGACTTTTCCCAACGAGCTCGATCTGAAGGGTGTCAAGCTGGTGGTCGATTGCGCACACGGCGCCGCCTATCACGTGGCGCCGCCGGTGTTTCACGAGCTCGGCGCCGAGGTGATCGCCATCGGCAACGATCCCGACGGTCTCAACATCAACGCCGGCGTCGGCGCGATGCATCCAGAGTATTTGCAGGCGGCGGTCAAAGAGCACCGCGCCGATCTCGGCCTTGCGCTCGACGGCGACGGCGACCGCCTGGTGATGGTCGACGCCCTCGGGCGGTTGTACGACGGCGACCAGTTGCTCTACGTGATCGCGCGCGACTACCTGCGTCGAGGCGCGATGACCGGAGGAGTCGTCGGCACGCAGATGAGCAATCTCGGCTTGGAGCAGGCGTTGTCGCGAAGCAAGATCCCGTTCGCGCGGGCACCGGTCGGCGACCGTTACGTGCTGGAAACCATGCAGCAGAAGGGCTGGATCCTCGGCGGAGAAAACTCCGGGCACATCATCTGTCTCGACAAGCACACGACCGGGGACGCAATCGTCGCCGCGCTCGCCGTGCTGCGCGCACTGTGCGAGCAGAAGACGACGCTGGCCGCGGCCACCGCCGACGCGGCGTTGTTTCCGCAACGGCTGGTCAACGTTCCGATTCGCAATGGCTTCGACTGGAAAGCAAGCGACGCCATCCGCCGCGCGGAGCAGGACGCGGTCGTCATGCTCGACGGATCCGGCCGTGTCCTGCTGCGTCCCTCCGGAACCGAGCCGGTGCTTCGTGTCATGGTCGAAGCGCGCGAAGCCATGGTCGCGGAACGTTGCGCACAAGGCATCGCGGACGTGGTGGCCAAGGCAGCGGCGTGAGCCCGCGGCGAGGGGCCCCACGCACAAAGTGCGTGGGGATCGCGCGTGGCGAATCGACGCTTGAGGCCGACACGCGACGTCTCGAGTCGCACCGCCGGTGCAAGGAGGCCGAGGCCTAGTTGATCGTCGTTCCCACGAAAGCGGGAACCCAGTGTCTTCTGATCCACGCCACCCGCGGAACAAAGTCTCGCCGGCGCCGCCGGTATAATTCCCCACATGGTTGCCGTCCTGCATTCCGCGCCGGAGGTCGCAGCGCCCGAGGCGCTTGCCGCGTGGACCGAACGCGTAAGCGAAGGTTTCACGCCCGACGAGCGCGTCAAGCTGCTCGCGACGCTGGACGCCGCACGATCGCTCTACGGTGATCGGTGCGCATCCGACGGCGAGCCATGGCTCGATCGCGCGCTCGGCACCGCCGCGATCGTCGCCGGGCTCAAACTCGATATCGATTCCGTATGCGCTGCCGTGATGATCGGCGCCCCCTATGCCGACGCCTTCGACGCCGAGGCGTTGGGTGCGCGCTTCGGTGCCGAAGTCGCACAATTGGTCAACGGCGTCGCGCGCATGGGCGCGATCAAAGCGATCCCGGATGACGCGCCCGCGCACGATCGCGACGCGCACTCGGAAAGCCTGCGCAAAATGCTTCTGGCGATGGTCGGCGACATTCGTGTGGTCCTGATCAAGCTCGCGGAGCGTACGCAGGCGCTGCGCTACCTTGTTTCTCACAAGGGCGTTGCGGTGGCGCAGGCCGCGCGCGAGACGCAGGATTTGTTCGCGCCGCTCGCCAATCGGCTCGGCGTATGGCAGCTCAAATGGGAGCTGGAGGATCTCAGTCTGCGCGCGCTCGAGCCCGAGACCTACAAGCAGATCGCCAAGCTCCTCGACGAGCGCCGACTCGACCGCCAGCAGTACATCGAGGAGGTCAAGGCGACGCTCAAGCGCGAACTTGCCGCCGCAGGTGTGGCTGCCGAAATCTCCGGCCGGCCGAAGCATATTCACAGCATCTGGACCAAGATGCGCCGCAAGCAGGCCGGCATCGATGAGCTCTACGACATCCGCGCGGTGCGCATCCTGGTCGACGAAGTCAAGGATTGCTATACCGCGCTTGGTCTGGTGCACAACCTGTGGACGCCGATGGTGAAGGAATTCGACGACTACATCGCCAGGCCTAAGGCCAACGACTACCGCTCGCTGCACACTGCCGTCATCGGCCCGGAGGGCAAGCCGCTCGAGGTGCAGATTCGCACCCACGAAATGCACCGGCATTCGGAATACGGCGTTGCCGCGCATTGGCGCTACAAGGAAGGTGCGCGCGGTGTCCGCGGCGACCCGGGTTACGACGAAAAGATCGCCTGGCTGAGGCAGGTGCTCGACTGGAAGGATGCGGTCGCCGATGCGGGCGAATGGCTGCAGCAGTTCAAATCGAGCCTGTTCACGGAAACCATCTATGTGCTGACGCCGCAGGGAAAAGTGGTCGACCTGCCGCGGGGATCGACCCCGGTTGATTTCGCGTACGCGTTGCATACGAGCCTCGGCCATCGTTGCCGCGGCGCGCGCATCGACGGGGCGATGGTGCCGCTCAACACGCCGCTCGAAAGCGGACAGCGGGTCGAGATTGTCGCGCTGAAGCAAACCGGTCCGTCGGTGGGACCGAGCCGCGACTGGCTCAATCCCGACCTCGGCTATGTGGTGAGCCATCGCGCGCGCACCAAAGTCCGGCAATGGTTCAAGGCGCAGCAGCTCGAGGAAACGATCGCGCATGGACGTTCCATCGTCGAGCGCGAGCTGCAGCGGTCGCGAATGACTGCGCTCAATCTCGAAGCGGTCGCCGACAAAGCCGGCATCGCCAAGCTGGATGATTTTTTCGCGGCGGTCGCGCGCGCGGAGCTCAACACGCGAGCGCTGCAACAGGCCATCCACGCCGCGGCCAAGCCTGACGAAGCGCTTCCCGCCCGCGCCGAAGAAGAAGCCGTGGTCACGCACCACAGCAAGGCGGCAGGCGCCGGCAGTGGGATCCTCATCGTCGGCGTCGATCGGTTGATGACGGGCCTCGCGCGATGCTGCAAGCCCGCGCCGCCGGATGCAATCGTCGGCTTCGTCACCCGAGGCAAGGGCATTACCATTCATCGCCAGAGCTGCGGCAACATCGCGCGCATGAAGGAAAAGCAGCCCGAGCGCCTGATCAGCGCCGATTGGGGTACGCCGCGCGACGAAGTCTTCCCGGTCGACGTCGTCGTCGAGGCGATGGATCGTCAGGCGCTGCTGCGCGACATTTCGGAAGTTTTTTCGCGCCAGAAAATCAACGTCACCGCGGTCAACACGCTGTCGCGCAATCTTCAGGCACGCATGTCGTTCACGCTTGAAGTGAAGAGCCTCGATCAGCTCAAGAGCGCGCTTGCGCTGGTGCAGGACGTGTCCGGCGTGCTTTCGGCGGGACGGCGCTGACGTCGCGTCTTGTACGAGCCTTCGGGCGTGAGCCCGATTACATCTGTAACTAGCTCGGTGCGACGGCGGCCATTTCACGCTCGCTCAGGTTCAGATTGATGCATCCCCACAAGGGCTTGCGCATCGATAAGCATCGCTGATGATGCTGATTCAAAGTTGCAATTTGCATTGGAGCTGCAGCGACACCATAGTTCTCTCTGTGCAGCGCGCCATCCGCGCGTTGCCGGCAACCCAGCGCCCATCCGGCGATCAGGAGCAGCCCATGAGAACCGACCACCCACCTCTTTACGACAACACCCTGACCGGCGTTTTAGCTAGGCTCACCCACGGCATCCTGCTCGACGCGAACCAGCGTGCGCAGCTGGACAGAGCTAAACGCGCCAACGCATCTGACAGCTCATTGGCTAACTCATTGGGCACCTCATTTGGCAGCGCATTTCGCAAATCCAGAAGCTGGCTGAGCCGCGTCGACACCTGGTTCTGGAAGCAGGAAATGAAAAGGCGCGAGGCGTTTCTGGCCCAGTCGGCTGACATCTTCGACCTCGAGCGCCGCATGCGCATGTTGGAGCGAGGCGGCAACTAGCGAAGCAGAGTTATCGCGAGACCCGCCAGGCCGCAAGCCAGGATCACCGGGATCACGCCGACCTTGAATCGGAAGAGCGCAATCGTGGCGGCGGCGCCGATCAGCAATGAAACCCAGTCGATCGGCGCGCGAAAGCCCTGCGGCCACAGCACATGGTAGGCAAAAAACACCGCGAGGTTGACGATGACGCCAACCACCGCCGCGGTGATAGCGGACAGCGGCGCGGTGAATCTCAGCTGCCCGTGCGTCGACTCGACTAGCGGTCCCCCGGCAAGAATGAACAGGAACGAGGGCAGGAAGGTGAACCACGTCACCACCGTCGCGGCAAGCGCGCCGGCCAGAAAAAGATGCTCGGGCCCGAATAGCTCTTTCGTCCAGCCGCCGACGAAGCCGACGAAGGCCACGACCATGATCAAGGGCCCAGGCGTCGTCTCGCCGAGCGCCAGCCCGTCGATCATTTGCGGCGGAGTGAGCCATCCGAAAGTTTCGACCGCCCCCTGGTACACATAGGGAAGCACTGCATAGGCGCCGCCAAAGGTGAGCAGCGCCGCCTTGGTGAAAAACCAGCCCATTTGAGTGAGCGGCGAGTCGGCGCCGAACACGACGAAGAGCGCGCCGAAGCTGCTCCCCCAGAGCGCGAGGCCGACGATGACCACCGCAGCGAGTCGCGACACGCGAAAGAGCGCGTGCTTCGGAGTCGGCGTGTCGTCGTCGATGATCGCCGGCGCGCGCGCCGAGCCGTCGGCACGATGCGCCGGCGCGGCCGCGAACTGCGCCGGTGCGAGCTTGCCGCCAAGCGCGCCAAGCGCTCCGGCAGCAAGGACGATCGCCGGAAACGGTATCGCGAAGGCGAAGATCGCCACGAACGCCGCCGCGGCGATCGCCCACAAGGAGGGTGACTTGAGCGCGCGCGTGCCGATGCGCCACGCGGCGTGCAGCACGATGGCCGTGACCGCAGGCTTGATGCCGTAGAGCATTCCCGCGATGGCGGGCACCTGCCCATAGGCCATGTATACCCACGACAGCGCGATCAGAACGAAGAGCGACGGCAGGACGAACAGCGTACCGGCGACGATCCCGCCCCTGGTGCGGTGCATGAGCCAGCCGATATAGGTGGCGAGTTGCTGCGCCTCAGGCCCGGGCAGCAGCATGCAGTAGTTGAGAGCGTGCAAAAAGCGGCGCTCGGAGATCCAGTGCATGCGCTCGACCAGATCGTGATGCATGATCGCGATCTGTCCGGCGGGTCCGCCGAAGCTGATCCAGCCGAGCTTCCACCAGTAGCGAAACGCTGCTGCGCGCGTCGGCGCGGCCATACCGGCCACTACACGAGGCCTTCCAGCAACTGCACGTCGACCAGCTCGCCGGCGGCGACGTTGCCGGTGTCGCTGTCGAGGATGATGAAGCAGTTCGCCTGCGACATCGACGAAAGGATGCCCGAACCCTGGTCGCCCGTGGTGCGCGCCGACCACGCTCCGTCCGTGGTCGCGGTCAGGATTCCGCGCTGAAACTCGGTGCGTCCCGGCACTTTTTTGATCGGCGCGGACAGCGGCACCTTGAACGTCGGCAGCGGCGCGACGTCGCGCTGCCCCTGGAGTATCAGTAGCGCGTCGCGCACAAACTGGTAGAGGGTGACCATTACCGCCACCGGGTTTCCGGGCAGTCCGAAGAAATGCGCGCTGCCGATCCTGCCGTAGGCGAGCGGGCGCCCCGGTTTCATGGCGATCTTCCAGAACAGTACTTCGCCGAGTTTGTCGAGGACCTTCTTGACGTAATCGGCCTCACCGACTGAGACGCCGCCGGACGTGATCACCACGTCCGCCGAAGCGGCTGCGGTGGCAAAGGCACGCTCGAGCTTCTCCGGCACGTCCTCGATCACACCCATGTCGATCACGTCGCAATCGAGCCGCGTCAGCATCCCGTGCAGCGTATAGCGATTGCTGTCGTAGATCTCGCCGGGGCCAAGCGGCGTGCCGACGGACTTGAGCTCGTCTCCGGTCGAAAAAAATGCCACGCGAAGCTTGCGAAAGACGCTGATCTCGCCGATGCCGAGCGATGCGATCATCCCCAGCTCCGCGGGACGGATGCGCTGACCGGAGCGGAACACGACCTGCCCGGCCTTCAAATCCTCGCCGGCGAAACGCCGGTTCTGGCCCGCCTTGGCCAACGCACCCGGCGCAATGCGAACGCCGCTCGCGTCTTCGACCGCGCGCTCCTGCATCACGACGGAGTCGGCGCCGCGCGGCATGACCCCGCCGGTGAAAATGCGTACGCATTCGCCCGCACCGATCGCGCCGGTCCACGGCTTGCCCGCGAACGACTCGCCGATACGCCTGAGAACGGTATCGGCGACGGGTAGCAGATCCTGGAAGCGGACGGCGTAGCCGTCCATTGCCGAATTGTCGTGGCCCGGCACCGCGATCGGCGACACGATGTCCTCCGCCAGCACACGTCCGAGCGCGCTGCGGACATGGACACGCTCGATCGCGGTCATCGGTGTGAGGAAGCTGCGGATCAGCTCTCGCGCCTTCGCCACCGGCATCGAATTCGGATCGTAGTCGTCGGCGCAGGACGCTTCGCGCAAGGTGCGGGGTCCGCTGCTCATTTTGGTTAGGTTACTGGTCGGATCGAATGTCGAGCTGCTGGAGCTCATCGAGGGTGTTGATGTTGCGAAACGCGTCGGCCTCGTCGTCGAATGCAACCTCGATGGTCTTGAGTGTAGCGTACCAGGCATCGATCTTGCGGCCGCCGCCCTCGAGGAAGCGCGTCAGGTGCGGCAGCACCGAGCGGCGAACAAGCGCAAACACCGGGTGAGGTTGATCGAAGGTGCGCGCGACCGCAAGCTCGGCGTCCATGGTTTGCAACGCTGCGAGCAGCCGCGCGACCAGGTCCGCCGGCAGAAAGGGCGAGTCGCACGGAACGGTGGCGACCAGCGCTTGCGTCGCATGCGTGAGTCCGACGTGCAGCCCGGCGAGCGGGCCCGCAAAACCCTCGATCGAGTCGGGAACCACGCGAAAGCCGAACGCCGCGTATCGATCGAGGTTCTGGTTGGCGTTGATCATCACGTCGTCGACCTGAGGCGCGAAGCGGTCGAGCGCGTGTTGCACCATCGGTTGGCCATGAAGCAGCACCAAGCCCTTGTCGACGCTGCCCATGCGCCGGCCTTGACCGCCGGCGAGCACCACACCGCTCACTCCGCGCGCGGAAGACGAGATCAAGCGTCCGGCCGAAACCGCTCGCCGCCGGCGAACAACAGAAAGTGCTTGTTGGTCGCGCGGCCGATCATGGTGATGCCCACCTTCTGCGCGATTTCGTAGCCCATCTGCGTCAATCCCGAGCGCGATACCAGGAACGGGATGCCCATCTGCGCCGCCTTGATCACCATTTCGGATGTGAGGCGTCCTGTCGTATAGAAAATCTTGTCGCCGCCATCGACGCGGTCGAGCCACATCAGGCCGGCGATGGCGTCGACTGCGTTGTGCCGGCCGACATCCTCGACGAAATAAAGAATCTCGCTCGAGCCGTCTCCGTTGCTGGCCAGCGCGCAGCCGTGAACGGCGCCGGACTGCTTGTAGATCGTATCGTGTCCACGCACCCGGTCCAGCAGCGCATACAGTGTGGCGCGGGTGAGCGCCGCGTCGGTGCGAAGCTTCACCGTATCGATTTCTTCCATCAGATCGCCGAACACCGTGCCCTGACCGCAGCCGCTGGTCGTAGTCCGCTTGCCGAGCTTCACATCGAGGTCCTTGAGACCGTGCCGGGTGTTGACGACCACCGCGTTGACCTCCCAGTCGACCTGAACGGACACGATCTCGTCGAGCGAGCCGAGCAGGCGCTGATTGCGCAGGTAGCCGATCGCCAGCGCCTCGGGCGCCGCGCCCAGCGTCATCAGGGTGAGGATCTCGCGCTTGTCGACATAGAGTGTGAGCGGATGCTCGCCGGCAATCGGCGTGTCGCGCACTTCGCCGTGCTCGTCGACGGCGCGCACCGTAAACGTCGACGGCCGGGCTGCGTCGGTCAGGATCGGGCGGTAGGGAATGTCGGGCGCGTTCAATGGCCACGCTCGGGGGCGGCGGCGGTGCGCAACCATTCCATCAACGGCAACAGGTCGCGAAAATCGTCGGCGAGATCACCGGCGAGGTCCTTCGGCGGACGCCTCTTCACGTTGACCTCGACCATCGCGAAAAAATGGCGAAGCTTGATGGCGTCGATGTGCGGCGTGTCGGCGCTGAAGCCCTTCGGCGGCCGCACCAGCGCATCCTCTTCGATAAAGCCGTCATAGGTTTTCTTGAAACGGGGATTACGCAGCATTTTGGTCAGGGTTCCCGGCTTGGCCGCGATGTAGCGCCGCACGCGTTTCAATATCTCCGGCTCCGGCCGGTAGATGCCGCCGCCGACCAGCAGCATTCCCTTGTGATCGATGTGGAAGTAGTAGCCCGGCTCCAGGCCGCGCTTCGACCGGTCACGGATCGCTGCGCTGAAATGCGTCTTGTACGGCGTCCTGTCCTTGGAAAAGCGAGTGTCGCGGTAGATGCGGAACATCGCTTTCTTCGGGTCGACCGGGCCGAGAGCGCGGTCGAATCTCTGTATCCGTGCCGTGACGTCGGCGACCAGCTGCTCGAACTCCTCCCGCAGCACGTCGTACGCCGGCTTGTTCCACGCGAACCACGGCCGGTTGTTGTTCTGCTCCAGTCCGCTCAGGAACTCGAAAAGTGCTTTGAGGTGCATGCCGCGATGGGAGAAGAGCTGTTGCCGACTGCGAGAATCAACGGACCTCGGTTGGCCTCAGGCCGGCTCGGTTGGGTTTAGTGCGCTTCGTTGCCCTCAGCCGCCGATATAGCTCATCTCGATCTTGGGCAGCACCGCGGTCCTTTCCGAGCGGATCTCGGAATAGCGGTCGGCGCGCCGGGACCAGATCGCGGCAAGAGTGTTGATGATCTCCTCGTCCGCACTGCCGTCCCGCAACAGGGCGCGAAGATCGTAGCCGTGAGTCGCGAACAGGCAGGTATAGAGCTTGCCGTCGGTCGCGAGACGAGCACGCGTGCAATCCTTGCAAAACGCCTGCGTCACCGACGAGATGACGCCGATTTCCCCCGCGACGGCGCCGTCCGAGTCGACGTAGCGCCACCGTTCGGCGACCTCGCCCGGATAATTCGCGCCGATCGGCTCCAGCGGAAATTCGCGTCCGATGATGCGGATGATTTCGGCCGAGGGCACCACGTCGTCCATTCGCCAGCCGTTGGTGTGGCCCACGTCCATGTATTCGATGAAGCGCAGGATGTGTCCGCTATTCCTGAAATGCCGCGCCATCGGCAGGATCTCGGAATCGTTGACGCCGCGCTTGACGACCATGTTGACCTTGACCGGTGCGAGGCCGGCTGCCGCCGCGGCGTCGATGCCGTCCAACACGCGGGAGACGGGAAAATCGACATCGTTCATGGCGCGGAAAACGCCGTCGTCGAGCGCATCGAGGCTGACGGTAACGCGCTTGAGCCCCGCATCCTTGAGCTCGCGCGCCTTCTTGGCGAGCAGCGCGCCGTTGGTGGTCAGGGTCAAATCGAGTCCGCCGATGTCGGACAGCATCGCGACCAGGCGCTCCAGATGCTTGCGCAGCAACGGCTCGCCGCCGGTCAGGCGGATCTTTTCGACGCCGTGCGCCTTGAAGATGCGTGCCAGGCGCGCGATCTCCTCGAACGTCAGCAGCTCGGCGTGCGGCAGGAACGGATAGTCGTGGCCGAACACGTCCTTGGGCATGCAATAAACGCAACGGAAATTGCAGCGGTCGGTGACCGAGACACGCAGGTCGCGCAGCATGCGCCCCCGGGTGTCCGCGAGCGCGCCGGTCGGCATGAACGGTGCCGCTGCGTGCGGTACAGGGTCGGCCGCGCCGCGAATGATCCGGGCATCGGCGAGGGGAATGATTTTGGCCATGGAAGAGATATGAATTCGGGTCAATCTTAGCAGACGACGCGAGCACCTGCAGCGCTATAGTATGATGATCGGTTCACGCGAAAGGTCCCTTCGAAAGTCCATGCTTCCCGCGCGGTTTCCTGTGGCTGTCGTCATCGAGCGAGTCGCTCTTTCCAACCGCTGGGCCAACGAGCAATGGCATGTCGCCGCGGTGGAGCGCGACGACAGCCCGCGCTATCCCCCGGTCAGAATGGTCGACGATGCGACGCGCACCTGCTGGCGCTTCACCGGCCTGTCGATGGAGCTGCACCTTTCGGAGAGCGAAGGCTATTACCTCAACATTACGTCGCCGGATCCGAAGGTCTTCGTGATGTGGCGCATGGCCGATAGCCCCGCCGCTGATGCGGACCATCCGGGCGCATTTCCGGTGCTGGTCACGGTCAGCTACAACGAGGCGGCGAGATTGCTGGACGGCGGCGAGCTGGTCGACGCGACGCCGCTGTCGGCGGAGATGCTGGCGTGGATGCAGCCGTTCGTGGACGCTAATTATCGTCCCGAGCCGAAGCGCAAAGTCCGGCGCAACGAGCTCTACGAGGGCGACCAGCCTGGCGGCCGCAACGCAGCCAATAAGAGGGTGCCGTGAGCTCCGGGCCCGCTCAGGCGAACCGCTTTTCACTGCGCCGCTGGTCGCAACGCAAGCTCGAGGCGGCGCGGACCGAAGCACGGACTCCGGTGCAAGCTCCACCGCCGGCCGATGTCGCCGCGGCCGGTCAAACGCCGGCGGGAATGGCGCACAAGGCGATCGAGCCGACAGCTTCCGCCTCGGTTTCCAACTCAGTTTCCACCTCAGTTTCCACCCCACCGGCTAACGCCGACCTGCCTCCGATCGAATCGTTGACCATCGATTCCGACTTCGCGCCCTTCTTCAAGCCTCAAGTCGACGAATCGGTCAAACGCGCGGCACTCAAACAGCTCTTGCGGGACCCGCGATTCAACATCATGGACGGTCTCGACACTTATATCGACGACTACACCCAGCCCGATCCGATTCCGTCGGCAATGCTCGAGGAGCTGATGCAGCGCCGCGGCTTTTTCGCGCCGTCGGCCGCCGAGACCGTTCCGGGCGAGCGAGCCGTCGACGAACCCGCGGCTACTATTGTTGCGCCTCAGGCCGAAGCCATTGCGCCGCCAGTGGCGCCGGACGCGAGGCTCGCGCCGGACTCGCCCATTACACCGGGTGCGCCGGTTGCCGCACTTGCTCCGGTTGCGCCCGCCGACGCGCCGAGAGACACCGCCGACTCCGCGCCGAAAACCGGCGTCGACGACAAAGCCGCCAAGTCATGAGCGCGCAGGACAACGCTCAGCGCAATATTCATCTTTGCAATTGCAACGGCACCATGGCGCTCGATGCCGCCGTTCTCGAACGCGCGCTGGAGCTTGCCGGACCGTTGCCGATCCATACCCAGCTTTGCCAGAAGGAGCTGGCGGCTTTTGCCGACCGCGCGAGCGGCGACGTCCTTGTCGCGTGCACCCAGGAGGCGAGGCTCTTTGGCGACGTCGCCGACGACGCCGGCAAGGCGCAGACGATACGCTTCGTCAATATTCGCGAGAGCGCGGGATGGTCGCGCGAGGCGGCGAGCGCCATACCCAAGATCGCGGCGCTGATCGCCGCGGCCGCGCTGCCCGATCCGCAGCCGGTGCCGCGCGTCAGCTTCAAGTCGGGCGGACAGTTGTTGATTATCGGTCCCGCCGCGGCCGCGCTGTCCTGGGCCGAGCGCTTGCGTACGCATCTTGCCGTGACGGTGCTCGTTACCGGGCGCGCCACCGGCGCGGAACTGCCGCAGGAGCGAGCTTATCCGGTGTATTCCGGCAGCGTCGAATCGGTCCGCGGCTGGCTGGGAGCATTCGACGTCGCGTGGCGCCAGGAAAATCCGATCGATCTCGATGTTTGTACCCGCTGCAACGCCTGCATCAGGGTCTGTCCCGAGAACGCCATCGACTGGAGCTATCAGATCGACCTTGATCGTTGCAAGGACCATCGCCAATGCGTGGTGGCCTGCGGCGCGATCGGCGCCGTCGATTTCGACCGTACGGGCGTGGCGCGCAGCGAGCACTTCGATCTCGTGCTCGATCTCGACGATGGGCCGCGCTTTGCGATGCATCAACCTCCGCAGGGCTACTGGCAGCCCGGCCCGGATTCCAGAGCCCAGGCCGACGCTCTGGCCGACATGACCGCCGCGGTCGGTGAGTTCGAGAAGCCGAAATTCTTCGAGTACAAGGCGTCGATCTGCGCCCACAGCCGCTCGCAGCAACCGGGCTGCAATCAGTGCATCGATATCTGCTCGACCGCGGCCATACGGGCGGACGGCGATCACATCCTCGTCGAGCCCCATCTGTGCATGGGCTGCGGCGCCTGCACCACGGTCTGCCCGTCGGGCGCGCTTGCCTATACGGTTCCCAACGTCGCCGATCTGGGCACCCGCATCCGGACCATGCTCGCGACGTATCGCACCGCGGGCGGGCGCGATCCGTGCATCCTCTTCCACGACGCGGCAGGTAATGCGCTGATCAACACCATGGGACGCCGCGGCCCCGGGCTGCCCGCGCGTGTCATCCCGGTCACGCTGCAGCACATGGCGGCGACCGGGGTCGACGTCTGGCTCGCCGCGCTGGCGTCGGGGGCGAGCAATGTCGTCGTGCTGGCGACCGGCGCCGAAGCGCCGCAGTACGCGGACGCGCTTGAACGTCAGATGGCCTTTGCCGAGAGCATCGCCCAGGCGCTCGGCTATCAGGGGCCGCATTTCAAATTGCTGCGCGCCGCGGACGCGTCGGCGCTGGCATCGCAGGTTTGGGCGCTGGCGCCGGCACTCGCGGTGCGCGCGCCTGCGGCATTTCACTGGACGACCGACAAACGCACCACGGCCTTCCTCGCCATCGAGCATTTGCTGGCACACGCACCCGTGCCCGCGACCGAGATCGCGTTGCCGCTGGGCGCTCCGTTCGGAACGATCGACGTCAATCGCGATACGTGCACGATGTGCCTCGCCTGCGTCGGTGCCTGCCCCGAGGGCGCGATCATCGACAACGCCGAAACGCCGCAGCTTCGCTTTATCGAATCGAAGTGCGTGCAGTGCGGCATCTGCGAGAGCACCTGTCCCGAAAACGCCATCACGCTTGCCGGCCGGCTCCTGCTCACGCCCGCGGCGAAGCAGCCGCGGGTGCTGAACGAAGCCGCGATCTTCAAATGCATTCGCTGCGACAAGCCGCTCGGCACCGAAAAACTGATCGGCAGCATGCTCACGCGCCTCGCCGGGCACTCGATGTTCTCCGAGCCCGGCGCACTCGACCGCCTGAAGATGTGCGCCGACTGCCGCGTGATCGACATGATGAAGAGCAATCTCGAGACCGCGAGCGCTCCAGGCGGCCCGGCGCCGTCTCGCTGAAGGCCACGCGATGCAGGAAACGCACGAGAGCGAAGCGAATGTCCCGGTCGCGTCCGAAGACCAGGCGCGCGCGGATTTCTACGCCTTGCTCGCTCGCCTTTACGCCTTGGCGCCGGACGCGGCGCTTCTCTCGTCGATCGCCGCGTGCGACGAGCTCCCTGCCGACGCGGAAAGTGAAGACGGGCGCGCGCTTGCCGACGCCTGGCGCACATTGATCGCCGCGAGCAGCGCGATGGACCCGGCCGCGGCGGCTGACGAATATCAGACTTTGTTCGTGGGCGTCGGGAAGAGCGAGGTCAGCGTGCATGCATCCGCGTACGCCAAATCGCCCGGCCGAACCCCCCTGATCGAAATCCGCGCCACCCTCGCTAAATTAGGTCTCGCACGCCAAAGCGCCGTAAACATCTACGAAGATCACTTGGCGACTGTTTGCGAGACGATGCGTGTCTTGATAGTGGGCGCCGGACGGGGGGAACCCTTTGCTTTTGCGGAGCAACGTGAATTCTTCGAGGCGCACGTGAAGCCTTGGGTGTTCGATTGCTGCACTGCAATACAAAATTCTCCTGTTGCCAACTACTACCGCCAAGTCGCAGAATTCACGCAATTGTTCATGGCGATCGAACGTGACTCGTTTGCCATCGATTAATCGACTTCCGTTCCTAAGGTCACGAATTCATTGCGGAGGGTGCACCATGCGCTCGAAACATCCCGGCGATCGTCCCAGCACGCGCGAAGTTACCAATACCGCTGCACCTAAAACTGGTTCGCAACGACGCAAATTCTTGCTGGCGCTCGGCGCCGGCGGAGCGGGCGCGGCGATCGTTGCCGCGCGTGCGCTTTCCGGCGGAGCGGTCGCGCCCGATGCTGCAGTACCGTCGCCTGAAAGCAAGGGATATGCAGTGACCGATCACGTCCGGCGCTATTACCGGACCGCGAAAATCTAGTAGGAGGAGGAAGGACCATGCTGCTCACCAAAACGCAAGACGGCGTCTCCGCACGCGCCGGCGCAGCTCGTCCACGTCTCCGCCGTCTTGCCGGAGCTACGGCTCCTACCATGGATCGGCGGGCGTTTCTGAAGCGTTCGGGTCTCGTTGCCGGGGCCGGGGCGTTCGCCAGCCAGTTGCCGTTCAACCTTGTGGGCAAGGCCGAGGGCAAGGGCGAAGCCGGCGAAACCGTCGTCAAGCGCACGGTATGCACCCATTGCTCGGTCGGCTGCTCGATCGACGCAGTGGTCCAGAACGGCGTCTGGATACGCCAGGAGCCGGTGTTCGATTCGCCGCTCAACCTCGGCGCGCACTGCGCCAAGGGCGCGTCGGTGCGCGAGCACGGCATGCACGAGGACTCGCATCGGCTGAAGTCGCCGATGAAGCTGGTCAACGGCAAGTGGCAGAAGATTCCCTGGGATCAGGCGATCAACGAAGTCGGCGATCGTTTGCTGGCGATCAAGAAGGAGTCGGGGCCCGACGCGGTGTTCTGGGTCGGCAGCTCGAAGCACAGTAACGAGCAAGCGTATCTGATGCGCAAGTTCGTGTCGTTCTTCGGCACCAACAACATGGATCACCAGGCGCGCATCTGCCATTCGACCACCGTTGCCGGCGTGGCCAATACGTGGGGGTATGGCGCGATGACCAACTCCTACAACGATATGCAGAACACGCGCTGCGCGATGTACATCGGCTCGAACGCGGCCGAGGCGCACCCGGTATCGATGCTGCACATGCTGCATGCCAAGGAGACCGGCGCGAAGATGATCGTGGTCGACCCGCGCTTCACGCGCACCGCGGCCAAGGCCGACGTTTTTGTCCGCATCCGGTCGGGAACCGACATTCCGTTCCTGTTCGGCATCCTGCATCACGTGTTCAAGAACGGCTGGGAAGACAAGCAGTACATCCACGATCGCGTTTACGGCATGGACAAGGTCCGGGACGAGATCATGACCAAATGGACGCCGGACAAGGTCGAGGAAGTGACCGGGGTTCCCGAGGCGCAGGTGTATCAGGTGGCCGAGATGATGGCCAAGAACAAGCCATCGACGCTGGTATGGTGCATGGGCCAGACCCAGCACACCATCGGCAACGCGATCGTTCGCGCATCGTGCATCGTCCAGCTCGCGCTCGGCAACGTAGGCGTCTCCGGCGGTGGCGCCAATATCTTCCGCGGTCACGATAACGTTCAGGGTGCGACCGACGTCGGCCCCAATCCGGATTCGCTGCCCGGTTACTACGGTCTCGCGGCGGGATCGTGGAAGCACTTCGCGGCGGTATGGGGCGTCGATTACGAGTGGATCAAGAAGCAGTTCGCATCGCAGGGGATGATGGAAAAGCCGGGCATGACGGTGTCGCGCTGGATCGACGGCGTCATGGAAAAGAACGAGCTCATCGACCAGGACAGCAATCTGCGAGCGATGGTATTCTGGGGCCACGCGCCCAATAGCCAGTCGCGCGGGATGGAAATGCAGGCGGCCTTGCAGGCGCTCGATACTTTGGTGATTGTCGACCCCTATCCGTCGGCGACCGCGGCGATGGCGGCGATGCCGCCGACCGAGCAGGCGACCGCCATCCTGACCAAGGCGGGGCTTAAAGCCAATCCGAATCGCGCGGTGTACCTGCTTCCCGCGTGCACGCAATTCGAGACCTCGGGTTCGGTCACCGCATCGAACCGATCGTTGCAGTGGCGCGAGAAGGTGATCGAGCCGCTGTTCGAATCCAAGCCGGATCAGACCTTGATGCTGGCGTTCGCCAAGAAGTTCGGCTATGGCGATCAGCTGCTCGGCAAGCAGGCGGACGGTTCGCAAAAAATCAAGGTCGTCAAGGACAAGGACGGCTGGGACGAGCCGGTGCCCGAGGACATCCTCCGCGAGATCAACCGCGGCGTGTGGACGATCGGCTACACCGGCCAATCGCCCGAGCGTTTGAAGCTGCACATGAAGAACATGAACACCTTCGACGTGAAGACGCTGCGCGCCAAGGGCGGACCGTGCGACGGCGATTACTACGGTCTGCCGTGGCCATGTTATGGAACTCCCGAAATCAAGCATCCGGGCTCGCCCAACCTGTACGACCAGTCCCGTCACGTGATGGATGGAGGCGGCTGCTTCCGAGCCAACTTCGGCATCGAGCGCGAGGGCGTCAGTCTCCTGGCCGAGGACGGCTCCTTCCCCAAGGGCTCCGACCTTTCCACCGGCTACCCCGAGTTCGATCACGTGCTGCTGAAGAAGCTCGGCTGGTGGGACGACCTGACCGAGGCGGAGAAGAAAGCCGCCGAGGGCAAGAACTGGAAGACCGATCTTTCCGGAGGCATTCAGCGAGTCGCGATGAAGCACGGCTGCCATCCCTTCGGCAACGCAAAGGCGCGTGCCATCGTCTGGAATTTCCCAGACGGCATTCCGCAGCATCGGGAGCCCTTGTATTCACCGCGCCCGGACATGGTCGCCAAGTATCCGACGCACGACGACAAGAAAGCCTTCTGGCGCCTGCCCACGCTCTACAAGGCGGTGCAGCAGGACAACGTCAAGAACGAGGTCGCCAAGAACTTTCCGCTGGTGCTCACCTCGGGCCGCCTGGTCGAGTACGAGGGCGGCGGCGAGGAAACGCGATCGAATAAATGGCTGGCGGAGTTGCAGCAGGAGAATTTCGTCGAGATCAACCCCAAGGACGCGAACGATCGCGGCGTGAGGGACGGCGAATACGTCTGGGTCAAGTCGCCGACCGGCGCGCAGATCAAGGTCAAGGCGCAGGTGACCGATCGCGTCGCGGCGGGGACGACATTCGTCCCGTTTCATTTCTCCGGCTGGTGGATGGGCAAGGACATGCTCCAGTACTACCCCGAGGGCGCGGCGCCGATCGTGCGTGGAGAGGCCGTCAACACGGCCACGACCTACGGCTACGACTCGGTGACGATGATGCAGGAAACCAAGACGACGCTGTGCCAGGTCGCCAAGGCCTGAAACGATAACGCCGACACTCCTGCCAAGCGAGAAGGAACAAGATCATGGCCCGAATGAAATTTCTGTGCGACGCCGAGCGCTGCATCGAGTGCAATGGCTGCGTCACCGCCTGCAAGCAGGAGCACGACATTCCCTGGGGAGTGAATCGACGGCGCGTGGTCACCATCAACGACGGCGTGCCGGGCGAGCGCTCGATCTCGGTCGCGTGCATGCACTGCTCGGATGCGCCGTGCATGGCGGTGTGCCCCGTCGATTGCTTCTACAAGACCGAGGAAGGCGTCGTCCTGCACGACAAGGATCTGTGCATCGGCTGCGGCTACTGTTTCTATGCGTGCCCGTTCGGCGCGCCGCAGTTTCCGCAGACGGGAGCGTTCGGCGTGCGCGGGAAGATGGACAAGTGCACGTTCTGCGCCGGCGGCCCCGAACCGGATGGCTCGCCGGAGGAATTCGCCAAGTACGGGCGCAACCGCTTGAGCGAAGGCAAGCTGCCGGCGTGCGCCGAAATGTGCTCGACCAAGGCGCTCCTGGGTGGCGACGCCGACGTGCTTTCCGACATCTATCGCCAGCGCGTGACGATGCGCGCGGCGCGCGGCACCGCGGCCACTCCGCCGTGGGGCTGGGATGCGGCGTACGGACGTCCCGATGCGGTCAAGGCGCAACCGGTTCCCAACGCCGCGCCGGCGCCATCGACCCCGGCGCCGGGGAGCAAGTCATGAAGCGTTTCGCCGGCGTGCTCGCGCTCACTCTGCCGCTCGCGTTATGTCTCGCGGCGTGCGGCGAGCGGCCGCAGGTCGTCAACTACAAGCAGGGAAGCTATCAAGGCAAGCCAGACACGCCGCCCTACAAGGCGGCGCCGTTCAACGGTGACAAGACGCAGTGGGAGCGCGCCTTGGAGACCCGCGCTCAGAACCAGAACGAGTACAAGCGGATCAGGTAGGAGCGGTGATGGTCGAGTCTTCCCTCGCGCGATTGGCGGTCGCTCTGCTTGCGGCGCTTTCGTTTTCGTTACTTGGCGCGAGCTTCTCGTACGCTCAGGCACCCACGCCGGCGCCTTCATCCGAGAGTTCCTCTTCCACCCAAATACCCACTCCGCCGTCGACTCCCGAGAATTCTTCGCCCGCGGCCGAAGCGCAACGGCAGGCAGTGCAGCCATTGAACAACGCCCCGGTGTGGCGCGGGGTCCGTTCCAATGCACCCGCGACCACCACCGTCGTCGGTCGCGAGACCAACGTGCTCATGCAACCGCAAGGGCAGACCTGGCGGACGCTTCGCAACAGCGATATCTCGGTGTTCGGCGGCTGGGCGCTGGTGTTGCTCTTTCTCGTGATCGCGACCTTCTACTGGGTCAAGGGGACGCTGGCCTTGCATGCGCCGCCGACAGGGCGCGTGTTACTGCGCTTCACCCTCCTCGATCGCGTCATTCATTGGTCGACCGCGATTACCTTCTGCATCCTGGCGATATCCGGACTCATCATGCTGTTCGGCAAGGCAGTATTGCTGCCGCTGATCGGTTACACGCTGTTTTCGTGGTTGGCGATCCTGGGCAAGAATTTGCACAACTTCGCCGGGCCGCTGTTTTCGGTTTGCGTCCTGATACTGTTGTTCAATTTCGTGCGCGACAACTTCCCCGAGCCCGGCGACTGGCAATGGATCCGTCACTTCGGCGGCCTGCTTTCCAAGCACGAGCCTCCGTCGGGCAGATTCAATGCCGGCGAGAAGGTTTGGTTCTGGGGCGGCGCCTGCGTGCTCGGCATCATCGTCAGCGCGAGCGGCTTCGTGCTCGACTTCCCCAATTTCGATCAGACGCGGCAGACGATGCAGATCGCGCACGTCATACATTCGATCGGCGCGATCCTGTTCATGCTCGGCGCCATGGGCCACATTTACATGGGCACGCTCGGCATGGCGGGCGCTTACGACGCGATGAGGACAGGCTATGTCGACGAGGAGTGGGCGCGCGAGCATCACGCCTACTGGTACAACGAAGTCAAGGCGGGCAGAGATCCGGTTGTCGGGGCCGGCCCGCGCGTGGTGCGGCATACGCCGGCCTGACGCAAGCCCGATGAAAACCGACGCCAAGGAGCAAAGACGCATGACCACGTTTCGCGCGCTGTTCGCTGCCTTGATGGTCGTCGCGAGCTTCGGGCTCGCCCTGGCCAAGCTTCCGCCGCCGCCGCCGATGGACGACGCCGCCAAAGCCGCGGCGGAGGAAAAGAAGGCCAAGGACGCCACCGCCGCGGAAGCGGCCAAGCAACTCCAGACAAGAATTGAGGACAGGGTCGCTGCGCGCTATATCGCGGAACAAAGGGCGAAGGGCATCATCGTCACGCCGCAGATGGGACCGGGTGGACCGCCGACGGACGCGGCAAAGGGATTGTCGTCGCAGCCCGAAAAGGCGATGGCACACTCGCCGGCGAAGAAATAAGCGCGTAACCGGAAACCCGTTGCGCCGCGCGGCGCAATAGACTCGAGTCAGCCCCGATCCGCGCAGCGGGTGCCAAAACAGGGCTTGGTCAAAGCAGATCGTCCAGCGGCAGCAGCGTCAGCAGGTTTGTCTTGACGCCTTTCATCAGATCCCCCATCGGCTCGCTCGTTAGCTCGACCAGCTTGCCGCCTTCCTCGGTGCGCCAGACCAGTGTTTGCTTCCCGCTTGCGTCGGGAGGCGTCAGCATGGGCACATAGGCGTTGGCCGGCTGGGCGATCGCATTGAAGCGCGCAATCACCTGACGGGCGAGCTCCGGGCTGTCGATCAATACGCCGAGCTCGGTATTGAGCCGCAACGACCGGCGATCGAAGTTCATCGAACCGATAAAGACCCAGCGCCGGTCGAGCACGAAAACCTTGGCGTGCAGCGCGAACTGGCCGCCGCTTGGGTTGCTCAAGCTACCGCCGCTGCCCTGAGAGTTCGGCTTGCCGAGGACCGGTCGGACTTCGTAGAGCACGATGCCGTCTTTCAGCATCGGCTCCCGATACTTCTGGTAGCCGGAATGCACGATGGGCATATCGGTCGAGGCGAGCGAGTTGGTCAGAATGCGCACCTGCACTTTGCGGTGGCGCAGGTCCGCGAGCATTTTCATCCCGCCGTCGCCGGGTACGAGATAGGGCGATACCACCAGCAGCTCGGACTTGACCTCCTTGATCGCCTCTCCCAGTCGCTGTCGCAAAAGCCGGCCAGGCTGCTCGCCGCTTTCTACCTTGCTCTTCTCCGGGCTGTCGTAGAGCACCTCGCCCTTGGCCCAGATCAAGGCGCTGCTGCCGATCAGAATTGGCGTCAGGGGGTCACCCGCAGCAAGCCGTTGCACGTACGGCGAGCCGGCCATCTTGGCCAAATTTTCCGCCAGCGCGGCGCGATATTCGTCCAGCGCCGTCGCGGAAGGTTTGAGGATCGTCAGCGCGTCGATCGGAATGGCGAGGTCGCTATTCCAGTAGATGTCGAAGCTCTTGGAGGCTTGCCTGACCAACGGTCCTAAGGTCAGGACGTCGAAATCACCGAATTCGGTATCCTTGCTCGCCTGAAAATATTCATCGCCGATATTGCGTCCGCCAAGAATCGCGACTGCGTTGTCGGCGACGAACAATTTATTGTGCATGCGATAGTTGAGCCGCGATGACGCGACGACAAATTCCCCGTAGCGCATGAAATCCAGGATGCCGCGTGTCAAAAACGGATTGAAAACGCGAATCTCGATATTCTTATGGGCGCCCAGCGCCATGATCTGACGATCGCGCGCAACGTCGTCGCTGTCGTCGAGGAGCAAGCGGACGCGAACGCCGCGCTCCGCCGCGCGCAGGACACCGTCCATCAGCATCTTGCCGGTGTCGTCGTTCTGAATGATGAAGTACTGGAGATCGAGGGTGCGCTCCGCCGCGCCGGCCAGTTCGGCTCGCAGCAGAAAACCATCCACGCCCTGCGCCACCAGCCGGAACCCGGCCAACCCTGAGTGCGCACGCGCCTGGACAGCCGCCTGTTGGCCGAGGCGGGTGGTTTCCGGATTGGCCAGCGCGGTTGACTCCTGCTTGGAGTAATAGCTGCCGGGCACGGTCGCGCAACCGGCGAGGACCAACAGGAGAAGCAAAGCTATAAAGCGTGTATGGCGCATGAGTGAGACCGGAAGGAGCCGTGGAAGAATGCTCAAGCGATGCAATGAGCGTACCAGCAATGACCGTTTCCGGTCCGTAAGGTTCTACACCTATGCGCCCCCCGGCATCGGGAATCCTTGCAATTGTTACCGACGTAACCCGAAATGCGATGAAAACTCGGTGCCAGCGATAGTCATTTCTACCGCTGCTGCACCGCCGCGGGCACTGACGATTACGCTATAATTTTCGGCCGCGGAGAGGTGGCCGAGTGGTCGAAGGCGCCTGACTCGAAATCAGGTATACGGCAACGTATCGTGGGTTCGAATCCCACCCTCTCCGCCATAATCCAGCCCATCGCCCGTTTGTTGTCGCGCACAGCACGTTGCCGTACGGAGTCTTCTGACCATCCCCCATGGCCAGTTCGAGCGCCGTGCATTCGCGGCCGGGCGAGGGTTACGCGGAAGGGCAGCGTCGCGTAAAATTGACCCCTCGCGCTTCTCGGGAGGCGT
>JRHI01001265.1_pt1 | contig 22194 bp, 22 predicted proteins | sample 215371 | NCBI WGS metagenome assembly JRHI01 (sample SAMN02929681, study PRJNA255918) | sediment metagenome | biome: cave system; feature: Ice Cave; material: Sediment; isolation source: sediment from deep within a dark volcanic ice cave with no known source of... ...
GTCTTTGCCGACGGGGACGATGTGGGTCCAGTCGGGGGTCGCGTCGTCGCCGGCGTGGGTTTCGACGAGTTCGCCTGCGGTGTCGATGTGGGCGACGGCGAACAGTCCGTCGTTGCGGACGAACAGTATGTCTTTGCCGACGGGGACGATGTGGGTCCAGTCGAGGGTCGCGTCGTCGCCGGCGTGGGTTTCGACGAGTTCGCCTGCGCTGTCGATGTGGGCGACCGCGAACAGTCCGTCGTTGCGAACAAATAGTATGTCTGACATATCATCCTTACTTGGGTCACGGTGAAGGCGGGCGCTTTCCCTAGCATAACAGGGTGTGGTCGGGATCCTGGTGTGAGCGCTGTGGGGTCTGCAATCAAGTCGTAGGGTCACCAATTATAACGGTGCATGCGATAATCTCTTCGAGATTTGAACGCTGCATGAATGCATAGCGACTCCTGTAACACGGCCTTTCGGTGGTGACCGGCGGGCGTTTTCGTTGCGGATTGCACCACTTATCCGCACGCGATCTGGTAGCAGCAGTCAGGCTCGGGTGAGAGCGTGGATCATGGGCGCCGCGTCCGGCCAGCCTTCGAGTAGCTCGGCGCGCCGGCCAAGGCGAAAGGCGGACCACTCGAAGGGCGGCGCCATGGTGGTGCCCGCCAGGGCCCATTCGCCGAGGGGGCTGGAGCCCTGCCACACACCCGCGGGCACGACGATCTGCGGCCTGGCTCCCACCGCAAGGTCCGGCCCTAGCACCAGCTGCTCGATGCGCGCTCGTGAGTGAAGCAGCAGCATCCGCAGCGGCGATCCGGCGTACCAGTGGTAGGTCTCCACGCTGTCTAGCGCATGCAGTGCCGAAAAGTCCGGGGCGAGCAGCATGAAGTAGACCACCGAGCTATGCGCGTCGGCGTAGGTGCGGCGGAAAAACCCGCCCTCCCTAGGCAGCCGCTCCATCCCGAGCAGTCGTGCGATCCGCTCACCCTCGGCGCGGGAGTTCATGACCAGTAACCAGCCTGGAGCCGCACGGCAGCGAGGCCGAGCTGAGTCGTCACTGCGCGCAGCATGCCAGTCAACGTATCTGGCGGTCTCGTGGTCGGTAGGTCGGTTACGGCGTCTCAGCTCACTGGTGCCGTCAGGATCGGCTGACTATCGCGCGAGCGCGGCGGCTACTACGTTGGTTGCGACCGCACTGGGTTCGGTGACGCGGAAACCAGGACGCCGACGCATTCGGTGTGATGGCTTGCCCGCTGGTCGAGCCGCCCGGCCGGCACGCTGCGTCGGGACGTGCGCACCGCTCCCATCATCCCTGAGGTCGGCTGCGGAACCACCTGCGCCGCCGCCCGGGTCTGGACCATCCACGCGATGGCGGGCATCGACTCCAGCACCAGAAACGCGGCCAACACGACGAGCTGGGGCAGCCCGCGCGCGAGACCCACCGCGCCGAGGACGACGCCCCCAGTTCCGCGCAGGATGTGGCCGGTCGCCCACACCACGCCGGGATCGGACCGGGTCATCCAGCGACCGGCGAGGAGGTACAAGCCGATACCGACCAGCCCGGACACTGTAAGCATCGCCGAGATCTGCGTCTCCATCATGGTCATGTTGTTGCCCAGAAGCTGGGCGACGACCGGAACGACGAACAGCGACAGCAGCAACGTTCTCCACGGCACTGCGGTGCGCGATGACCCGCTTGCCGCTATAGGATTTATTTCTTTTTGGTCGCATTGCCGGATTCGGCCTGCAGCGCAGCTACTGGTCGTCCACACCAGTACGCCGAGCAACCCGAGAACCAGGCTGCCGACTCGAAACTGTGCATCGAATGACAGCTTTTCTGTCGCCATCACCGCGAGTAGGATCCCTCCCGCAATCTTGCCCAGGTCCAGATTGAGCTGCAGCCAGGTCAGCTGCCGCGTCTGGAAGTCTGCGGGTAGATCGCTGGCCAGGATGAACGTGGGTGCTGCGACAGCCACCGCCGCCGCGCCTACGCCCATCACTGCGATGGCAGCCACGATCGACCATGAGTGACCATGGGACAGCGCCAGGCCCATCAGTCCGATGGCCATCGCCGCCAGGCCCAGCACCTGCACCAATCGGTGCGCCCGCCGCCGCGCCGCGGCCCGCCCAATCGACGGCCCCAGCAGGGCGAACAGCCCGGCCATCGACATCGCCACCCACACGTCGGTGGCTGTCCCACCTGCCGCGAGAACGTAAGAAGGCAGCAGCACTGGAAGAAAGCAGTTGAAAGCCACCCCGAGGGCGAGGTTGGACGTCATCCACCATTCGAACGGTCGGGCATCACGATCGACGGTGCTAGCCTGCTCGACCATAGCATCGGACATTACCTTAAGAGGACCTCGAAAGGACTGGAGTGGACGACTTGGCATTGTTGCCAACATTACATCAGCCCACCGATGCCGAGGCGGTGCGATTCGGGCAGCGTTCAGTGACCTATTGGGAGCTGCGTGTGGTGGCGGCGGCACTTGCGCGTCAACTCTCCGGTGCCCGACGGGTCGCGATCTGGGCGCAACCGACGCTGGAGACGTGCGTGGCGATGGTGGCGGCGCTTGCGGCCGGAGTGCCCGCGGTACCCGTCAATCCCAAGCTCGGCACCCGGGAGCTTCAGCACGTCATCGCCGACTCGAACCCTGATCTGGTTCTCACCGCCCCGCACGTCACGCTGCCCGAGGCGCTGCGCGCCGTACCGAGGTTGCGCGTCGACCTGCAGGCCGACGGCGTCCCAGCGATACTGGCCGAGCCGGATCCCGAGTCGCCGGCACTGATCATCTACACCTCAGGCACCACTGGGCCACCCAAGGGCGTGGTGCTACCTCGCCGAGCGCTCGCCGCCGACATTGACGCGCTCGCCGCAGCCTGGGGCTGGACCGCCCAGGACGTCCTGGTACACGCGCTGCCGCTGTTCCACGTGCACGGACTGGTGCTCGGCATGCTCGGACCGCTGCGGCTGGGGAGTGCGCTGCACCATCTTGGTTCGTTCTCGGTCGACGGGACTGCCCGGGAGCTGGCTGTCTCCGCGACGATGCTGTTCGGGGTGCCGACGATGTACCACCGCCTGGCCGAGGCCGCCGAGCAGGATCGCCGGGTTGCCGGCGCGCTGGGCCGGGCCCGGCTGCTCATCTCGGGCTCGGCCGCGCTGTCCGTCGCCGACCACCGGCGGATCGTCGCGGCCACCGGCCAGCACGTGGTGCAGCGGTACGGGATGACCGAGTCGCTGATCACCTGCGCGGTCCGGGCCGAAGGGCAGCGCAGGCCGGGCACCGTGGGGCCGCCGTTGGACGCGGTGGCGCTTCGACTGGTGGACGACCACGGCGAGATCCTGGAGATATCAGACGACGGCACCGTCGGCGAGATCGAGGTGGCCGGACCGACGCTGTTCCTGGGTTACCTCAACCGACCCGACGCCACCGCCGAGGCGATGCACGACGGCTGGTTTCGCACTGGCGACATCGCCACCCGTAGCCCGGACGGTTACCTGCGGCTGATCGGACGCCGCGCTACGGATTTGATCTCCAGCGGCGGATACAAGATTGGTGCGGGGGAGATCGAAGAAGCCCTGCTGGAGCACCCGGGGGTCGCCGAAGTGGCGGTCACCGGTGAACCGGATCCCGACCTCGGAGAGCGGGTCGTGGCCTGGGTGGTCGCTGCCGGCGATCCGCCCCCCACCGCCGAGGAACTCACAGAACACGTTGCGGGGCTGCTCGCGCCGCACAAGCGACCCCGGTTGGTGCACTACGTGCCCGCGCTACCTCGCAATGAGATGGGCAAAGTGCGCAAGGCTGAGCTCCGGTAGGGTGCCCGCTTCGGTCCGGACGTCTGGGGGTCGAGCAGTGGGCGCAGCGCGGGCGGTCGGGCTGTTGCTCGGCGTCGCCGCCGATGCGGCGTTCGGCGATCCGCGCCGCCATCACCCGGTGGCTGCTTTCGGGCATCTCGCCGTGACTGCGGAACGCGCCTGCTACGCCGAACGCCACCTGGTCGGGGTGGCCTACACCGCAGCCCTGGTCGGTGCCGCGGCGGCGGTCGGTGGTCTGGTGGAACGGGCCGGGCACGGGAGAGCCACCGTGCAGGTGGCAGGCACCGCGCTGGCGACCTGGATGGTGCTGGGGGGTGCATCGCTGGCGGAGGAGGGCGCTGCGATGGCCCGCGCGCTGGACGCTGGGGATCTCGACAGCGCTCGGACCCGGCTACCGCGGCTGTGCGGCCGCGACCCGGACAGTCTCGACTTTGCTGGGATGGCCAGGGCCTGCGTGGAATCGGTCGCCGAGAATACTTCCGACGCTGTCGTCGCCCCGCTGGTCTGGGGCGCGGTGGCCGGTGTACCTGGGCTGCTGGCCTACCGAGCCGTCAACACCCTCGATGCGATGGTCGGATACCGCTCGCCGCGCTACCGCCGGTTCGGGTGGGCCGCGGCACGGCTGGACGACCTGGCCAACCTGCTGCCGTCCCGAGCCGCCGCGGTCCTGACCACGCTGTGCGCACCCCTGGTAGGGGGCTCGGCGCGCGGGGCTTGGCAAGTCTGGCGGCGCGACGCAGCGGCGCATCCCAGCCCCAACGCCGGGCAGGTAGAGGCCGCATTCGCGGGCGCCCTGGAGATACGTCTGGGCGGCCGCACGGTCTACCCGCATGGCACTGAGCAGCGTCCGGTACTGGGCCACGGCCGCACTCCGGATGCTGGTGACCTCACCCGAGGAGTGGAGCTGTCCCGGGTCATCGGGCTCGCGGCCGCGGCGCTGTGCGCGATGCTGGCCGCGGTGACTCAGCGGCCGTACCGGTCGGCGAGCTCGGCCATCGGTGGATCGTGCGGATCGGTCTCATCCCGTGACCCCCTGTCGTCACGGCGCCCTTCGGTCGCTTCCCGCCAAGCGAAGTAGGCCAACCCCAGCGGCGCCATCGTGCCGAAAGTGAGCCACTCCAGCGCATAGGGGAAGGATGGCCCCGCGTCCAGCTGCGGCAGCGGCAGCGCCGACAGTACCCCAGGGGCACCGTCGACCAGTTGAAGGTAACCCGGCTCCAGCCGCACCCCGGTGGCGGCGCTCACGGTGCGACCACTCGCCGCGTACACCTGCCGGTGCCCGTCTTGTTGCACGACTTCGCCGTTTTGCGGGTCCAGCTCGTCGGCGCGTATCCGGCCGGTCACGGTCACCTCGCCGCCGGGCGCCGGCGGGTATTGCGGTATCCGCACTCCCTCTCCCGGGCGAAGATAGCCGCGGTCGACCAGGATGCTCGATCCATCCGCCAGCCGAAGCGGAACCAGCACCTCGTAGGCCGGCTCGCCCTGCACAGTGCGCAGCCGGACCACCATCTCTGCGTCGGGCAGGTAGTGCCCGCTCGCCTGAACCTGGCGCCACTCGGTGTCCTGGGTTGGCGCGGCGTGGGCCGTCAGGACGCTGCGCAGCGGTCGCGGCGGGATGCTGAAGGAGCGCTCGATCGCAAAATTGGTATCCGCACGTTGCGCTGCGCGACGGAACTGCCATGGCGCGAGCAGGGTGAACGCTGCCACAGCGAAGCAGATCACCATCGCCGTCAGCGCCATCCAGCCGGGGCGCAGCAGGAACCGCCACCGCATACCACCACGGTAGCCGGTACTCATCCACACGCTCATCCCAACGCCGCCCGCGCGGCCGCTACCGCGCTGCTGCCGTAGCCGCCACCGAACAGCACTGCGTGCACCAGCAAGGGGAACAGCTGGTGCAGGGCCACACGCTGTTGCCACCCGGGCGCCAGCGGGACGGCGTCGGTGTAGCCGGAGAGCAACCGCTCCAGATGGGGGCAGCCGAACAGCGCGAGCATCGCCAGGTCCGTTTCCCGGTGCCCACCGTGGGCGGCCGGGTCGAGCAGCCACAACGGACCGTCGGAGCCGGCGTGGACATTGCCGGACCACAGATCGCCATGCAGCCTCGCTGGCGGCTCGGCTGGCCCGGCCAGCTCCTCGATGTGCTCACACGTGCGGTGCACCGCACGGGCCCCGGCGGCATCGATCGCGCCGCGGTCCACCGCGCTGCGCAGGTAAGGCAGCACCCGGTGCTCGGCGTACCACTGTGGCCACTGCGGCCCGGTGACGTTGGCCATCGGCGCGGCACCGATCCACGCCTGTTGGGGTCCTCCGGGGGGTGCGGCACCGAAGGCCGCAGCACCTGCGGCATGCAGCGTGGCGAGCTGGCGTCCGAGCCGCTCGGCTGCGGCGCCGTCGGTTCGACCGGCCGGGATGTATTCGGTGACCAGCCAGTGCCCGTCATGTCCGTGCACCTGCGGCACCGGGGGCCCGGCGGGTACCCGAAGCCAGCGCAGCCCCGCCGCCTCTGCCATCGCCTGCCCCGAGTCTGCCCGCTTGGCGACCACGGTGCGCCCGTCGCCCAACTCAACGCGCCAGATGACGTTGAGGGGTGTTGCCGTCCGTACCGGCTGGCCGGTGATCGCGGCGACGGACTCGGCGGGGGTGCTCATGTCGGCGTCAAGACTGCTCGCACCCACACCAGCAGTCCGGGTACCGCCGCGCGCACCATGCTCAGCACGTCGTCGAAGCCGTGTGCGCCGCCGTAGTACGGGTCGGGCACGTCGAGGGCCAGACCTGCGGCCCGGTCGAACGTTCGCAGCAGCACAACTCGTTGCGGATCACGGACCAGCCGGCGCAGCGCCGCGAGATGGCCCCGGTCCAGCGCCACCAGCAGGTCGGCCGATAAGTGCTGCGCGCTGAGCTGGGCGGCGACATGCTCGCAGGTGTATCCGGCCCGGCGCAACGCCTCGGCGGTTCGCGGATCGGCAGGGCTGCCGACGTGCCAGCCACCGGTTCCCGCACTGCTCACCCGCACGCGGTTGGCCAGGCCCTCCCGGCGCAAAGCATCGGCAAAGACGATCTCGGCCATCGGGGACCGGCAGATGTTCCCGGTGCACACGAAGCACACGTGATAACGCCCTGAGCTTCCCACGTCGCCTAGTGTGGCCGATTCTCGAGCAAGGACGTGGCGCTACCGGCTCTTGGCTACGGTCAGTAGCACCGCGGCGGCCTCTGTCGCCTCGAGCGAGTGCCGGGCGTCAGGAACGATCAGAAGATCTCCGGACGAGCCGTGCCAGGACGTGTCGCCCGTCCTGAGAACGACGCGTCCGTGCAGGACGTGGACGGTCGCTTCCCCCGGGTTCTCATGGTCATCGAGTTTCTGACCGGCAGCCAAAGCGATCAGGGTCTGACGCAGCACATGCTCATGTCCGCCGTACACGGTGTGAGCGCTTCGACCACTTGATGCGCTCTGCGCGAGATCGAGTTGTTGACGCACCAGGGCCGTCAACGAGAACTTCTCCATTCAAGTCTCTCCTTCGTAGATTCAGACCCGCTAGATGGATTGTCGATAACCGAAGAACTCGTGGTCCTGGTTGTAGCCGCCATAGCCGCCGCCGAGCTGCGAGTAGTGCGCGACGAATTCCACTCCCTTGATCCACTTGACCTGTTTGAAGCCGAGCTGCGTCTCGTTACGCAACCGGAGCGGGGCACCGTGTCCAAAGGACAGCGGCTGGCCATTCATATCGTAGGCCAACATCGTCAGGTGGTAGCTCATTTGCTCGATGGGGTGTGCGTCGTAGTAGATGCCCTTGTCCGGGCCGTCACCGAGCGAGTAGAAGACGACCCATTTCGCCTCGGGCTGCGGTGTGACCAGATCCATGATCGTCTGCATCGACACCCCACCCCACTTGGCGATACCCGACCAGCCCTGGATGCAGAAGTGCTGGGTGATCTGCTCATGTGGCGCAAGCGCCCGCAGCTGTGCCAGGTCGAGGTCGACGGGGTTGTCGACCAGGCCGTTGATCCGCAGCCGGTAGTCGGCAAAATTGCCCTGCAACAGTGCCTGGTATTCCGGCGAGTCTGGATACTTCCCGTTGTGCCAGAAGTAGGGCGAGATGTCCTTGTCGGTGTACTCGCCTGGGGTGGAGTCCAGGTGCTCGAACAGGCGTTGCGCCGGACCGATCAGCGCGAAGCCGACCTGCTGCACCACCCGCGGGTGACGCAGGGTGAATGGGGTAGCGGCAACCCAACCGACGATGACGACGACCATTGAGGCCGCGAAGACTCCGAAGCCAACCCAGCCGCCGTCGTTTCGTCCGGCGTAGATGTGGTTGAGGTTGCGCAGCAGACCAGTGGTGAACACCAGGGTGACGTGGATCACGATGAACAGCAGGAACCAGACCAGCACGAGGAAGTGTAGTGAGCGTGCCGTCTGGATGCTGAGTACCTTGCTGATCCGCTTGAAGCGGGTAGACAGCGCGGGTGACATGCCCAGCCCGGTGATGACCGCGAGGGGCGCGGTGAGAAAGACCGTGATAAAATAGGCGATCAGTTGCAGGCCATTGTAGGCTGCCCACCCGGTTTCGGTTGGCCAGTTCAGCGACAGGTATTGGATCAGCACCGACCCGGCATTGGGAAAAACATCCCAGCTGGTAGGTACCAGACGCCGCCACTGCCCGGTCGCGAATAGCAGAACATAGAAGACCAGGCCGTTGAGTAACCACATGGTGTCGATGCCCAGATGCCACCAGCGTGCCAGTCCAATCGAGTGCCGAATTCCCGGCAGACCGACCTGTCCCGGCAGGCTGATGGAATCCTGCTTCGCGGTCCACAATGGGTCGGCGGGAACCGGTTTCTGGATGCGAAACCAGTCCTTGCCCGGAGTGCTGTGCCGGGTCCAGTACAACCGAGGGTGGTCACTGAGGATCTGCACGCCCGACCGAATGATGAAGATCATCAAGAACAGGTTGAGGAAATGCTGCGCTCCCACCCAGAGGGGCAGGCCCGGGTTCGGGTCGGAGCCGGCCGCCTCGGCGGTGCCGGGGTAGCGCTCGATGAACCTCGCCACCGACGGGGTAGCGCGCAGGCCCTTCGCGGCTGCCACCGCGACGATCAGGACGACGAACCCGATCGGTAGTAACCAGAGCAGATTGAACCACCTGCTGCGTCCGAACCGCACCCGGGGAGCGATACCGTGCGCCTGCGGTACCGAACCCGCCCAGCTAACCGGATCGACGACATCCTCGCCCGTGGTCAGCTGCGACCGGAAACTCTGCATGGCTACTGGACCGTGGACACGCGGGCCAGCCGGCGGGTGCTTGGCCAGCGGACATCGTGCGCCCAGCCGAACTTCTCGAAGATCCAGATCAGCCGGGCGGTCATGTCGACCTGGCCGCGGCGGACGCCATGACGAGCACATGTGGGGTCGGCGTGGTGCAGGTTGTGCCAGGACTCGCCCATGGACAGGATCGCCAGCGGCCAGAAGTTGGTAGAGCGGTCGCGCTGGGTGAATGGTCGGTTCCCGATCATGTGACAGATCGAGTTGGTTGACCACGTGATGTGGTGCAGCGCGGCGACCCTTACGAGTCCGGCCCAGAAGAACGCGGTCAGCCCACCCCACCAGGACCAGCTGATGAGCCCGCCGAGCAGAATCGGCATGGTCAGGCTGAGCGTCGACCATCCGACGTTCTGCCGGTTCACCCGGCGGATATCAGGATCGGAGAGCAGGTCGGGGGCGAAACGGTAGGTGTTGGTCTTGTCCTTCTCGAACAGCCAGCCGAGGTGGGCGTGCCAGAAACCTCTGGCCACCGCTGCAGCGGAGGTGCCGAACAGCCAGGGTGAGTGGGGGTCGCCCTCCTTGTCGGTGAAGATGTGGTGACGGCGATGGTCGGCGACCCACGTGATGATCGAGCCTTGAAAGGCCATGCTGCCGGCGACCGCAAGCGCGATCCGGAGTGCGCGGTTGGCCTTGAAGGCCCGGTGGGTGAAGTAGCGGTGGAAGCCGGCGGTCACGCCGAGGCCGCACAGTAAGTAGAAGAATACGGCCAAACCGATGTCGGTCCAGGTCAGGCCCCAACCCCAGGCGAAAGGGACGGCGGCGATCAGGGCGAGCGTCGGCAATACGATGAACAGCGTGACGAGGAGCTGTTCGCTGCCGGGACGCCGACCGTGCAACATCGGGCGCGGTCCCGCACTGGTACCCCGACTGGTGCTCAGCTCCTGACCGTCGCCACCCGGCTGGGCGGCCGGCGGCACGGAGGAGGTGGGCCGGCTTCTGGCGGCAGGGGTAGATGCCGCGGCGGGGGTGCTCATCGTCATGGTTCCTCAAGTCGTCATCACGATCGGTGGCACCACGGCTGTGCCTCACGTGCCGATCTACGCTGAGTGCTCCATGGCGGGGTCTGGGCCATGTCCACAGTGCGCCGGCTCACCGCCGGCCGGAACAGCATCTAGTACCCGGATCGTTTCGCCACTCTCCCACGCGAGATCGTCTGCGCGCTACCGCACGGGCTGATGCGCGTCTGACCGACCGGCGTAGTGCTTACCTACGACGTGCTGACGATGCCGTAGCCGGGAGTGAGGATCCCGTACGGGTCGAACTCTTGCTTGGCCAACTGGAGTTGTCGCCAGTGCGAGCCGAAGTGGGTGCGCCAATCCGCAGGGGACATCGGTACGGTGTTGATCGGGTAGGTGACGCCACCGCAGGCGACGACTCGATCGCGGACGACCCGGTTCGCGTCGATCATGGCAGCGCCACTCGCGGGATCGTCGGCGCTGACGGTCCGCAGCAGCGCGAAAAGCCAGACCGGGTCCGAGTCGGGTATCCGCGTCAGCGGTGTGCACAACCGACCGGCGCGGATCGGATAGAGCAACGCCACCCCTGAGTGGCCCAGCTCAGCGGCGGTGAGGTCGGCGAGGATCTCGCCGACCAGCGCTCCGGTGGCCCCCGACGGCAAGACGACGGTGAGCCAGGCATGCGGGTGCAGCCACTCGCCACTGGCCCGCAGCGCCGCCTCGCCGGGAGCCATCCGGTGCTGGAATTCCCGGTAGGAAAGGTCGTCGATCTCCTCGACATTGCGGTCGTGGCCCAAATCCCTGAGCAGCACTGCGTCAACAGCTACCGCGGGTGGTGTGTAGTAGGCGACAACCTCAAGCAGGTATCGCCAGACCCAGGAGACTGTCAGGGTGCCTCCAACCGACGTGTGCAGGTAGTCGGTGAGCACCGAGGGTGTGCACCCGCGGGCGAGCGTGGCGTCCAAGACGTCGCTCCACGGCCCATCGCAGGCTGGATTCGTCGCACACCAGCGCGCCGCGCAACTCGGGCACCAACACCGCCCCCTGACTCTCCCGTACAACCCATCTGCGGGTGGCTGGATCAAGTGCCACCGGCTGCCACAGCGAACCTTGTTGATCCACGCAGCGGAAACTAGTGCGTGGACTAACGTGCAAGTCCACATGGACCAAATGCTGCGTCACCACGGCGACGTCGACGCCGCACCGGGGTTGCTCGACTTTGCAGTGAACGTGTGCGGCAGCCGACCCCCGGCGTGGTTGCGCGAGCGGCTGATCGCGGAGTTGGACGGGCTCGGCCGGTATCCCTGCGCTGCGCAGGACGCCGCGGCCCGCGCCGCGGTAGCTGCCCGGCACGGCCGCGACCCTGCGGAGGTGCTCGTACTCGGCGGGGTCGCCGAGGGTTTCGCCCTCTTGCCCGCGCTGGCGCCCCGGTCAGCGGTGGTCGTGCACCCGTCGTTCACCGAACCCGAGGTTGCGCTGTGCAGGGCGGGTATCGCCGTCAGGCGAGTGTTCACCGACGCTGCACACCGGTTGCAGCCCGAACGGATTCCCGCCGAGGCCGACCTCGTGGTGCTCGGCAACCCCACCAACCCGACTTCCGTGCTGCATCCAGCCGGGATGGTGCGCGCACTGGCTCGACCCGGGCGGGTACTCATAGTGGACGAGGCATTCGGCGATGCGGTGCCCGGGGAGCGGGAATCGTTGGCAGCCGATCGCCGCATCCCCGGTCTACTGGTGTTCCGCAGCCTCACCAAGACTTGGGCACTGCCGGGACTCCGGGCCGGCTATGCGCTGGGAGCACCCGATCTACTCGCCCGGCTGGCCACCCCGCGCCCGCCATGGCCGGTCGGCACGCTGGTGCTGGAGGCGGTGCGGGCCTGCAGCACCCCCGCAGCGGTTGCCGAAGCGGGTGCCGCGGCGGAGCGGACCGTCCGGTATCGGGAGTGGATGGCCAGCCAGCTGGCCGATGTGCCGGGCGTCACGGTCCATCAACCGGCTGCGGCCCCCTTCCTGCTGCTGCGCATGCCTGGTGGTGAGCGGGTCCGGACCGCGTTGGCCGACGCCGGCATCGCGGTACGGCGTGGGGGCACGTTCCCTGGACTGTCTCCCGACCACCTGCGCGTCGCGGTGCGGCCGCCCGACATCGCCACCGCCCTCGTAGACGCACTGCGGGCTGCCCTGCCATGACCGCCGACGGACTGGTGGTCTTATGACTGCGACGGTTCGCGACGTGGTCGCTGTGCTGGAGGCTGCGTACCCGCCGGCGCTGGCCGAGAGTTGGGACGCGGTGGGGTTGGTCTGCGGCGATCCGGCCGAGCCGGTGCGGCGGGKGCTGGTGGCGGTCGACCCGGTCACCGAGACCGTCGTGGAGGCGCTGGAGCGCGACGCGCAGCTGCTTGTCACCCACCATCCGCTGATGTTGCGTGGAGTGCACGGGGTACCTGCCGACGATCCGAAAGGTGGGCTGGTACACCGGCTGGTGCGCGCCGGGGTCGCGCTGTTCTGCGCACACACCAACGCTGACGCGGCCGACCCTGGAGTGTCCGACGCCCTAGCCCGCTCATTGGGTTTGCAGGTCACCGGCGTGCTCGATCCTCGTGAGGGATCCGCATGCACCGGGCTCGGGCGAATCTGCGAGCTGCCTCAACCAGAATCGCTGCGGCACTTCACCGTCCGGGTGCATGACGCGCTGCCCAAGACCGCGTGGGGCGTGCGGGCCGGCGGCGACCCGGAACGGTCGGTGCGCACCGTGGCGGTCTGCGGCGGCGCCGGGGACTCGCTGCTCGGGGCCGCCAGCGCGGCGCGGGTCGACGCTTTCCTCACCGCTGACCTCCGGCACCATCCGGCATTGGAACACCTGGCCGCGGGAGGTCCGGCGCTGGTGGACGTCGCGCACTGGGCCAGCGAACACCCATGGTGCGAACAGGCCGCAGCAGTGGTCTCCGCGGCCCTCGGCGGTACGGTCAATGTCTACGTTTCGTATCGCCGAACCGATCCCTGGACGATCGGCTCGGTGCAACCACCTGGGAGGCTCACGCGGTGAACGCCGATCCCGCCGCACAACGCCGGCTGCTCGACCTGGCCGCGGTGGACGCCGAGCTGACCCGCGCCGCGCACCGCCGCCGGTCGTTACCCGAACTCGTCGAGGTCGAGCAGGCGGACAAGTCCCTGCAGTCCGCCCGGGACGCGATGGTCGCCGCGGAGACGGCAGTGTCGGACCTGGACCGCGACATCCGCAAGCTGGAAGCCGAGATCGAGCAGGTGCGGACCAGGGAGGACCGGGACCGCGGTCTGCTCGATTCCGGATCGATCTCCTCGGGTAAGCAGCTGGAAGACCTGCAACACGAGTTGGCGACCCTGCGCCGTCGCCAGACGGTGCTGGAGGACGAGCTGCTGGAAGTGATGGAGCGGCGTGAGGCCACCGCCGCCGACCTCGAGCGTGGCGGCGTGGCGTTGGCCGACATGGAGCAACGCCGCCTCGATGCCGTTCGCCGCCGCGATGAGGCATTGGCGGATCTGGGGTCCATCGAGGAGCACGGTGCGCAAGAGCGCCGCATTCTCCTCGGCGGCCTGCCCGTGGACCTTGTGTCGCTCTATGAGCGGATCCGGGCCCGCAACGGTACCGGTGCGGCGTTGGTCCGCGAGGGCCGTTGCGGCGCCTGCAGATTGGAGCTGGACCGCACCGCGATCGGACACCTGAGAGAGGCAGCCTCCGACGAGGTGGTCCGCTGCGAAGAGTGCGGAGTTGTGCTGGTGCGTACTCCCGAATCGGGCCTATCTGCCCCAGCTGATCTCTCAGCGGAGTCTGGTCGGTGACCCGGCGCGTCATCATCGAGGCCGACGGTGGCTCGCGGGGCAACCCCGGCCCGGCTGGGTACGGCGCGGTGCTTCGCGACGCCGACACCGGGGAGCTACTTGCCGAGGCGTCCGGTGGCTTGGGTACTACCACCAACAACGTCGCCGAGTACTCGGGTCTCATTGCCGGGCTGCGCGCCGCGGTGAAGGAAGGCGCGCAGTTCGCCGAAGCGCGGCTGGACTCCAAGCTCGTCGTCGAGCAGATGAGCGGTCGATGGCAGGTCAAGCAACCGCACCTGCGACCGCTGGTCAGCGAGGCGGCCGAGCTGGTCCGCCAGCTCGGCGACGTCAAGTACACCTGGGTGCCGCGAGCGCGCAACGCTCACGCCGACCGGTTGGCCAACGAGGCTATGGACGCTCAAGCTGGCGTCACGACGGCGCGTGCAGCGCAGACCGCTCCGCCGTCGCACTGGACCGGTGCCACCGGGTCGCCCACCCGCCTGCTGATGCTGCGGCATGGGCAGACCGAGCATTCCGCGCAGCGCCGCTACTCCGGGCGCGGTGACCTGCCGCTGACCGGGCTGGGGGAGAGCCAAGCTGCCGCTGCCGCTGCTCGGCTGGCCGGCACCGACGGTGTGGCTGCGGTGGTCAGCTCGCCGCTGCTGCGGGCGAGGCAGACCGCCCAGCCTGTGGCCGACGCGCTGGGCGTGCCGATGACCATCCATGATGGACTGATCGAGACCGACTTCGGCGCCTGGGAGGAATTGACGTTCGCAGAGGCCAGCGCTCGGGATCCGGAGCTCCACGCCAGGTGGCTCACCGACACCTCGGTGGCCCCACCCGGCGGCGAGAGCATGGACGCGGTACACCGGAGGGTGCGCCGGGTACGTGATCAGCTAATCGCCGAGCACGGCGCCGGGACGCTGATCGTGGTCAGCCACGTCACGCCGATCAAGGCGCTGCTGCGGATGGCCCTGGACGCCGGACCGTCATTGCTGCACCGGTTACACCTGGACGTCGCATCGCTGTCGGTGGCGGAGTTCTATCCCGACGGTCCCGCAACGGTGCGTCTGGTCAACGACACCGGTCATCTCACGAACAGGTAGATCGACACCGACAAGCCCACCACAACCACTCCGGTTCGCAATACCGGCGCGGGGAGCTGACCGGCGAGCTTCGCGCCGAGAAACCCTCCGACCAGGTTGACGGGGGCAAGCAGGACGACGACCCGCCAGTCCACCGGTGCGCCGATCGCGAACACCACCGCGCTGACCGCAGCGATGATCAGCGAGAGAACACCCTTGACCGCATTGAGCCTGCGCAGGTCATCATGCGCGGTGAGGGCGAGCACCGCGATCAGGATGACACCAAGCGCCCCGCCGAAGTAGCCGCCGTAGATGGCGGCGAGGAATACCGCAGGCAGCAAGACCGCGCGACGGTCCGGGGCATCGGGTGCAGGATCGCCGATCCACCGGGCGAGCCACGGTTGCACCCCGAGCAGCACGCTGGCCACCGCCACCAGCGCGGGTACGACCGCGTCGAACACCGCGGCGGGCAGCACCAGTAGCAGCAAGCTGCCCACTAATGCCCCTCCCACCGCCACGCCAGCGGTCGCCAGGACCCGACCCTGCTGCTCCCGCAGCTCCCGGCGGCTGCCCAGCGCTAGGCCTGCGCTGCCGGCGCATTGGATGACCGAATTGGTGACATTCGCTGCAAGCGGCGGCAAGCCCACCGCCAGCAGCGCCGGGAACAGCAACAGCGACCCACCACCGGCCAGGGCATTGACCACGCCCGACACGACGCCCGCAACAACCAGCAGAGCAAGCTGCGCGGACTGCACGAGGCGCCACGTTAACCCGGTGTGGGGCGATCTATGCTGATGGGGCGGACGAGTTGGCCGGGCGGTCGCGTCGGGCTCGGCAACGGGCCCGTCGAGGAAAGTCCGGACTCCTCAGGGCAGGGTGGTTGCTAACGGCAACCCGGGGTGACTCGCGGGACAGTGCCACAGAAAACAGACCGCCCCGCGTGAGCGGGGTAAGGGTGAAACGGTGGTGTAAGAGACCACCAGCGTCCCGGGTGACCGGGACGGCTCGGTAAACCCCACCCGGAGCAAGGCCAAAAGGCGCGCCGAATTCAGCGCGCTGCGCAGGCGATCGAGGGTGGCCCGCCCGATGCCTGCGGGTAGGCCGCTGGAGCCTGCCGGCAACGGCAGGCCGAGATGGATGACCGTCGGCCGGGACGCCGCAAGGCGCCCGGTGCACAGGATCCGGCTTACAGGCCAGCTCGTCCGCCCCACACTTCACCGCCTGCGCCAACGGGAGGATGCAGCGGGGTTGACGAGGAAAGCTCTCGCTACTTCTCCAGGTTCTCAATGCTTCTCGACGTCCGACGGCCCGGTGACGGCCCAAAAGTCGATCTTGGACGCTGGGTTTTGTGTGGCATCCCGTCGATCTGGCGCAGCCCGACCGGTTCAGATTGACAAGATTTTCTGGGAGACCAAGCAAGGCTGAGGTCTACGCGACGGAGGTGACGCTGACCAGCGGAGATACTCGTCGTTGGTCAGCGTCACATCGCGTTGTTGAGTGTCGTTTCGTCCGCTGAGACGGCCCACAGACGGCCCTATGCGGAACCTGTCCAACGATCATCGACGAGCGTGGGTTGCCGGTGATGGGCGCGCAGACGGGGCGCGTGAGTGTGCGCCTACTCTCGGAGGTGGCACGCGCAGCGGACTGTAAATCCGTCGGCTGATGCCTTCCAAGGATCGAATCCTTGACCCGCCACGCAGCAGGGATGGGTTTTGACCAGCCCGGACACGGTCGTAGGCCGACCTTCGTTGTGTCCGGCGCTGTCCGGGCGTGTCCGGCTGTTCACGGTCAGTCGCGCCCTATACGCGCCCTAGCGCCTGTCTCGGTTGAGTTGCCACCGCACTGACCTTGTTCGGCGGGTCTCGTGGACCGTTGGCTCGCGGCGGGAGGAATTCCGCCCAGGCGTGCGTCGATGGAGCGGGCACCCATCCGCATCGGAGACGTGAGGCTTGGACTTGTATGGTTCCGTCACTCGTGTGTTCATCCGGATGCCGGTGGTCGATTCGGGACCGTAGCTACTACCGCTCGGCGCCGAGGCCGCAGGTGTCGCCAAGCTTGTGCAGAGTCGTCGAGTAGCGCGTGAGGTGATCCGATGCCGTTGACCCCCGCCGATGTTGCCAACGTCGCGTTCAGTAAGCCACCGATCGGTAAGCGGGGCTACCACGAGGACGAGGTGGACGCCTTCCTTGACCTGTTGGAGGCCGAGCTGGCTCGGTTGATCGAGGAGAACAACGATCTCCGCAACCAGCTCGAGCAGTTCGATCAGCAGCAGCGCGCTGCGACGGTCGACACCGGATCTGATCGTTTCGCGGTGGAGCCGCCTGGACCGGTGATGGCCCCGGTGTCACCGCCGCTGAGGGAGCAGACCTCGGCAGGTGGGGATCACAATGGTCAAGCCGCCAGGGTGCTGGGTCTGGCCCAGGAGACGGCTGACCGGTTGACTGGTGAGGCCAAGGCCGCAGCGGACGGGATGTTAAGCGAAGCCCGCAGCAGGTCCGAGCAGCTGCTCTCTGAGGCCAGGATGAAGGCTGATGGTCTGGTCAATGAGGCAAGGACCCGGGCCGAGATCATGATCACTGACGCCCGTACCAGGGCCGAGACTGTGGAGCGGCAGTCTCGGGAGAAGGCGGCGTCGCTGGAGCGTGATGCGGCGCGCAGGCACACCGAGATCATGAGTGCGTTCAGCCAGGAGAAGAGCGCTCTGGAGAAGAAGATCGATGAACTGCGCGCCGTGGAGCGTGAGTACCGCACCCGCTTGAAGAGCTACCTGGCCGCACAGCTCCGAGAGCTAGAGGGGTCCGGATCCGGTGCACCAGGCGCTCCGATGCGCAACCGGCAGGGCTTTGCGGCCGCCGGGGCAGGCGCGCATGCCGAAGCGGGGTCTCGGTAACAGCGAGCTACCAAAACACCGCGCACGGCCTCGCCGAGGCCGTAGCCGGCCCCGCAGACCTGATCGGCCTGCGCGGACATCATCGCGTGGGGCGAACGAGGTGATCATCTCCCGGAGCAGGTCCGGGCTCGCCGAAGCCGCACTCGCCGTCGGTGTCGAGGGCCACGATCGTCGATGTTCCCGGAGCCAGCAATGCGCGAAGCGCCCGATCCGGGTCGGACGGACGGGAACTTTGGCCACCCTCCGAGGTACACAAGGCCAGCACGCCGCCAAGGTGCGTTGCTTCGAAGGTCATCACAGATAGCGTGATCTACCGTTCCCCCGGGGCCCGACGGGAGAGGGCGGCCTACGCAAGCCGTTGCGAGGTCCTCTGACGGTGACCATCTTCGAGCCCCAGTTTGGGGGGCTGCACCCACTGCGCCATCCGGGGCCTTGATCCGCGGTCAGGCCGGGTCACAGTGCCTTGCTATTGACCGTGGTTAAGCGGTGTTAATGGCACGCTGATGGCACACGGGGTGTTGGCTCTGCCGCAGGACGGCGAGCGGAGCGTGTATCCCGTCGCGTCCCGATGTTGATTGTGCTTACAGCACGCAGACAGCACATCGTGTGTCGCCGTTGCAGCAGGGGCCGGAGGCGGGCGATCCGGTGGCGTTGGTTGGCTTCTCTATTTCTACTTCTGCGTCAGTTCTTCCGGTCACTATCCGAACCGACCCCCGTTGCCGTGACTCGAAACGGTACAGTCGGCGGCTGAGCCAATGACTTTCTATGATGATGGGGGCTCTGGTGGTTCCTAGACCGGTCCTCGCTTCCGGCGGCCCGGCTCTCGCGTCGCGGCTGGCGTCTACCGCCATGTGCTGGTGGGTGTCGTCAGCGTGGGCTGGCGGTGGAAGAACTGCATGCGGTGCCGGCTCTGGGGCTGCCCGTGGGCCAAAGCATGCCTGCTGATCCGCCACGTATGTCTGCCCACGAAGGTCTGTTTCCGCTATCGGTGGGATCGGCCCCGTGGTGTTGGCCAGGCCTGCGCGGCCGGGGTCGACCGGAGTGAACCAGGACCAGCCCCCAACACGATCAGCACGCGGTCCTTGCGAGGCGCCGCATATCGCCAGCGCACCTGGCGCGTCGTCGTGGAGGCGATGTTTTCCGGGGTGACCGGAGTTCACCGTCCCGCACCCGGACCAGTCGGCGAGATCAGCTCCTGATCCAGGTGGCAGGCCGCACACCGCCGCACCTGGCGCGTCGCCGACGAGCCGGTGTCTACCGAGGTGGTCCCCGAGTCGGTGTCTGCCGAAGTGATCGACCTGGTGCGGGTCAACCTCGCCGGCCGGGACATCGGCGTTGATTCGCTCATCACGCAGCTGGTCATAAGTCGGCGTCTGGCTCATGGCGCGACACCGTAGAGGCACCTCGGCGAGCGCGGCATCCACATCGTGTGGACAGATGGTGGAGCTTGTGCGCCGGTGGTGGACAGGCTGTGGAGACCCTGTGGATGAGGCGCGAGCGAGGCGAAATCCATCGGATCCGACCGACCATAGTCCGGGGCGGCTACCTCACTCGACAACCACTAACCCAGCTCTCACCACCCTTTGCAACTAACCGAGCCAGCCGCCGACTCTTGTGGTCCAACATTGGCCCCCAATGGCTCGTCCTGGTTGCCTCACCAACACGTGCCGGAGTTGAACGGAGCGGGCATGCCCGCTGAACAGCAGGGCAACTCCTCACGTACCTGCCCATAGCGCCTTCTGCGGGTCACCCACGGGGTCCTGTGTCAACGGCAACCCAAAACTGACCCCCTGACGGCATCGGACGATCACTGGAATCCGCTGGGCAGGCCGCACCGCGCATGCCTGCCCAGCCGAGAGGCGGGGCGCAGGATATGCGGTCCAGCGACAGATGTGGGCGGCGTTCTCGTCGGGATGCGACGTGGGCACGCGGCGTGATGGGTGCGTCCGGCGGTGAGTCCTGTTCTGCATTGACCGACATCGACACCGCCTTGAAGCCGATCCGTGGTCAGGTGGCCGACACCACTACGTCGTTGCAGTCGATCCGGAGTTCCGCACAGAGTGTTGACGCCTCGTTGACGGACACCTCCCAGTCGCTGATCAATACATCAGGTTCGCTGGGGAACACCTCGGGAACGCTGGTCGGCGCCTCCCAGTCGGCGGGTGCTATCTCGACCCCGTTGGTTGACACCTCCAACGTGCTGTTGACCATCTTCGGTCTCGCCCAGTCGATCGACGACACGCTGGAGTCGGCGCAGAACGCGGACAGCCGAGGCACGGCCTTGATAACGCCGCAGGTCAATGCCGTCAACTTTACCTTACAAGGTGCTGAGAACGACCTAAGCACCATCAACCTTCAACTTCAAGAGACCAACCGTCACCTCACCAACATCTGCACGTCGCCCACGCTGTCCCTACTGCCGCCCCTCAGGTGCCGCCCGTAAAAGGTGACTGACATGGCGCTTGAGTCAATGCGCAGCGCCTCGGTGGGCGCCGTGCCTATCCGCGGCTGCCGGGTAGTGCCTGATGTGGGCGGCTGGGGGAATGACTGCTTGTGGTCCCCACACTGGCGCAGTCCCTGGGTCGCTGCTCGATCGCTGACCTGACGGGTAGGTCCGCCCGTGAGGGGGTGCCTCACGAGCGGATTCGGTTCGTCCTCTGACATTCACCGAGGGCTGCACCGCCGGGTCGACCGGCGCGAACCAGGACCAACCCACGGTGCGATCAGCTCCTGTCGTCGATGGTCGGCCGGACAGCGCTGTCTGACTCGATTCGCCGGCGGCCAGCCGGTGTCTCCCGGTATGGCCGACCCCTTCCGGCTCCGCTGCGGGGGCCGGGACATCGGGGTTGAGGCGCTCGCTGCAGAGCTGGTGATAGATCGGCGTTTGGCTCACGCTGCGACACCGTAGGGGTCGGTCGGCGGGGGATGGCATCAACACGCTGTGTACAGATGGACCTGTTATGTGGACAGGACGTGGGGCGGTCGGCCACCTGCGCTCGGCGTGCACTCATCACATGTTGAGCATGTGCGAGCCCGTCCGACCAAGGCTTGGGCGGCGGGGCTGATGGGGCCATCGCTTCGCCAGGCGAAGGCGAGACGCCCGCGCAATTCGGGCTGGACGATCGTGAGCGGGTGCAGGTCTCTTCGCGCCTTGGCGACGGACGCTGGCACGATCGCGACGCCCAGTCCCCGTGCGGCGAGCTGCGCGAGCACCATGGGGCTACTGGCTTCGAAGGCGATGTGCGGGGCGAAACCCGACGAATTGACGCGCGACTTTCCCGGAGGGCTGGCCACTTACGAAAAGACACGCCGCGAGGCGACGGCGGCCGTCATCGCCGCCAATCGCGAGATGCTGCGCACCGGGGACACACGGTCTCCGGAGCAACTCGCGCGGGTCACCGAAACCTACCGGCGCGTCACCGACGCCGACAACTGATGCCGGCGCCGGGCAGCTGACCGCGTGGCCATGCAAGGGACTCAGAAGAGCGCTGTCCACCAGAAGAGTCTTCAATTACTGGTCCAATGCGCTGGGCGGGTGAGATACGGCGGCAGCTTTGTGCCGGTATCGCCCTTGGCTGCATCGAGCTGTGATTGGATGAGGAAGATACTCTCGGTGAGGTCGGCGCCGGTGAGGTCAGCATCTCTGAAGTCAGCCCCGATAAGGTCGGCCACTCGCAGGTCGGCGCTTGTGAGGTCAGCCCCGATGAGGTATGCCCCTCTCAGGTTGGCGCCTCTCAGGTCGGCGCCTTTGAGGTCCGCCCCGATGAGGTCGGCTCCTCTGTAATCTTTCTTCGGGTGCCGGACTTCAGCTCGTACGAGTTCGCTCGTGCCTAGCAGCAGGGCATTGACGCCTTCTCGACGCGCTGCCAGGTCCAGCTCGATGAGAGAGTCGGGACTGTCGCGAGTGAGGCTTTCGGTCTCGTCGAGTGCGTGGCTGAGCTGACCGTGGAGCGGGTGGGCTGGTTGTAGCGTCAGCGCTTCAGTCAGGTACCAGAGCAGCTCATGGAGCTGCCGCATGATTGGGAACACTTCGAACATCTGCTGTGCGGTTCGCGGGGCCCGCCGCCAGTCCTGTCCACCGAAGCTCACCTGGGAGACCTTCTGACCCGCGCCGAAACAATCATACACGGTGCAACCCGGAAAGCCCTCCTGCCGCAGCCGTGTGTGAATGCCACAGCGAAAGTCCGATTGCAGATTGGGACACGCGTGTCCGGCGTCTTTATTTATCGCGAAATCTGCAGAGGTTGAGAAGGCCGGCACCACACAGCACAGCGCAAAGCACCGCTCGCAGTCAGCTCGCAGGGTAAACATTCACGTGGTCGGTCAGATGACGGGCTCCAGGGCTGGGAGGG
>JRHI01001266.1_pt1 | contig 22174 bp, 15 predicted proteins | sample 215371 | NCBI WGS metagenome assembly JRHI01 (sample SAMN02929681, study PRJNA255918) | sediment metagenome | biome: cave system; feature: Ice Cave; material: Sediment; isolation source: sediment from deep within a dark volcanic ice cave with no known source of... ...
GCTCCGGCCGCGGCTCGCGCAGCCGCCGCCAGGCGGCGAGCGTCAGGGGCAGGTTCTTCAGTGGATTCGAGCGCCCGAGCGCCAGCACCATGTCGTCTTTGCGCGCGACATCCGCGCGCGGGCGGAAGTTCTCGAGGTCGACCCCGGGAGCGATCAGCCGCGCCTCCAGGCCCAGCTCACGCAGACGATCCCGGTTCCACGACGAGATCGTCATGTAGTGGAACTCGGGCCGGTAGGAGTCAAGCACGGCGTGGCGGGTGACCTCGTCGTCCGGGTAATAGCTCGTCTCGATGTCCTGCACGAAGAAGACCGGGACCCCCTCCGTCACACTGGCCAGCCAGACCGGCTCCGCAGTCGTCCACCAGGTCGCAACCTTGATCGCCTCGAGCGGTCGCAGCGCGGTGACCAGCGCGGCGTAGTCCGCAAACGTGCGCACCGGCACGCGCAGGTCAAACCAATCGGGCGGCCCGCCCAGGCTGAAGAGCTCGACGTCGTGCCCGCGCTCGGCGAGGCCGTTGAGGTGCTCGAAGACGTCGCGGTGGCCGCCGCCGACGCCGGTGTCCTCGGTCACGTAGATGATCCGCAGCGCGCCCGCCGGCGTGCTAACCGGCCGGGCGTCGAAGAAGTCTCCCCAGCGCGCCCAGAAGCGCCGCTGCGACGTCCGCTCGCGCTCCCCGACCGCGGTCCCGCGACTCTGCGACTCGAAGTGGTAAAGCGTCGCCGCCGGGACATAGTGCACGCGCCAGCCGGCTTGCCAGGAGCGCAGACACCAGTCGACGTCCTCGTAGGCCATCGGATAGCGCTCGTCGAGCAGGCCGACCTGCTCGATCACCTCGCACCGGACGTACATGCAGGCGCCCGTGACCGCGAGCACCGGGCCACCGACGCTTGCCGGCCCCCAGTTGCGCGCCTTGCCCCTGTAGCGATGGTCGAACCACTCGGGAGCGCCGAGATTGCGCTGGGTTCCGCCGAACTGGATCGTCTCGTCCGGGTAGAGCAGCTTCGCGCCGACGATCCCGATGTCGTCGCGCTCATGGGCTGCGTACTGGAGACACGCCAACCAGCCCTCCTGAGCCTGCATGTCGGAGTTCAACACCACGACATCATCGCCGGGGCTCGCCGCGCGGAGGCCGCGGTTGACCGTCGCTGCGAAGCCCCTGTTGCGCTCACCCGCGAGGATCTCGACGCCCTCGATGATGCGCAGCGCCTGCAGATGCTCCGGGCCGCTCGCGTCGTCGCTGACCAGAATCCGCACGAGCTCGGCGGGGGTCGTGCGGCGGATGCTCGCCACCAGGCGGGCGACGTCGGCCGCGTCACGATAGCTGGGGATCACGATCGTGACCGGCTGGCCGCAGATCCGGTACCAGCGTCCCGCGCGCGCCACCATCGACGCCGGCCCGTGACCGGGCATCACCCGACTGCGCAACGGCGTGAAGCGCAGCGGAAAAGTCAATCCGCGCAGCAGCAGGATCCGCAGCCCGTGGTAGCGGTAGGTGAGGACGATCCGCCGGCGGAGGTCGGCGAAAGGCCCACGGAACGTACCGGCGAGCAGCGACCGGCCGTCCCGATCCAGGCGCGGCGCCCGATCCGCCGCGTCCGCGCTCGGCCCAGGCACGCCATCGCCGCCAGCGGTCACCTGCGCGACGGGGATCCGATCGCGGTCAGCTGGGTCGGGCGCGGGAGGCTCTGTCATGGCGCACCGGAGGCGAAGCGCACGGCATTGTGACGCGCGGCATCAGGTCAACGGATGGTATTGCCTTGGCACGCACGAGGGGCGCCTCGACGGGCGCCCCTCGCTTGATTCTCTGCTGGACACAAGCCGCGCAGACATTCGCCCCGCCCTCGACCGCCGAAGCGGACGCTTGAGGCGGGGCGCACCGGGGGGACAAGCTCCGGCAGTCAATGCGACGGTGGCCCGGGTTGGATTCCGCTAGGCGGGTCCAGCCAACTGCTCCGACCTAGGGGCCGGCCACCTCCAGAGTCCCAAAAGTACTGTCAACCAATGTAGGACCACCTCCTTTCGCTGGTCCGAAAAGCTTAGCGGACGGCGGCGACGAGGTCGAGCGCAAAGCCCCGCAAGCTCAGATCTTCAGGGTGATCGGGCTGCTGATCGTCTCGCCGCCGGCGAGGCTGATCGTCACGGTCACGCTGATCCGGCGGTGGTGGCTGCGGATCAGTGCCAGAGCCGCCCGGGAGAGGCGTAGCGATGCCTTGGCGTGGGCGTGGCCAGCCGAGTCGACGGCGGCCGATCCGAGCACGGATCCGCCGCTGGCGAGCCGTACGGTTCCCACGCACGGCCCGGCGCTCGCGCAGAAGAACGCGACTTTGACGACCCGCGCGTGGTTAACCCCGTCGCGTTGGGGATGAATCACCGCCGAGGGTCCGCCGCCCGCCTGGCCCGGCGGCGGCGGCGGCAGCTTGACGCCGAGTGTCCCCCCGCAGAGAGGCGACGCGTCGGCGCCCGTCGCGAGCTGCGCCTGGAGCAGCAGCTCGTGTGCAGCGTTGGCGGCGAATCCGTCGTGGAAGGTGGTGTCCCCCGGGGAGAACGTCGAGCCGTTGTTGGTTCCGTTGTTGCGGATGAAGGACGCCGTCGTCGATCCGGCGACCGCGCCCATCACCTGGTAGCGGACGCCCGACGGATAGGCCGTAGGATCGAAGCCACCTTCGTCGTTGAAAGCTACGTAGTCGCCTGCAGTCACGCAGAAGTTGGTCGGTCGGTATGTGGTGACGGTGCTCGGGCTCGCGCCGCTGACGCCGCAGACGGGAATGTCGAAGGCGTCGCTGGTTACGCCGACGGTGACTGCGCCGCCCCCGCCCGGCTTCAGCTCCTGAAAGTGGATCTGGGTCAGCGGAGAAGGCCCACCGCCGGCCGGCTGCGCGCACCCCTTCAGCAGAAGGGACAACACCTGCCCGGCCGCTGGGGCCACCGGGCTGCCGTTGCTCAGCGTGACGTTCCACAGCGCGGTGTCGGCGCCGTCGTGGGCGACGTGGACCAGCACGGCGGCGCCGTTGCGGATGGTCGGGATGTCCTGGCCGGCGTAGTTGAGGCCCGAGGCGGTGTCGATCGTCGCGGGTGTTGAGAGCGTGCTCCCGAACGTGGTGAGCGCGGCGTGGCTGGCCCCGGGGAACATGCCGGCGATCCCGAGTGCGGTCGCTATCAGAGCTAGGAGGCCGTGAGCGTTGGGCCGGCGGACCGTCTCGGCGCTGGTCACGACTACTAGACGACTGCGCTTCATCCGTTGGATATCGGAGCTCGGGCGGCGGGGCTTGAGCGTCGCAGCCACGATGCAGACCTGGAGCTGAGCCGCACCCCGCCGAGCGCTACTCCTCGTCGTCGGACCCGGTGCCGTCGGTCTCGGGCGCGTCCGTCTCCGGCGGCCCCATGTCCACCGGCGCCTCGGCAACGACCTCGAGATCTACGCCGTCGAGATCCTCTCCGGCCGACTCGGCCACCAGCGCGATCGCCGAGACCTTGTCGTCCTCCTTGAGGTTCATCACCCGCACCCCCTGCGAGCCGCGCCCGTAGCGGTTGATCCCCCGGACCGACGTCCGCTGGACCATCCCCGATTGGGAGATGAAGACCAGATCCTCGTGCTCGCGCACGACCAGCGCCCCGGCGAGCGCCCCCTTCTGATCGGTCAGGGCGATCGTCTTGACGCCCATCGTCCCGCGCCCCTTGCGCGGGTAGTCGGCCAGGACGGTGCGCTTGCCGTAGCCGTTCTCGGTCACGACGAGCAGTTCCTGGTCGTCGCGGGCGACGTCCATCGCGAGCAGATGGTTGCCCTTCTGGGAGACGTTCATGCCCTTCATCCCGGACGTGTCGCGCCCCATCGAGCGGATCTGCGACTCGTGGAACCGGGCGGCCTGGCCGGAGCGGCTGACCATCAGGATGTCGTCGTCGCCCGAGGTCCGCCGCACGGCGACGAGCTCGTCGTCCGGGCGGATGCTGATCGCGATGATCCCATCAGCGTTGATCGGCGTGTTGTAGGCGCCGAACTCCGTCTTCTTGACGATCCCCTCCCGCGTCGCGAAGATCAGGTAAGCGCCCTCGTTGTAGTCGCGGGTGGCCAGCACCGACTGGACCCGTTCGCCATCGCGCAACGGCAGGATGTTGACGAGGGCGCGCCCCTTGGCCGTGCGCGAGGCTTCGGGCAGCTCGTAGACCTTCGAGCGGTAAACCTTCCCCCGGTTGGTGAAGAACAGCAGGTAGTCGTGGGTCGAGGAGATGAAGAGGTGCTCGATGAAGTCGCCGTCCTTCATGTCCATCCCCGTCACGCCGCGTCCGCCGCGATGCTGCTGGCGGTAGGTGACCAGCGGCAGCGACTTGATGTAGCCGGAGCGGGTGATCGCGATCACCATCTGCTGGTCGGCGATCAGGTCCTCGATGTCGATCTCGTCATCCGAGGCCGAGATCTCGGTCCGGCGCTTGTCGCCGAAACGCTCCGCGATCTCCTCGAGCTCCACCTTGATAATCGACAGCACCTCCAACTCGTCGCCGAGGATCGCGCGCAGCTCGGCGATGCGCTCCATCGTGTCGGCGTGCTCCTTGCGGATCTGGTCGGACTCGAACGCCGTCAGTTGGGAGAGGCGCAGATCGAGGATGGCCTGGGCCTGGATCGGCGACAGGGCGAACCGTGCGATCAGCTGCTCGCGGGCGGCATCGCGGGTGGGCGAGGCGCGGATCAGCTCGATCACGGCGTCGAGGTTCTCCAGCGCGATCAGGTACCCCTCGAGGATGTGGGCCCGGGCCTCGCGCTGGGCAAGCTCGTGCTTTGTGCGGCGGACGATCACCTCGCGCTGGTGCACGACGTAGTGGTGGATCACCTCGCGCAGCGACAGGGTCTTCGGCACGCCGTCGACGAGGGCGACCATGTTGACGCCGAACGTCGTCTGCATCGAGGTGTGCTTGTAGAGCTTGTTCAGCACGACCTTCGGCAGCGCGTCGCGCTTGAGCTCGATCACCAGGCGCATCCCGCGCTTGTCGGACTCGTCGCGCAGGTCTGAGATCTCGGAGATCTTCTTCTCGTGCACGAGCGCCGCGATCTTCTGGATCAGCCCGCCGTCGCCGCCCTTCTTGACCATGTACGGAAGCTCGGTGACGATGATCGCCTCCTTGCCATGGGAGAGCGGCTCGATGTGCGCCCGCGCCTGGACGCGAACCCGCCCCCGGCCGGTCTCATACGCCGCGGCGATCCCGGCGTGTCCGAGGATGATCCCCCCGGTCGGGAAGTCCGGGCCCTTGATGTGTCGCGCCAGCTCGTCCCCGTCGATCGCCGGGTTCTCGATGTAGGCGACCGTCGCGTTGATCACCTCGCGCAGGTTGTGCGGCGGGATGTTCGTCGCCATGCCCACCGCGATACCCGACGAGCCGTTGACGAGCAGGTTCGGAAAGCGGGCCGGCATCACCGTCGGCTCCTGCTTGCGCCCGTCGTAGTTGGGCACGAAGTCGACCGTGTCCATGTCGAGGTCGCGCAGCATCTCGGTCGCGAGGCGCTCAAGACGCGCTTCTGTGTAGCGCATCGCCGCAGCCGGATCGTCATCGACAGACCCGAAGTTGCCCTGGCCGTCGACGAGTGGGTAGCGCATCGAGAAGTCCTGGGCGAGGCGAACGAGGGCGTCGTAGATCGCCGAGTCGCCGTGCGGGTGGTAGTTGCCCATCACCTCGCCGACGATCCGGGCGCACTTGGCGTAGCTGCGCGTCGGACCGAGTCCGAGCTCGCTCATCCCGAAGAGGACGCGCCGGTGGACGGGCTTCAGCCCGTCGCGGACGTCGGGCAGGGCGCGGCCGACGATCACCGACATCGCGTAGTCGAGGTAGGCCGAGCGCATCTCGTCCTCAAGCGCGCGTGGCTCGACGTTGCCGCCGCTGAGGATCTCAGTTGCCATGGGCGTTCACCTCCTTGCGTGACAGGCTAGACATCGAGGTTGACGACGGAGCGGGCGTTGTCCTCGATGAAGACCCGGCGCGGCTCGACCTGGTCGCCCATCAGCATCGAGAAGATCAGGTCGGCCTCGACCGCGTCCTCGATCTTGACCTGGGCGAGTGTCCGCGACGCGGGGTCCATCGTCGTTTCCGCGAGCTGGTCGGCGTTCATCTCGCCGAGGCCCTTGAAGCGCTGGAGCGAGATCCCCTTCTGGACCATTGTCATCACCGTGTCGCGCAGCCCCTCGAAGGAGACGGCATCGTCGTGGGCGTCGCCGAGGCGCACGCTGAACGCCGGCGTCCCGGCCAGCTCGGTCAGCTGCTGATGGACCCGCACGAGCTGGCGGTACTCCGTCGAGTCGAAGAGGGTCCGCTTGAGGTTCAGCGTCCGGGCGAACCCCGTCCGCTCCTCGATCACACGCACCAGCAGCGTCGTCTCGTCCTGGCTGACCAGCTGCGCGAGATAGACCGCGTCCTCCGCGTCAGCCCGGGCCAGCAGCGCGACCACGGCGTCCGCGCCCTGTACGGACTGCTCGAGAATCGAGCACTCGTCGATGAAACGCACGACGTCCGCACCGTGGGCCGCGCGCAGCGACGACGACCAGCCCTCGTACTGGCGCAGGAGGCGCTGCAGCTTCTGCCAGCGCGCCTCCGTCAGCTTGAACTCACGGCCGTGGCGGTCCGAGACGACGAAGCGGTCGAGTTTGTCGAAGACGAGGATGTCGTCGAGCTCGGACTCCTTCTCGATGTAGCGCTCCCGGCTGCCCTGCTTGAGCTTGTAGAGCGGCGGCTTGGCGATGTAGACGTAGCCCGCCTCGATCAGCTCCTGCATCTCGCGGAAGAGCAGCGTCAGGACGAGCGTGCGGATGTGCGCGCCGTCGACGTCAGCGTCGGTGTTCTCGGCGCACAGGTTGCCGGCGACGAAGTTCTCATCGCCCCAGACCGAGAAGTCGTAGACGCAGCCGTTGCTCGCGCCCGTTCGACTGACGGACGTCACCGGCAGGCCGATCAGCGTGTCCGAGATCGGGGTGTACCGGCGGCGCTGCGGGCGAATTGCCGCGAGGCGGGTCCGAATCGAGTCGGCACCCGGATGATCGGCCCACGCCGCTTCGATCCGCCCGAGGTCCTCGGCGTCGGTGATCGTGATCGCCCAGTGCGGGTTCTTCTGGCCGATCGGCGCGCCGCGCAGCTCGCGGCTGACGCCGTCCGACTCCTTTACCGAGGTCGACGCGACGACGCCCAGCGACGACAGCAGGTAGCCGAGGCCGGCGGCCGCGTCGCGCGAGGACGTGTAGAGGACCGCCCGCCCTCGGGTCGCCGTCCCGTCACCGAGCAGGAAGCCGCGCAGGAACGCGATCCGCAGGGGCTCGGCGACGTTGAAGACCAGGTCGGGAACCCGCTTCGTGAGCGAGGTCCCGCCGTCCGCGAAGCCGAAGACGTGCGCCCACGCGAGCGCGGCCACACGGTTGACTAGCTTCAGGTCGGTCGTCGGGCGCGCCGCGTCAGCGTAGGCTCGCGGGGCGACGCCGAAGACCGCGCTCATCGCGTCCGTCATCTCACCGAGAACCCGGCGGTTGCCGTCGCCGAAGCACAGGCGCACCCCGCCGCGGGCCGATGACGAGCCCTCCGCGAGGAAGAATCCCAACAGCTTCAGGAGCCGCTCGTCAACCGCGATGTAGCGAGCGATCGGCTGGTCAGCGTGCTTCTCCGGGGTCAGGGCGATGTCGTCGCGGTGCTCGAAGAACTCGAGATCGCGCTCGTCGAGGTCGCTCAGGCGGACTTCGTCGCGGACGCGGTTGCGGCGCGCCGCACGGTACTCCCGCCGCCACGTCCGCTCGAGCGCGTTCTCGCACACCCGGACGCGGGGACGGATCGACTCGACGTCGGCGCCGACCGCCCGGACATAGGCCTCGAAATGCGAGACGATCGGCCGCGAGGTGCCCTTCTCCCAGGCGTAGAACGTCGTCGGTTGGCGGATCCCGATGGCGCTGCACAGAGCCCGCTGGCTGACTCGATTGAGGCGTCGCAGGCCGGCCAGCTCGAGCCGCACATCCTCCGGCACGTCCACGCGGAGCTCGGTCAGCTGAGCGTTCTCGACGTGCTCGAGGACGACCTTCTGCTTGGCCCAGTCCCGCACCGCGTCCCCGCGCAGCCAGACCTGACGCGCGGCTTGCGGGTGCCTGTGCAGCTCGCGCAAGAGGTCGATCCGCGGCGGCGCGGTCGCCGGGATGGGAATCTGCCGCGGCGCGACGACGACGTCTCCGACGCGGAGCTCATCGCTCCGCTTCTTGACGAGCTCGCCGCCGTCATACGTGTACAGGGAATGGCTGGCGGTCACCCGGGCCGAACGGCCGTAGAGCGTCCTGACCGCGTAGAGCGGCTCGTCGGTCTCGTGGCGAACGACGCCCTTGATCGTCCCGAAGCGGGCCTCGCGGCCGGCCACGCCCATCGAGAGGACATCGCCGAGCTGCCCGTAGAGCGAGCGCACGAGGCCCTGGGGTCCCTCGGCCGGGAGCCCGTCGACGAGCGGGTCGACGAAGTTGCCGATCGTCGTCATGCGGACGCCGTCGCCGTCGCGGACGAGCACCTGCTCGTCGCCGTCGACGCTCATCAAGATCACCTTGTGGTAGCGGGCGTTCTCGATGTTGAACTCGTCGCGCACCCCTGTCCCGATCGCGGTGATCAACGCCTGGATCTCGGTGTTCTGGAGCACCTTGTCGATGCGGCTCTTCTCGACGTTGAGGATCTTGCCGCGGAGCGGCAGCACAGCCTGGGTGTTGCGGTCGCGGCCCTGTTTGGCCGAGCCGCCGGCCGAGTCGCCCTCGACGACGAAGAGCTCGGCGAGCGAGGGGTCCTTGATCGAGCAGTCGGCGAGCTTGCCGGGCAGGGTTGAGTTCTCGAGCGCCGACTTGCGCCGGGTCAGGTCGCGCGCCTTACGCGCAGCCTCGCGGGCACGCTGCGCCTGGACCGACTTCATGATCACCGCGCGGGCCTCGGCCGGGTTCTCCTCGAGGAACTCCGAGAGGCCGGCGTTGACGATCGACTCGACGAATCCGGCCATCCCCGGATTGCCAAGCTTGGTCTTCGTTTGGCCCTCGAACTGCGGGTCGCGGAGCTTGGCCGAGATCACGGCCGTGAGCCCCTCGCGGACGTCCTCGCCGACGAGGTTGTCCTCCTTCTCCTTGAGCATCCCCTTCTCGCGGGCGTAGCGGTTGACCGTCCGCGTCAGCGCCGAGCGGAAGCCGCTGAGGTGGCTGCCGCCCTCGTGGGTGTTGATGTTGTTGGCGAAGGAGAAGATCGACTCCTGGTAGGAGGAGTTCCACTGCATCGCGACCTCGACGGCGCCTTCGCCGCTCTCGCCGGCGAAGAAGATGACCTTCTTGCCGACCGGCTCCTTGTTCTTGTTGAGGTAGCGGACGAAGTCCTCGATCCCGCCCTCGTACTGGAACTCGATGAACGACCCGGCGTCGCGCTCGTCGGTCAGCGAGATCCGCAGGCCGCGGGTGAGGAACGCCGTCTCGCGCAGGCGCTCCTCGAGCGTCCGCACGTCGAACTCGAGCGCCTCGAAGATCTCCGGATCCGGGTGGAAGGTGATCGTCGTGCCGGTCGGCGCAGCGGCCGCGAGCCGGGGACCTTGGACGAGCGGGAACTGGGGGGCGCCGCGGGCGTACTCCTGGTTGAAGACGTGACCGTCGCGGCGAATCTCGATCAGGAGTCGCTCGGAGAGGGCGTTGACGACCGACACGCCAACACCGTGCAGGCCGCCGGAGACCTTGTAGCCGCCGCCGACGCCGAACTTGCCGCCGGAGTGGAGCACGGTGAGCACGACCTCGACGGCTGGGCGGCCCTCCTTCTCCATGATCCCGACCGGGATCCCGCGGCCGTCATCGGCCACCGTGACCGAGTTGTCCGGATGGATCGTGACGTCGACCGAGTTGCAGAAGCCGGCGAGCGCCTCGTCGACCGAGTTGTCGACGACCTCGTAGACCAGATGGTGGAGTCCCCGCACACCGGTCGAGCCGATGTACATGCCGGGCCGCTTGCGCACCGCCTCCAGACCCTCGAGGACGGTGATGTCGCCGGCGTCGTAGTCAGCGGCACCGCGGTTGCTCTGGTCTGCCAATGATCCTCCGATTACGTGAGAACGCCCCAGTCGGTGTCGCGGTGACGCCGACCGGGGCGGGTGTCGCTAGATGCCTGAATGATACCAGAACGCGGCTTGGCGGAGCCTGCGCCCGGGGTTAGAAAAGTCCTGGAAAAAGGATGTTTCTGGAGGTACTCCGTGCGACCGCCGGCGGGGCCGGCGCGATCGGCTCCGGCAGCGGCCCGAGCAGCGGTTCGTCAGAGCAGCGATTGCTCTGGCGTGAGGATCCAGTCGATCCCGGTCAACTTGAGACGCAGTGCCGAGTCGAGCGATCTAGAAGCCGTCGCGGAAGACGTCCTTGTAGAGCAGATACTCCGCATCCTCGAGGCCGGCCGCGCGGAACGACTGTGGGCAGTAGGGCGCCATGTAGATGAAGTCGCCCTCGCGCACCTCGCGGTAGGAGCCTTCGAGGTAATAGACCCCCTCGCCGGCGGTCATGTAGAGGCCGTGCTCCTCGTCGTGGATCTCCACGCGGTCGAGGGCGGAGCCGGGCGCGAAGCGCAGCAGGCTGATATTGAAGTCAAACGCCGGATCGAGAGGCGGGAGCAGTTCACGACGCGTGAGCCCTGGAATTGGGAGCACCTCGAACGGCTCGTCGTCGCGGTGGCCCCATTGCGCCCGCGGAGCAGCGAGTCCCGGTGCGGGCTCGTAGCGCCGCTTGAGCCAGAGCACGCGGGCGCCCCGCCGGCCTCGGCTGTGGAAGCCGAGCAGAGCATCGGCCGGGAGGTATGCGAAGCCGCCGGATCGCAGCTCGACCGATCGCTCGCCGGCCGCGAGCTCGACCTCGACCTCGACCTCGCCAGCCAGCAGATAGACGAAGTGCTCGTGTCCGGTGGGCGCGACATCGGCGGCGCCACCCTCGTCGAGATCGACGAGGTACTCGGCGAACCGAGCGCCCGGGAAGCGTGGAGTCACGAGCTTGACCGTCACCGCCCCGCGCATCCCGGGCAAGCGGCTCGCGTAATGGTTGCTCGGGGTGAGCAGTGTCCACGAGGTCCCCCGACCGCCCCGGAGATCCATTATTTGGTCCGCCGCGTGCGGTCGTCCCGACAGCCCGCTGCTCGGCTCATGGCCAGCGGACGGAGCTTCGCGGCGCGAATTGGCCGTGACCGGCCCGACGGAGCGGCTCGCCGTCTTCGACGACGACCGTGCCACGCAGGAGCACGGTCCGCGGCATACCGCGTACGGGTGTCCCCTCGTACAGGCAGTAGTCGACGTTCGAGTGATGCCCAGCGACCGAGCAGACGTGCTCGACGTCCGGGTCGAAGATGACCACGTCGGCATCGCTTCCGGGTGCCAGCGTCCCCTTGCGCGGGTAGAGCCCGAAGAGCTTGGCCGGGTTGGTCGCGAGGAGCGCGACCAGTCGCGAGCGGTCGAAGCGGCCGCCGCGCACGCCGAACTCGTGCATCAGGGCGAGCCGGTGTTCGATTCCGGGCGCGCCGTTGGGGATTCGGGAGAAGTCGCCTCGCCCGAGCGCCTTCTGCTCGGCGAATGTGTAAGGGCAGTGGTCGGTGGAGACGACGGAGAGCTCGTCGGCGGCCAGCGCGCGCCAGAGGTGCTGCTGCTGCTCGGGCGCCCGGGGCGGCGGCGTGAATACGGCTTTGGCGCCCTCGAACCCCGGCGCGTCGAGTGCCGACTCATCGACGAGGAGATACTGCGGGCACGTCTCGCCCCAGACGCGCGTGCCGGCGGAGCGGGCGGCGGCGACCGGCGCGAGCGACTCGGCGCACGAGACATGCACGACGTAGAGATCGCACCCGGCGATCGCGGCGAGGGCGATCGCCCGGGCGGTCGCTTCCGCCTCGACCGCGGGCGGGCGCGTGAGGCCATGCCAGCGCGGCTCGACGTGGCCCCGAGCCAGCGCCTCGCCGACCAGCACCTCCACCACGCCGCCGTTCTCCGCGTGGACGAGCACGAGGGCCCCGTGATCGGCCGCGAGTCGCATCGTGCGAAACAACGTCTCGTCGTCGACCATCAGCGATCCCTTGTAGGCCATGAAGAGCTTGAACGACGTGACGCCGGCGGCGACCGCCGCCGCCAGATCGGCCTCGGCGTGCGGGACGCCGAGATCCGTCACGGCGATATGAAAGCCGACGTCCGCGAGCGGCGGCGTCCGCTCGAGCTTGGCATGCCACTCCTCCAGCGCGTCGGCGATGCGCTGCCCCGGTCGCTGCACGCAGAAGTCGACGATCGTCGTGGTCCCGCCGCAGACCGCGGCCGTGGTTCCCGAGGTGAAGTCATCGCAGGTGCTGGTGTCGCCCCAGGGCATGTCGAGGTGCGTGTGCGGATCGACTCCTCCGGGCAGGACGTAGCAACCGCGGGCGTCGATCACCCGGTCGACGGCCGCATCATCAAGGCCGGGGGCGATGGCGGCGATCCTCTCGCCGTCGATCAGCACGTCGGCGTCCTGCTCGGAATCGGCCGTGACGACGCACCCTCCCTGGAGCAGCACCTTCATCTGAGGTCCGGGCCGGCGGTGCTCATCAGGCCGCGAGATGCGCGAGCGCGCGGGCCAGGACTGCGACCCCGCGCGACATGTCCCCGGGGTCGGTGTACTCGAGCGGGCTGTGGCTGATGCCTCCTGCGCTCGGCACGAAGATCATCCCCATCGGCATGCGCGAGCTGAGCACCATCGCGTCGTGATAGGCGCCGCTGGCCAGCTCCAGGTATTCGATGCCCAGATCGGCGCATGCGCGCCGTGCGGCATCGACGATCGGCGGATCGCAGGCCGCCGGCGCGTGTCTCGCGATCAGCTCGTGGGCGAGCGCCAGCCCACGTCGCGCTGCGATCGCCGCGGTCTCGGCGAGAAAGTCCTCGACCACCTGCGTGCGTACCGCCTCGTCGCTGTCGCGGACGTCGACGTCCATCTCGACCTCCCCGGGGATCACGTTGATCGCGCCCGGTCGAGCACGCAGGACCCCGACCGTCGCGACCGTGGTGCCGCTCGCACTGGTCGCGGCGAGACGCTCGAGCTCCACCATCGCCTCGGCAGCCCCGGCGAGTGCGTCATGTCGCAGTCGCATCGGCGTCGCGCCGGCATGCATCGCCGCGCCGCACAGCGTGACGCGCACGTCGTGCGGCGCTGCGATGTGAGTCACTACGCCCACCGCCACCCCGGCCGTTTCGAGCGTCGCACCCTGCTCGATGTGCAGCTCCACGAACGCACCGTGTCGGCCGGCTTCGAGCTCGGCCTCCGCGAGGCGGTCCGGGTCCAGTCCGGCGCCCCGCAGCGCGCTCGCCAGCGACACGCCGTTGCGATCGCACAGCCTGTCGAGATCCTCGCGGGTGAGCTCGCCGACGGCCGCCCGGCTCCCGATACAGCCAAGCCCGAAACGGGGTTCCTCGCCGGCGAAGGCGACCACGTCGATCCCCCGTCGCGGCGCCAGGTTGGCCGCGCGTAGCCGGCTGACGGCATCGATGGCGCCGAGGACCCCGAGCGAGCCGTCGTACTTGCCGGCGTTGAGGGTCGTATCGAAGTGCGAGCCGGTGAGCACACGCGACGCATCGGGGTCGCTGCCCTCCCACGAGCCGTACAGGTTGCCGAAGGAGTCCTCCCGGACGTCGAGGCCGGCCTCCTCCATCAGCCCGGCGACGTAGCCGCACGCCGCGCGGTATTCGGGTCCGTAGACCTCGCGGGTGACGCCCCCCGACGCCGCGTCGGCGTTGAAGCTCGCCAGCTGCTCGAGCCAGCGGTCGAGGCGCCCCTCGCCGACCGCGGCTGGGTGCCCGGCCGTCACGCCGCACCCGCGAGCGAGTCGTCGAGCCAGCCTCGCTCGTCGCCGGAATATCGATTCATCCCGAGGGCGCGAGCGCAGCAGCGCCGGTGGATCGAGGCGAAATGCGGGGCGAAGACCCGGTTGATCTCCTCGATCTGCTGATGGCGGGCAAGCAGCGCCGGGGCGAGGTCGCGGATCTCGGCCAGGATCGCCTCCTCGTCGACGTCGGTGCAGCGCCCGTCGCGCACGACCGTCCGCCCGTCGACAAGCACGCGTTCGATCGATGCCCCGTTCTCGCAGTACACGAGGTGGTTGCGCAGGTCATTGCGCGGCGTGAAGTTGAGGCTGCGGAGGTCGAGCAGGACAAGGTCCGCCCGGTGACCGGGACTGACCGCCCCGATCTCGCCCTCCATGCGCACACTGCGAGCGCCGGCACGCGTCGCCGCCCAGAGGATCTCGCCCGCGTCCGGCCAGCTGCTGAAGTCGGGACTGGTCACCTTGTGCAGCAGCGCCGCCGCTTTCATCACATCGAACATCCGCGCGCTGTCATTACTGCAGAGGCCGTCGGTCCCCAGGGCGACGTTGACCCCGGCGTCCAGCAGCGCGCGCAGCGGGGCGATCCCGGCACCGAGCTTCTGGTTGGAGATCGCGTTGTGAGCAATCGTCGTGCCCGTACCGGCAACGAGGTCGATGTCGGCCGCCGTCAACCAGACGCCGTGCGCGAGTGTCGCCTGCTCACACAGCACGCCGAGCCCGTGGAGGTGCTCGACCAGCGTGTGGCCGTAGAAGACCTCCCCCGTCACGGCCTGGACCTTGGTTTCCAGCACATGGATGTGCAGGGGTCGGTCATGGGCTCGCGCCAGTTCGGCGGCGCCGCTCAGCAGCTCCTCGCTGCAGCGCTGGGGACCGGACGGCGCGATCACGTAGCGCAGGCGCCCGGTCGGCTCATCGAAGCGGACAAGCGCCTCCCGCGCAAACGCCAGGTATTCCTCGGCCGTCGCCCGCGGCACCGCGCGGACTTGCTCGAGCAGCGCTGTCGGCAGCAGCTCATTGGCGTAGGGGATCGTGTCCGTGAAGACCCGGTCAACCATGTTGCCGGAGCAGCTCGCGCGGATCCCAACCTCGCCGTAGGCGGCGAACACCGCTCCCAGGGCCTCCATGCTCTGGTGGGGCGACTCGATCACGTCGTCCTGCAGGCACGTCACGCCGTTCTTGAGCGACTCGATCCCGACGAGCAGCGTGCGCAGCCGGATCACCTCGGGCGGGAGCGGCTCCAGGCCGATGACCGGATATGACAGGAGCATCCACAGCTCGAGCGGAAGGTTGTCGTAGCGGCCGCGAAAGAACGCCTCCCACGAGTGGACGTGCGCGTTGATGAGACCCGGCATGACCAGGCGCTCGCTGCCGTCGATGAGCTCGTCGACGGGCCCCGGATCGAGCTTCGCGCCGACCTCGACGATCCACTCGTCGTCGATCAGCACATCGGCCTGGAACGGCTCCGCGCCGTGTGCGTCGTCCATGGCAACGACCGTGGCGCTGCGGATGAGGGTTCTCATGCCGGCGCCGCCAGCGGCTCGACGTCAGCCCGGGGCACCGGCGCCGCCCCGCCGAACAGGTCGATTCGCCGATGCTCGAAGTAGCGCAGGCGCGAGCGGACCCGGCCGATCTCCTCGAGGTCGATGTCAGCGAGCGCAAGGCCGGCCCCATCCGCTCGCGGCCGGTGCGCCAGGACGTCACCCTCGGCGTCCACGACGCACGACTCGCCGAAGCTTTCGGTCGCGCGTCCGGCGACCCGCTCGACCCCGATCTTGTTGGCCGCGATCGCGACCAGCCCGTTCTCCCGGGCGTGCGTGCGGAGCTCGGCGACGAAGAAGTCGGGTCGGTCGCCGCCGCTGCCGGCGACCGGAACCGCGACGACATCAGCGTCGAGGGCGCGCAACTCGCGCCAGCATTCGGGGAAGCGCCGGTCGTAACAGACGAGGCATCCGAGGCGCAGGCGCGCGAGCTGATGGACGCCGAGCGCCTCGCCCGGCGTGAAGTGCGCGGGTTCGTCAAAGCCGGGGACCGGCTCGTCGCCGACGGGGAGATGGAGCTTGCGGTCGCTGTGATGCGCGACCCCGGCGCGGTCGACGGCGGGCACGGTCCGCCCGTTGGGTCCGAGGACGATCGCCGCATTGTGCCGGGTGACCTGGCGAGGGTCGAGCTCGAACAGCCCAAGCACCACCGTTACCCCCAACTGCCCGGCGAGCAGGGCGAACCGCCGCACGAGGCCGCCGTCGATCGGCTCGGCCCACCCGCGATAAGGCCCCGGTTCCTCCGCGCAGAAGTAGGGCAACGTACTCAGCTCGGGCAGGACGACGAGATCGGCGCCGGCGCGCGCGGCCGCGATCACGGCGTCTTCGGCGCACGCGGCGTTCGCGTCGAGATCGCTGCCGCACGCCGGCAGCTGCGCCGCGGCGACGCGGACCGTCCCCCGCGTCATCCGCCCCTGCTCTCCTGCTCGGCGAATGCCCGATCGACCTCGTCGCCCAGGAGATCGACGAGCCGGTCGTGAATTTCATGGACCGCCGGGTCCCGCGGATTGCGTGGGCGCGGCAGGTCGACGGGGACGATCTCCTTGATGCGCCCGGGTGCAGCCGTGAATACGACGATGCGGTCGGCCAGCGCGATCGCTTCGTCGATGTGGTGGGTGACGAAGAGCACAGATGCCCCGCTCTCCCGCCAGATGTCGATGACGTAGTCCTGCAGCTTCGCGCGGGTCTGGACGTCGAGGGCGGCGAACGGCTCGTCCATCAGCAGGATCTGCGGATTCATCGCGAGCGCGCGGGCGATCGCGACCCGCTGGCGCATGCCGCCCGAGAGCTCGGCGGGCCGCTGGTCGACGGCGTGGGCCAAACCGACGCTGCGCAGCAGGCGGGCGGCAAGGTCGTGGCGCTCGGCTTTCGGCATCCCGCGCAGCCGCGGCCCGAAAGTCACGTTGTCGGCCACGCTCAGCCACGGATACAGCGAAGCCTCTTGGAAGATCATGCAGCGGTCCGGGCCGGCCGGGCCCAAGGGCCTCCCGGCGTGCTCGAGTTCGCCCGAGGTGGCGTCCTCCAGACCGGCGACAAGCGAGAGCAGCGTGCTCTTCCCGCACCCGCTCGGGCCGATCAGGACCACGAACTCCCCCGCCGCCACCTCGAGGTCGACGTCGGCCAGCGCGCTGACGGCGCGCGGGGTGCCCGCCGCCCAGACCTTGCTCACGCCGCGGCAGCGCAGCGACTGATCAGCGATCGCCGGGGCGCTCATTTGCCCACCGCCGCGCCCGTCGGCTCCCACCAGAGCAACCGGCGCTGGACGAGCCGCAGCACGTAGTCGAACAGGTAGCCGGTGAGGCCGATGATCGTCATGGTGAAGAAGACCAGGCTCGAGTTGAAGGTATTGCGCGCCAGGATCACGACCTGCCCGAGCCCACTCCCGACGCCGACGGCCTCGGCGATCAGGACGACGATCCAGGCCGCGAACAGATTCAAGCGCAGGACGAGGAAGAGGCCCGGAAGGATTGCGGGCAGAACCACTCGGCGCAACGTCTGGGCGCGCGTCGCGCCCATCGTCCGTGCGACGTTGAGGTAGGTCGCCGGCACTCCGGCGATCTGGCTGACCGTGGCCATCGTCATGATGAAGAAGACGCCGATGAAGACCATGAACACGGCTGGCCCGTTGCCGATCCCGAACAGGAAGATCGCCACCGGCAGCCAAGCCACCGGAGAGATCGGTGCCAACAGGGTCAAGGTCGGCAGCATCAGCCGCCCGGCGAGCCTGATGTAGGACACGAAGATCCCAACCACGAGGCTCGCCAGAAACGCGAGCGTCAAGCCGGCGAGAACACGCAGGCTGGTCGCCAGAACGGTGCTCAGAAGGGCCACGGCGGGCGGGGGCGCGGCGCTCCCGATCGTTGCCGTGTCGAAGAAGCGCGCCTGATCACCGAAGTGCCGCAGAAAGATGTGCGGCGGCGGCATCAGCAGCGGGTCGAGGAGACCCACGGCCCACGCGAGCTCCCACAGACCGGCAAAGAGCGCCAACGAGGCAACCCACCAGCCTGCCGTCCTGAGCGCACGCCGAAAGCGGGCATAGGGCTTCGTGTCGGTCTCGCCCGCCGCGAACGCCTTGCTGAGCAGCGTGCCCGGAGCAAGCGGCGTGGGCGCCGCGGCCGGCACCCCCAGCCCAGCATCTCGGCGGTGCAGGACGGCCATTACGAGTAGCGCAGCTTCAGTGACTTGTAGAGCACGGGCTCCTCGGCGATTACCTGCTCGAGCAGGCTGTAGTCGAAGATGTCACGCCCGGGCAGCTTCTTGATGTACCCGAGATCCTTGAGGCTCTGGGCGCGATCGAGGATGAACTGGGTGTTGCGGCGCTGGTCGACGACGTTCGGCTGCTTCTGGGAGGCGTCGAGCACGTCTGCGTAGGTGGCCTTGTAGTAGGGCCCGGTGGTGAGCTTGGCGGCCGCCGGCCGGTCGGTCTCGGCCTGCTGCTGCGCCACCATCAGGCCCTTGATCAGCGACTTGACCGCCGCCGGGTGCTGGGCGATCAGCGGCTGGCGCACAGCCAGCACGCAGTCGGTGTACCCGGGCATGTAGACGTCGGTGCCATCGGTGAGCTTCACAGATCCCTTGACGGCGCGCAGCGCCTCGGTTGCGTAGGGCTCGATGTGGCTGATCGCGTCGATCTTGCCGGCGATGAACGCCGACGCCAACTCGGGCGAGGTGCCGAAATACCTGATCTTCACGTCCTTGAAGGTCATCCCGTTCTTACGCAGATAATCCAGCGCGAGCATCTCGAGCGTGTCGGCCTGGAAGGTTCCGAGCGTCTTGCCACGCAGTGCCGCTGCGTTCGCGATACCGGGCTGGGCACAGACGACGCACCCCTGGACACCGCCCCCGGCAACGATCCGCACCGGGGCCCCCTTGTCGTAGAGCGTCATGAAGTTCGAGTACGGGATCAGCGACGCATCCACCTGACCGGCCCCGAACAATGTCGCGATGTCCGCGTTGGTCGGTGTGATCACGAACTTCAGATCGACGCCCTTCGCCAGACCGCGCTCTTTTTCGAGGAAGATGCCGAGGTTGCACAGGCCGGTGCCGTGCGTCGCCTTGATCTCGACACTCCCGCCGCCGGCGGACGCCGCGCCAGAGCCTGACCCCCCGCAGGCGGAAAGCACCCAGGACGGGAGGCTCACCGCGACGCCGACCCCGAGGCCCCGACGCACGAAGGTGCGCCGGTTCAAATCGACAGCCGAAGGCGCGCGGGCGGTGGGTGGGGACTGAGATGAGCTCATGAAGACTCCTGGAATAGAGAGGGGATGAGAGGGGGTTCGAGCCCTAGCGTGGCGGCTAGGAGGTCAAGTTGGATCGCCTCCGCAGGGGCGGGCCCGGGCGGTGCGCGGCCAAGCTTCTGGAGCGTTGGCCAGCGATTGAGCACCGTGGACACGAGCTGACGCACGTCGACGCACGGGGGCTGTCGAACCGCTGCGCGCGCGAGCTCCTCGCCGCTGAAGCCCGGGAAATGCTCCAGGGCAAGCTCGACCGAACCTCGGAGGTCGATGCGGATCCGCACCTCGGCAGCCAGCATCGCGCGGATCGCGGCGGACACGACCTCCGGCTGCTCGGCGACGAGGCGCGCGGACGCTACGAGCACCGTGTCAGGAAACGGATCGCCCCACAGCTCGCGCCCGTCCGACAATTCCCGCGCGCCGGCGTCCCGCAGTCGCGTCGCGTGCGGCTCGGCGAGCGTGACTGCGGCGATCCGGCCCTCGCGCCATGCTTCGGTTGCGTCCTCGATCCGGTCAAACGCGCGGATATCCACATCGGCCGGCGACAGACCAGCCGCCGCCAGGGCGTCGTGCAGGAGAAGCTCGAGCGGATCGGCGAGAAAGGTCCCGACGGGGCTCCCGAACAGGTCCGCCACCGTCATCGCGACCTCGGGTCGGGCGAGCAGCGCGATGCCCATCAAGCCGCTTCCGGCGACCAGGCGTGGGGGGTTCGGGCGTGCCGCGTCGATCAGTGGCTGCGTGAAGGCTGCGGTACCCAACTCGGCGAGCCCGGACTCCAGGGCATCGGCGGTCGAGGAGATCTCGTCATAGCGCTGGACGTCGACGTCGAGCCCCTCGGCGGCGAACAGGCCGGCCGCCGAAGCCACGAACAGGGGCAGATTCGAGAGCGAGCAGCCATGGGTGAGCACAACCGGCGGACTCACGCGGCGATCCGGTCCGCTACTGAGCGCGGCAGCCCGGCAGCGAGCGCGACACGCCGACCGGCTTCGGATGCTGCCCGCCATGGCGCCGGGGGCATCTCCTCACCGCGAAGCAGGACGACCGTCCACGGCGCCATCGCGCTCTCCGGGCCGGCCTGCGTGAGGCCGCGAGCCGCGTCGGCGAGCGTCAGGATCACCACGCGGTCCAAGCCCGGTCCGAGGTCGCGGGCCGGGGCCAGGTCGAGCGAGAGTCCCGGCAGCGCCACGATCCCTCCCGTGAGCGCCCGTAAACCGCAGCCCGGCACCGCGCGGCCTGGTTCGAGCGCGCTCAGCGCCGCGATCTCGAGTTCCGTCAGGCCAGGATCGTCGGCGTTGATCGCGATGAACAGAGGCTGGTGACCGTCGCAGCAGCGCTTCGGGTCGCGGGCCGGGAAGACGAGGCGGACGCCGGCGACGCGGTCGCCGAGCGCAGCCAAGGCGGCGTCGGGGGCGAGCCCGTCGAACACCGCCGCCGACAGGAGGCCGGCGTCGCCTGGGGATGGGGCTGGCGCCAAATCGATGGTTGAGAGGATGGGAGCAGGCACGTGACGGTCGGGCTCGGCAGCGAAGTCGTCACTGTCCCAAACCTTGTGGTTCAGAGGTATAGACAGTTGGTCCTGAATTACGGCAGCAGTGGTCCGACCACTGGTCCATATGCACCCGCCTCTCACGGCCCTAGACTGGCGCGGGATGCGCGATGCCACCGAACTGGAGCCGATCCGCCGCGCGCCGCTCTACGAGCAGGTAGCGGATCGGCTGCGGGCGCTGATCGAGGCCAACGACCTCTCCCCCGGAGACCGCCTACCAGCGGAGCGCGAGCTCGCGGCGCGACTCGGCGTCAGCCGCAGCTCGGTGCGCCAGGCGCTCACGATGCTGCGGGTAATGGGACTCGTCGACATCCGGCATGGCACCGGCGTTTACCTGCTGCGTCCGGCAGACGACGTGATCCCGCCGATCGCGGTGGAAACCGTCGGTGCGGATCCAGTGCTACCGGCTGTGAGCGAAGTCCGGGAGGTGCTCGAGAGCCACGCCGCCCGGATGGCCGCGCAGCGCCGGACGGCCGCCGACCTGGCGGAGATGGCCCGCGCGATCACTGAGATGGAGGGAGAGATCAGCTGCGGGCAGCCGGGCCTCGCCGGCGATCGGCGCTTTCACCACGCCGTCATTGCGGCCGCCCGCAATGCGGTACTCGTCGACCTCCTGGAAGGCCTCCGGCCGACAGTCGACCTCGTCTCGCAGGCCTCACTCGAGCGTCCCGACCAACCGCCGCGATCGCTCGCCACTCACCGCCTGATTCTGGAGGCCGTCACCCGCCAGGACGAAGAGGAGGCGGCACGCCTCATGCACGACCACCTGACCATCACCGGGGCGCTCGGTCGCATCCCCGACGATGCCTGAGGCGTGCCGCTGACCTGAGCGCCTAGCCGTCCCGGCCGGCTCCCGCGTCGATCGTGTCGCTCGACGCGCCCACGCTGATGGACACCCGCTGCGGCTTGGGGGCCGCAGGCTTCGCGACGCGAACCTCGAGCACGCCGTTGGAGAAATTCGCCTCGATGCTCGCGGCTTCGACCCCGACGGGCAGCGTCAGCGAACGGCCGAAGCGTCCGGAGGCGCGCTCGATCCGGTAGTAGCCCTCGCGCTGCTCCTCGTTCTCGGACCGGCGCTCGCCTGAGATCGTCAACACGTTGTCCTCGAGCTCGACGGCGACGTCCCCTTCGCTCAGGCCGGGCAGGTCAGCCCGCAGGACGAAGTGCCCCTTCGTCTCGACGAGGTCCATCGCCGGAATCCACTGACGCAGCGAGCCACCGTTGCCGGCGGAGGCGGTCGAGCCGGGGGCGGGCGCGTCGAAGAAGCTGCCGAACAGCCGGTTCATCTCGTGCTGAAGCGAGTGCAGCTCCCGGACCGGCTCCCATCGTACAAGTGCCATCGCTTGTTGCTCCTTCCTTGCTCAACATCGTCTGGACATAGACCAGTATAAAATCTCAGTCGCTACCTGTCAAGTCGAGCGGACAGCGGGAGCTCGCGCCTCGGGGCGAGAGGCCGTGGGGCGGGCACGAGAACCGCGCGGGCTCAGCCGGTCGGCTTCGCGACGCAGCGCAGCGCGCGGAGCGCCGGGCGCCCGAG
>JRHI01001267.1_pt1 | contig 22158 bp, 22 predicted proteins | sample 215371 | NCBI WGS metagenome assembly JRHI01 (sample SAMN02929681, study PRJNA255918) | sediment metagenome | biome: cave system; feature: Ice Cave; material: Sediment; isolation source: sediment from deep within a dark volcanic ice cave with no known source of... ...
GTACTACTTCGTCAAGCGTGTGCCGGAACTAAACAGAAGTGACGGAGCCACCTTCGACGGGGTTGTCTGCGTTTTGCGGAAATTCGCGATTGGTGGGGTGTCGGTAGTCGCGCTGGCCGTGGGGCGGACCCATGGCCACACAGCCATTCGCAACCACGGAGTCCGAGGCGGTCCCGCTCGCCGTCTGGGCCTGTGCTCAGACGACCGCCCGATGGCAGCGAGCGGGACGTTATGTGCCCGAGTCCACCCGGCACCCCGGCAAGATGCTGCCCGAGCTGGCGCGTCGGATCCTCCTCGCGTACTCGAAGCCAGGCGACATGGTGGTCGACCCCATGTGCGGGATCGGCACCACCCTTGTCGAGGCGGCAACCGTTGACCGGCGCTGCATCGGTGTCGAGCTGGAGGAACGCTGGGTCGCGATAACGCGTGCCAACCTCGGCCACGCCCTGCCCGCTCGCCAGCGGCGCCTGGCCGATGTCCGCCCCGGTGACGCGCGCTCGCTCGCGTCGGTCCTCAAGGGTTTCCGCGGCCGCATCGATCTCATACTCATGTCTCCGCCGTATGCGTGCGCAGCGGGCGTCATCGACAAGCGCGCCTGGCTGCGTGGCAGACGTCTCTGTGATGCGTCAACCCTCAACTACTCGACAGACCCGGACAACATCGGTCACGCGCGCGGCGCGCACTACCACGCCGCGATGGCCGCGGTCTATGCGCAATGCTTCGCGCTGCTACGCCCTGGCGGACTGCTCGTCACCGTCACCAAGAACATGCGCCACCGCGGGCGGTTGATCGATCTCGCGTCGATCACCATTGAGCTTGCAGGCGGCGCCGGCTTCGGATACCTCCAGCACACTATCGCGCTCCATGCTGGGGTGCGTCACGGAGCCTTGGTATCGCGTCCCTCGTCCTGGCAGCTGAACCAGACCGAGCGGGCACGGCGGTCTGGCCTGCCGCTGCATCTCATCGCGCACGAGGACGTCCTTGCCTTTCGGAAGGCGGTCGATGTCCATGAGTGACACCCTGCCGCTGTCGGTGTGGCCCTGCGCGCAGCAGTCATCCGCGGTGCAGCGTCGGGGACGCTACGTGCCCGACGCGATCGCGCATCCCGCGAAGATGCTTCCCGAAATCGCGCGGCGTGCAATCACTGCCTACTCGGTGCGCGGCGACATCGTGCTCGACCCCATGTGTGGGATCGGGACCACGCTGGTGGAGGCGATGCATCTCGGCCGCGACGCTGTCGGCGTCGAGTACGAGCCGCGCTGGGCGGAAGTCGCCGAAGGCAACCTTGCGCTGGCGGAGGCGTTCGGTGCTACGGGCACTGGCGAGGTCCACGTCGGTGATGCGCGCGCACTCGGATCGCTGGTGCCAGCGTCGATCCGTGGTCGGGTCGCTCTCGTGTTGACCTCGCCGCCGTATGGCAGCTCGGTCCATGGGCGGGTCGACGTCCGGTCCGGTGAAGTGCTCAAGCGCGATGACCGCTACTCACGCGACGCGAGCAACCTCGCACACGTCGGTGAGGCGGAACTACTGCACGCGGTCCGGGACATCTTCTCAGCATGTGTTCCGCTGCTACGACCGGGCGGGATCGCCGTGGTCACGGCGCGGCCGTGGCGACGCAAGGGGTTGCTCGTCGACTTTCCCGGCGCGGTGCTGCGCGCTGCTGAGGCCGCGGGATTGGTGCCGGTGCAGCGCCTGGTGGCGCTCTTGGCCGCGCTCCACGACGACCGGATCGTCCCTCGCGCGTCGTTCTTCCAGCTCCGCCTGGTGCGCCAAGCCCGGACCGCCGGGATCCCGCTGCGGGTCATCGCCCACGAGGACGTCCTCGTCCTCCGGAAGCCCGCAACCTCCGTGGGTTCGCAAGAACCCAAGCGATCGAGGCCGTGTCCATGACGGCGAAGGACGGTCGAGCCCTCCCCGACGCGATGTCGCCTCTCTGGCGCGACCTGGCGCGAGTGGTGGCGGAGGCAAACCGGCGAGCCCGTGCCAGCAGGATGAATGACGCAAAGAGGAGCACCAACCCTTCCTCGGTTGGCCCCGAACGCCCTTGCGACAGTCCGCGACAAATGCTACAATACGGCCATAATGGATCTCATACATATCGTCGATGCGGCCGAGCAGTTCGGCATTCACCGTGCGACCCTCTACCGCTGGGTGAAGGACGGAAGGATCAAGGGCTACAAGCGCGGACTTGCGGGGGCCATGTACCTAGACCGGAGTGAGCTGCGCCGGCTGTCCGAGTACCACCCAGTCAAGGTGGGGAAGAAGCGATGAAAGGGGTACTCGGGCTTATCTACATCCGGCAGTCACGACACAAGAAATATGAGCGTACGGTCAGCCCCGAAGTCCAGGAGCAGGAGTGCCGTGAGCTTCCGGAGATTCGAGCGTGCTCAGATGTGATCGTCTACAAAGACCTCGACCTCAGCGGCGGATCGGTCAAAAGGCGCAAGGACTGGCTCGCTCTCCGCGAGCGGCTGGAGTCGATTCGGAAGGACGAGAGGGTCGTGCTGGCGCTCTACGATCAGTCTCGGTCGTTTCGCAACACTGCGGAAGCGCTGGAGCTGTACGCGCTTCTGGAGCTGATGCCCTGGATCGACGTCGTATTCGTGCATGGGACTTTCGACCGCTCGCCGATCGGGGAATTCAGCTACACGACTCTCGCCGCAGCACACGCGCTGGAGCGCCGCATGGCTGCTACTAAGATTCGCGAGGCCAAACGGTTCGCTACAGCGCACGGCGAGTCGGTTGGTCCGCTGCCGACCGGGTACAAGTGGGGCGGCGAGGGCGTGAATCGCTGGGTTGAGATTGACGAGACAACTGCGCCGATCGTCCGTCGAGCGTTTGCTGAGTACGCGACCGGCAATTACAGTTCCCGCGAGTTGGCTGCGCGCCTCAACGCCGAGGGAATGGTAGTTACAGCACGGTGCGGGCCCACGGAGCGCCGCGGTCAGGGATGGTACGGCGACACGTTGATGTACATGCTCGCGAACGTCGCCTACATCGGCAAGACCTATTCAGTGAGCCGGCAGCGCCGAGAGGGAGAGTTGATCGACGCGAAGTGGCCAGCGGTAATCGACACTGCAACGTGGGAGGCGGTTCAGCGGCAGCGTCTCAGAAACTACCGGCGTGGTGGAGATGTTGTCGCCGCCCGCCCCCCGCGCGCGTACGCCTTCCAGCGAATCTTGCGGTGCTCGTGTGGCAGACGCCTGTACGTTCAGAGCGGTAAGGGCGGCACGTACTACCGATGCAGAGGCGCCGAGTATCCAGATCGGTGCCAAGCGTCGATGGTGCCTGAGAAGGCGTTGCTGCCGTGGGTTCGACAGCTCATCGACGTAATCGATCGCCTGGCGCCCGCTGCCTTCCAGGCTGCCACCGAGGCTCTTGCCAACGAGGACCCGACCGCCCCTGACGCCCTCTCAAGCGTCGAGGAGTCCCTGCGCCGGGCCGACTTCATGTTCTACTCAGCCAAGCGATGGGATGAGGATCACTACCTAGCGGAAGTGACCCGACTGACCGCCCTCCGGGATGAACTCGCGGCACGAGCGACCCCACAGAAGCCGCCCTTGGACTTCACGGGCATTTTGAGCGCTTGGGATTCGGGCGACCCGGGTACTCGCCGGGACCTCCTCACGAGCCTGTTCGACGCGCTCAACGTCGAGGATGGCGCCATCGTGGCCTATCTCCCGCGCGCCGACCGGGCCGCCGACGTCATGACGCTCCTGAGGTATGTGACGAATATGGCGGGTGCGGAGGGAGAGGGATTCGAACCCCCGGGGGCTTGGCGGCCCCGCACCGGCGACGTCGGGCGCGTTCACGGACAGTCCGGTCAGTTCGTATCATGGGAGGGCTTGGGCCGCGAACGCCCGTCAACGAGCGCTGGCGTCCGGCTACCAAGGTGTCAGCGAAGGTGTCAAGGCCCAGAAGACCGCCTGGGACGTGGAGCGCCGGGACCTCACGTCGCGCGCGAAGCATTGCTTGGCGGCCGGCGCTGGGCGCTAACGAGGGCTGGGAGTCGGGTTACCGCTTGCGCCAATATGTCGCCTGCCTCGCAAATGTCCGGAGACGAAGCCAAGAAGGAAAACTCCTGACGCGAGCGCTGCAACACTCACGATCGTTAGGGGAAGCGTGGCGGCGGTGACGCATGGGAGGTAGTCGCAGTGACCTTGTGCTTGCTCGTCAACCGCCCGAAGGACGGTAACCAAGCCGACCACGCCGAGAACCGCGACAAGACCCGCAATCACGGCCGACGCGAGAGCTGCCCCGCGTGAGGTGAACATGGCGTTGATTATCCACGGCCACGGCTGACGGTCAATCGACGTTCAGCCTGCACCCTCTCGCGAGGGAAGGTGCCTGCACCCTCTCGCGAGGATGGGTGACAACCCCAAGGGGGTGCGTTCCGATAGTGCATTCGCCCGCCTCTGTGGGGTGGCCCCACTGCCGGCGTCATCGGGGGAAAGACAACTGGACGTCACCGACTCAACAGAGGGGGTGACCGCCAGGCGAATGCAGCGTTGTGGCGCATCGTGATCGTGCGCTTGAACTGCCACCAATCCACCAAGGACTACATGGCTCGCAGAACTCAGGAAGGCCTCTCCAAGAAGGACATCATCCGTTGCCTCAAGCGCTGCGTGGCTCGCGAGGTGTACCGCGTCCTGGTTCCCGCCACTGAACTCACAGCCGCCGCTTCACAACATATAGAAGCATCGAAATCGCGCCGCTGCGGTCGAGGTCGTGCCCCTAGTTTTCACCGAAGGTAGCGGACTCGGAAATCCTAAGTCCACTACCTGGGCAAAGTGTGCTCAAGGGCCACGTGCGGCTGCCACGACCCTTCTGGCTACGGTTGGACGCGCCGGCAGGCGGCCTCCCCTCTTGATCTCCACGTACTACGTAACTGGAATTCTGGGGCGCGAATCGGACACAAGGCGGCAATGTCGCGTTGGTGCGGTGTGGCGGCCGAGGAGCAACCACACGCCCGTCACGCCTTGCGGGCTCGGAGGTAGGCAACGGCAAGACGCTGCTTCCTGTCCCGTCTCGACGGATACTCGGAGCGCATCTAGGAAGAGGGCGGCGTCGCGTGTGTCCAGCGATGCCGCGACAGCTTCGCCGAGGGTTGGGGCTGGTGGATTCGGTGAGGAGTTCAGAACCCGGTCCCCATCGCGTCGCGCCGCTGGCGTCACGGTTTTAGCAGTGGCTGAGTACCACACCCACCGGGGCGCCGGTCACACGAGGCCAAAGAGGAGGATCCTGGCCGTGCTGAGCCTTGTGCAGCGTGGCCTGACGCAGCACCCGGAAGCCCGGGGCGTTCAAAGTCCGCCCGCGTATGGTTTCGAGGACCAACGCAAGTCATGGAGACAACGTGGCAGCCACGCGGCACCCCGACCCGTCGGCAAACAACCCGCTGCGTGACGATCAGTGCGGCGACGATCGCAACCTGCGGATGCTGCAGGCACTGTATGCCCGCAGCCGCGAGGAAGTGGCGACCACGGTCACTTCAGTCTTCGACGAGCTCGAGACCGTCATGCCCGAGAACCGGGCCATCCTTGAGGTGGGCGCGGGTGCAGGGTCGATCTGGATCCAGAACGCCGAGCGCCTTCCGTCCGGTGCATCGTTGTGCGTCACCGACTTCTCACCGGGCATGCTCGACATCGCCAAGCGCCGCCTTTCAGACGCCGGTATAGCGGCGCAGTTCGAGCTGGCCGACGTCCAGAAACTCCCGTTTGCCGCGGCCTCGTTCGATGTCGTTCTGGCTGACCACATGCTGTACCACGTTCCGGACATCTCACTCGCCCTATGTTGCGACCCAGATCGAGACGCATGGCGCGTTCGTCGTCGAGATTGACGTTGGCACTTTCCTCGCCCGAAAGCCGCGAACAGCCACGTTTACGTTAGCCACGTAGCCGGTTCTATCGGACGAGTTGCCTCTCTTCATGCGACTATCCGCCCACCCGAACTACTGGATGGCCGCATGTCAGTATTACCGGGCGTGGAGACAGGAAGCGAAGGCTATTTCGATCTCGGAGTATCAGGGCAGGGCTGTTTCCGAATACGGGAGCGTTGAGGCGAGGCACAGCCGTATCGGCACTGGTGCGGCCGCCGTCGGAATCATGCGGCTTGGACAGGGTGCGTTGGCCGGATCGCTGCCGTGCGGCATGGCGCAGCGACCCGCGCAGGGCCGCCCAGGCTGACCGCGCGCCACGACGTGAGCGAGCCTCGCCGGGCGTGTCCAGTCCCCGACGCCCCGAGCGGAATGCTCGCCGAGAAATGTCCGCCGCATTGCCATCCGCTTACTTTCGCTCGATAGCCTTGCTGGCATGAGCACTTCCACTCTCCTCCTGAATTACCTCGCGATGGCGGTCTTGAGCATCGTGGTCGCCAGCATCTCGATCCTTGTGCCGCTGCGTCTGGATCGCCCACACAACTCCGCCCGCCGGCGAGCGGACGCCTCGGCGGCGACCACCCGCTCACGTCGCGTTCGCGTGGACGCGGCTGGCGCTCGCCGCACCCGCACGGTTGCGGGGCGCAGTTAGTCAGGCGATCGAGAGCGCGGCGTCGTCCAGAGCCTATCTGACTCCCCAACAGATCCAGTCTCTCCAACGGCGAGGGGCTGTTTCGTCTTATGGGCTGGGTGCGTGCCCATGCCAGAATCATGAAATGTCGGGACTTGCGCGAGTGTTGGTAGCGGAAGACGAGGCACCGGTGCGGCGCCTCCTCGTTCTCCACCTCAGGAAGGCCGGCTTCGACGTCGTTGAGGCGTCCGACGGACACCAGGCGCTCGCCGTTCTGCTGGCCAGCGAGGCCGATGTGGCGCTGATCGATGTCATGCTCCCGGGGATCGACGGCTTCGAGGTGGTGCGACGGGCGCGCCCGCGGTCGTCGATTCCGATGCTCTTCGTCACCGCCAAGGGCGAGGAGATTCACCGCGTCGCCGGCCTCGAGGTCGGTGCCGACGACTACGTCGTCAAGCCCTTCTTTGCCGAGGAGGTCGTGGCCCGTGTCCGAGCTCATCTCCGCAGGGCCGCAGGATTCGCCGACTCTCCTCGCCTGCTCCGCAATGGAGCCGTGGAAATGAAGCTCGACGAACGACGCTGCCTGGTCTCAGGAAATGAGGTCATCCTGACCCGACGGGAGTTTGACCTGCTCGCTCTTCTCGTCGAGCATCCCGGCCAGGTGTTCAGTCGCGAGCAGTTGCTCGAGAGCGTTTGGGGCAGCCCCTACTTCACCGTGAAGACTGTCGACGTGCACATCTCCGCCCTGCGCCGCAAGCTCGTCGGGGCGTTGACCATCAGCGCGCTCCGCGGCATCGGTTACCGTCTCGAGCCGTGAGGGCGCGTCTGCCGAGCTCGTTGCGCTCTCGCCTGCTCATGGCGATGGTGTTGCCGGCAATCCTTGCCGTGGCGGCCGGTTTCGTGCTGTACACCTTCGCAGAGCAGGGCATCGAGCAGTCGGCGGACCAGCAGACCGCCGATGGGGTGGCTGCCTCGATTGCTCGACAGTTCGGCGCGCAGGGGACCGTGCCGGAGCTTCGAACCATCGAGGCCGCGCTGCCCAACGATCAGGTGATCATCGTCAGCGGAGGAATGACGGTCTTTGCCACCCCCCTCCCCCTCGGGGTATCGGCGCGCCAGCTCGAGCTGACCGGGGTCGCTCACTTCCGGGGCGGGAATGTCACCGTGCACGCCTACTCCACTTTGGGGACGTCCCACCAGCTGGAGCTGGTCGCGGTTACGGCGACTCCCATCCTCCTGCTGGTGGTGACCGCCACCGCCGCGGCGAGCTACCTCTCGCGCGCCCTGCGCCAGCAGATCGACCATGCCCGAGTGGCCGCCGAACGTGTCGCGTCCGGAGATCTCAGCGCCCGGATAGCACTTGAGGGCCGAGCAGAGTTTGGCCCGCTGGCCCGGGCATTCAACGGCATGGCCGAACGCTTGGAGATCACCGATCTCAACCAACGTCAGTTCCTCGGGGACCTTGCCCACGAGCTCGCGACTCCGGTGACGGCGATCTCCGGCAGCGGACTGGCGATCGCCGACGGCACGGCGACCACCGAGGAGGATCGCCTCGAAGCCGCCGACACCCTCACCCGCGAGACTCGGCGCCTCCAGGCACTGCTCGGCGATCTGCGGCGCCTGACCCGTTTGGACCTCGCCCAGACGGTGAGCCTGGCGCCGGTGGCTGTCCACCAGCTGTGCCGAGAGATCGGTGACCGCTTCGCTCCCGCCGCGCGGTCGGCCGGGGTCCAGCTCAGTGTCCGCGGCGGCGATGTGCATGCGGTCTGCGACGGTCGGCTTCTGGACATGATCGTCAGCAACTTCGTCTCCAATGCGATTCGCTACACGCCAGCTGGCGGATCGGTCCGGATCGAGTTGCGACGGCACCGCCAGGAGGTGACCATCGCCGTCCAGGACTCCGGTTTCGGCATCTCCGCGGAGCACCAGGCCCGCATCTTCGATCGTTTCTACCGGGTCGACGAGGCCCGCCAGCGAGCCACCGGGGGCAGCGGACTCGGCCTCTCCATCGCCACCCGGGCCGCCAAGGAGATGAGCGGGCGCATCGAGGTTCACAGCGAACCAGGCACGGGTAGCGTCTTTCGAGTCACCTTTCCCCTGAAACCGTCACGAGCGGGGCTGCGAGCGCCGCTGCGCTCGCCCCTGTCCGTCGACGACACGGCGCTCAACCGGCAGCCGGGGTGATGGTCCGAGGCGCCCCACCGCGCCAAACCCTCGGGCGGCGCCGCTCGTGCCCAGTCAGTTGCGGACCTCACACCGGCCTCGATGAGGAGATTCTCACGGTTGGCTTACTCGGCCTTCAGACGCGTCCGCTACGGTGCGGAACTCATGACTGAGGAGCAGCGCCCCAATTCGATGCGGACGATCGGCGCGATCGCCAGGGGGGCGCTGACCGGTCTCAGTGCTGGCCTCGTCGCCACCGTTGTCCTCGCGGTTGCGGCCAGCGTCCTCACCCTCGCGCTCGCCTTTGGCTCCCGTCCCCCGCAGGCGTCGGTCGCGCCGGTGCTGTCGGTGGGCGGCGTTCTCGTCGGCGTGCCAGCCTCTCCGGCGCCCACGCCCGCCGGTCCGCCGACGGTGACGCCGAGCCCCACCCCGGTGCAGCCAAGCGCGCCGTCGTCGGTTTCCGCACCAGGGTCGGTTTCGATCATCGCGCTGCAGCGGCCGATCGTCGTTCTGCCGCCGCCCGCGGGCGACCGCGAGACCCCGAGCCCCAGCGCATCGAGCCCCACTCCAGGCCCGGACGGCTGAGGCGCACAGGGCCGCCGCCGTGAGAGCCCCCATCGCGGGGGCCCACGCCGGAGCCGGCACACCCATAATCCGACGTGCCGTGGGGGCGACGACACGAGCCCACCCCGCCCGTTGGCGGCGCCTGGCCGGTCTCTGGTCGCGCCGGCGCGTCACCACGCGGCTTCTGGCCGTCTACGCACTGGGACTCGGACTGGCCATGGCGAGCATGTTGCTGGTGGCCAGCCTGCTCTTCGGTCAGACGTTGATCAGCGGCGTCGACGCCAGCCTCAACGAGGAGGCGAACGAGTTCCAGAGCCGCGCCAGTCAACGACCCCCTGGCCAGGGACTCGGCGCTTTCGCTGTGCAATATCTGCAAACGCACCAACTCGTGTCCGGGGAGGCGATCCTGGCGGATGTCCGCGGCGCCCGAGACGTCGGCACCCCCGGTGCCGCGGCGTTCGAGACCACCGCGCCGGTGCAGGCCTGGCTCGCGCAGCCACCCGCGAGGGGGACGGTGGTCACGGCCACTGCGGCGGACACCAGCTACCGATTGCTGGCCACCCCGCTGTCCATAAACGGGACACGGGTTGGAGCATTGATCATCGGCCGCACTCTCACCAGCATCCAGGGTGAGCTGGCGACAGTGCAGTTGCTGGTGGTGGCGCAGGGTACGTTTGCCCTGGCGATCGCGCTCATCGGGGGGCACGTCATCCTGCGCCGGGTGCTCACCACGGTGCTGACGACCACCGAGACGGCTAACCGGATCAGCCGGGAGCGGCTCGACCTCCGGCTCGGCGACAGCGCTGCCGGCGACGAGGTCGGCATCCTGGCGCGGTCGTTCAACGAGATGCTGGACCGGCTCGACACTGCCTTCCGCTCCCAGAGCCAGCTGCTCGCCGATGTCTCCCACCAGGTGCGAACTCCGATCACCGTGATCCGCGGCCACCTCGAGGTGCTCCAGCGGGGCGGCTTCCGCGACGAGGCGGAGGTCTCCGACACCATCAGCCTGGTGCTCGACGAGGCCACCCATGCAGGGCTGCTAATCGATCGGCTGCTCCTCCTCGGCCGCGCCTTCGACGCGGACTCGATGGACCTGGCCGCGGTCGAGCTGCCGTCCTTCCTGGCCGAGATCGTGGACGCGGCGAGGGTGCTCGGGGAGCGTCGCTGGGAGCTCAGCGCAACGCCGGGCTGCGTGGTGATGGTCGACAGGGTCAAACTGCGCTCGGCCATCCTCAACCTCGTCGAGAACGCGGTCAAGGCGACCACGTCGGGGGACACGGTGACGATCGGGGCGCGCCTCGACGACGCCCTCACCATCTCGGTGACCGACAGTGGGAAGGGGATGACCCCGGATGAGCTCGGGCGCGCCTTCGAGCGCTTCCGGACCAGCGCCGGCGCCGGGCGCGGGACCGGCCTCGGACTGGTGATCGTCAAGGCCGTAGCGGAGGCCCACCACGGCCGGGTCGCCATCGACAGCGCACCCAACGCCGGCTGTGTGGTCAGCATCGTCCTGCCCCGGAGCCGCGTGATGCTCACGGCGCCCCGCACGGCGGCGCCGTGAACGTCCTCATCGTCGAGGACGACCAGCGCATCGTGTCGTTCCTCGCCAAGGGGTTGAAAGCCGAGGGCTACGCGACCGCGGTCGCGACCGACGGTGACGATGCGCTGGCGCTCGTGGAGGTGAGCGGCTCCGAAATCGACCTCGTCCTCCTCGACCTCGGTCTGCCCGGGGCGGACGGTCGCACCGTGCTGCGCTCACTCCGCGAGCGGCTGCCCAGTTTGCCCGTCCTGATCCTCACCGCAAGGGACGACGTCAAGGACAAGGTCTGGGGCCTCGACGCGGGCGCCGTCGACTACCTCACCAAGCCGTTCGCCTTCGATGAGCTGCTAGCCCGCATTCGCGCGGCGCTGCGCGGGCGCAACGACGCGACCGCACACCAGCTTGTGGTCGGCGACCTGCGCCTCGACCTGCTGACCAAAGTCGCCTGGCGGGGCGGCCGACGCATCGACCTGGCGCCGCGGGAGTGGACGTTGCTGGAGTACCTGATGCGCAACCCTCATCAGGTTCTCTCCCGCACGCAGATCCTCAACCACGTCTGGGAGTACGACTTCGAGCCGGGAAGCAACGTGGTCGACGTCTATGTCGGCTACCTGCGCCGCAAGATCAACGCCCCCGGTTTGGAGGCAATGCTGCACGCGGTGCGCGGTGCCGGCTACCGGTTGGTGCAGCCGCAGTAATCACGCCACCCCCGCCAGGCTCTCTGCACCCTCGGCCATTGCCCAGGTGAGGGGCGGCCAGATGACCGGGTGGAAGCTCGTCGGCGTGCCCCGACCAATCCCGTACACGCGAAAGCCGGCGGCCCGCCAGGGCGCTTCGGGCAGCAGGCCGACGGCGTCGAGGAGCACCGCGCCCCGGGTGGCGGCGCGGATGGCAGCCGGATCGAGCTCCGCGAACTCGGGCCAGGCGGTGGCCACCACCAGCGCGTCCGCGTCACGCGCGAGGGCGAGCGGATCACCCACCACCTCGACGGGGAGGTCGGCGCCGGCGGTGGCCAGCGGATCGCAGGCTCGCACTCGGGCCCCACGCGCGGCGAGCGCGCGGACCAGGCGGATGGCGGGCGAGTCTCGGATGTCGTCGGTGCCCGGCTTGAAGGCCAGCCCCAGCACCCCGACGCGCGCCCCGTCGAGCCCGCCCAGCACCAGGTCGAGCTTGTCGACGAGCTCCGCGCCGACGGTGTCGTTGACGGTCAGCGCCGCCCGCGCGAGCGGCGTCGGCAGCGCCAGACTCTCCCCCACCCCGATGAAGCCGGCGAGGTCCTTGGGCAGACACGAGCCGCCAAACCCGGGACCGGCGCCGAGGAAGGCGCGGCCGATGCGGTCGTCGAGGCCAACCCCACGCAGCACCAGGTCGACGTCGGCGCCGAGCCGCTCACAGAGTCCGGCGACCTCGTTGGCGAAGGAGATCTTCACCGCCAGGAACGTGTTGGCCGCGTACTTCACCAGCTCGGCGCTGCGCCGGTCGCAGAGCACCACGGCCGTGGCTGAGGGATAGAGGTCGGCAACCATGCGGCCCACCTGGGGGTCGGCCGCGCCCACCACCAGTCGGTCGGGATGGAAGAAGTCCTCGACGGCTCTGCCCTCGCGCAGGAACTCGGGGTTGGAGACGACCTTTACCCCAAACCTCGCCCTGGCGGGCCCGTCGTGCCGCTGCACGCCGCCGTGGTCGCCGTCGAGCCCGGCGGTGCAGAGCACTTCGAGAGCCTCGCAGCTCCCCGGTGGCACCGTGCTCTTCACCGCCAGGATCAGATCGGCCCGACCCACCGTGGCGGAGTGACCGAGCCCGCGTTGCCTGGCACGGGAACGCTGCCGTGCCGCCGCGGTTATCTGCTGGGCGGCGACGGCGATTTGGCGCAGATCGGGGGTCCCGTCGGCACGGGGCGGGGTGCCGACGCAGAGCAGGGCGATGCGCGCCTCGCCGAGGGCGGTAGCGGCGTGGTCGGTGAAGCGCAGCCGCCCGCTCCGCAAGCCCAGGGCAACGAGCTCGTCGAGGCCGGGCTCGACGATGGGCGTTCGCCCGGCCTGCAGCAGCGCGAGCCGTTCGCGGTTCACCTCGAGGCAGCGGACCCGATGGCCGAGCTCGGCCAGGCAGGCCGCCGCGGTCAGCCCGACGTAGCCGGCACCGACCACGCAGACGTCCCGCGGCGTGACCGCGGCCCGCTCCGCCACAGCCGTCATGCGGCAGCGCGCGCCGGGGCGCTCGCCGCACGTCGGCGCGGGCCCACGCTGCGGGGATCGGCCACGGCGCCGCAGCCGTCGCCAAGTCCAATCGCGAGGCGCACCGATAGCCCCCGCCCCGCCAGCATGGCGACCGCCGCGGTGAAATCGCCGTGTGCTCCGCTTGACGCTCGGTCCACCACCACCAGGTCGGGCTCGAAGCGGGCGGCGACGTCGCTGATAATCGCCGCCCGCGCCCGGCGGACGATGCCGGGCGCGAGACAAGAGGCGGCGCCAGCGCGCTCCAGGGGCACACCGGGGAGGCGGAGGATGGAAACGCCCCGTGGCAAGCGCGGGCACGCGTGCGCGACGAGGGCGGTGGCCAGCACCACTTGCACGCCTGGCGCGCCAGCCGCCAGCCGGCGGGCCAGCGCCACGCAGCGGCGCAGGTCGCGGCCGCCGACCTCGTCGCTGGAGTACAGAAGGACGCGCTGCGGCGTCGACTCAGTGAGAACGCTGACTGTCGAACCGGTGGCCATGGAATGTCCCTCGTGGTTGTCGAATGGTCGCCGCCGGTTGCCAGCGCCCCCGACCGATGACCACAGCGTGCGGCGCCTCGATGTCAGCCGGATGAGGCCTCGGTGAGAGTGTTCACACCGCCACGCCAGAGCTCCGATCGGCCCGGTCGGTGCGAGGATCGAAGCGCCTCACAATGGCGCGCGCGCAGACGGCTCGATCGAATCGGGCGATCACCTGACGGCGGCCGGCCTCGCCGAGGCGGCGGCGCCGACCGGCGTCGGCGGCGAGTCCGGCTAGTGCCGCCGCCAGGACGGCGGAGTCCCCGGGAGGCACCAGCAAGCCGGTGTCTCCCGAGGTGATCACCTCGGCGATTCCCCCCACCGGCGTGGCCACCACCGCCAGCCCGGCGGCCATGGCCTCGAGCAGCGCGTTCGGTATGCCGTCACGGTCACCGTCGGCCAGCACCACGCTCGCCTGCACGAACACCTGGGCCCAACCGAGCTGTTCGACGACGTCCTCCTGCGTGCCTCCGCCGAGAAGCGTCACCGTATCGCCAAGGCCAAAGCGGTGGATCGCTGCCTCGAGCGCCCCACGCTGATCACCGGTGCCGAGGATGCGGCAGTGCAGGCGCGTCCCTCCAGCGAGCGCGCACGCTACTGCGTCGAGGAGGACCGGGTAACCCTTCTTGGCGACCAGTCGACCCACCGCGAGCACCCGGAGCGGCTCGCAACTGTCCAGGTCGACTCTGGCTACGGTGGGTTGGAATCGGCGTGTGTCGACACCGTGATAGGCGAGCACGACCTTGTCGGCAGCGGGCCCAGCGATGCGACGCAGGTCGGAGGCCGCCGCGGCGGAGCAGACCAGGACGAACCGCGCGGCCCCGACCTTGACGGCGAGGAGGTCGGCCGGCGAGCGGTACAGGTCCTTGGCGTGGGCCGAAAAGCTGAACGGCAGGCCGGTGAGCAGATGGACAAAGTGGGCAACCGACGCGGGCCCATGAGCGAAAGCGGCGTGGAGATGGGTGACGCCGTCAGCCTCGAGCCAACACGCCAGCCGACCGGCTTCGAGGAAGTGGCGCACCGAGCTCACATGGCGGCGGCGGCGCAGCAGGTAGCCGACCACCCCCAGGTAGCGGCGTGGTGACCTCGCCGCGAGCCGCCCGTGAGCGAGCAGCGTTGCCGGCACCTCGGACGTGGCTCGCAGCGGCCCGCGGCCGGCGTGCAGGTACCTGACCGGGCCCCGCACCGCGGCGACATCGGGCTGGATGATCGCCTCGCGCGGATCGGCGAGGGCGAAGAGACGGAGGTCCACGCCGGCCGCTTGGAGGGCGAGGATCTCGTCGAGGATGAACGTCTCGGAGAGGCGGGGAAAGCGTTTGGTGAGGTAGCCGACGACTAGGCTCACCGCGCAGCCACCACCCCGGCCACGTCGCCGCCGATGCCGAGAGCCCTGCAGCGGACGGACCCGCAGCTCGCTCAAGGGACGGAAATCCGGCGCCAGTCGGCGGCCGACCAGCCCCGGGCGGAGGCAATGAGGGCGCGGATCGGGGTGTGGTGGGTGACCAGGACGATGTCGCCGGCGGCGGTTGTGGCGGCGGCGGCGGCTGCGGCGGCGGTTGTGGCGGCGGCGACGACGCGAGCGCGCAGTTCCTCGGGGCTCTCCCCGCCGGGCGCCGCGGTCCCGCTCCGCCAGGCGCGGGCTCGATCGCCGTGGCGGCGCTTCGCCTCAGGCCAGGTCAGGCCGGTCAGCTCGCCGAAGTCCTGCTCCTCGAGGCCTTCATCGAGCGTGATCGCCGTGCTCGGGAAGGCGAGCAGGGCGGTCTCAACCGCCCGACGTTGTGGCGAGCAGACCACCAAGACGACGCCGATGCGCTGCCGCAGGCGGCCACCGGCCTCTGCGGCGTCCGCCCTGCCGCGGAGCGACAGGCCGGGATCGGTTCGGGAGCCGAGCAAGCGGCCCGGCTCGGCGGCGGGCTCCCCGTGGCGCATGAGGAGAAGTCGTGTCGCGGCCACCAGTCAGGCCACCGACTGGGTGCGCGCGAGGTCAGCGAAGATCGACCCGGGCCTCTCAAGCAGCTCCGCCGGCGGTCCACTCTCGACGATCCGACCCCCGTCGAGGACGGCGACGCGGTCGGCGTTGCGGACCGTGGCGAGTCGGTGGGCGATGATGAATGCGGTCCGCCCGGCGAGGAGTCGCTCGAGGGCCGCCATGACTCGACGCTCGGTGAGCGAGTCCATGCTCGAGGTGGGCTCGTCGAAGATGACGATCGGCGCGTCCTTGAGCAGTGCTCGGGCGATGCCGAGGCACTGCTTCTCGCCACCGGACAGCGAGCCGCCCCGTTCGCTGACCACGGTGGCGTAGCCGTCGGGGAGGCGAGCTGCGATGACGTCAACGCCGGCCGCTCGACCTGCCGCTTCGATCTCCGCGGTGCTGGCCTCGGGTCGGCCGTAGGCGATGTTCTCGGTCAGGCTGGCCCGGAAGATGAGGCTGTCCTGGAGCACCAGCGAGACGCTCGCTCGCAGCGAGGCGAGCGTGTACGAGCGCACGTCGCGACCGTCGATGAGGACCGCCCCCGAGCAGGGATCGTAGAAGCGCGGCAGCAGCGAGACCAGGCTACTCTTGCCTGCTCCCGTGGCGCCGACCAGGGCGACCACCTCGCCCGGCCACGCCTCCAAAGTGACCTCCTGGAGGACCGGAGGACCCTCCGGGTACCAGAAGTTGACCTTTTCGAAGCGCACGTGGCCCAACGTCGAGCGCAACTGGCGGGCGCTGGGGTGTTCGGCGACCGACGGCATCTGCGCGAAGGTGTCGAGGAGGCGCCCGGCGGCCGCCGACGCCTTGCCGACCGCGTAGGAGAGCTTGGCGAGCTGTCGGGCGGGCGCCTGGGTGCTGCGCAGGTAGCCGAGGAAGACGAGCAGCTCGCCGGGGGTGATGGCTCGCTGGATGACGAGGACCGAGCCATACAGGGTGACCACCACCGCGGCCACACCGGTGATCACCCGGACCATCGGTCCCAGCCGGGACTGCAGGGCCGCCGCCTGCAGGCTGGCCTGCAGGCTCTTGGTGCTCTCCGCCGCGGCGCGCCGGCTCTCGTGCTCCTCGCGTCCGAAGGACTGGACCAGCTTGATCGCCGACAGCGCCTCCTGGAGCACCGAGCTCACCCGACCCTCCTGGCGCCGCGCAGTGCGCAAGGCGACGCGCATGCGAACCGTCGTCCGCTGGGCGAGCAGGAGCATCGGGAGGGTGAAGAACGCGACCACCGCACCCAGCCGCCAGTTGAGCCAGAACATGACCCCGAGCGCGGAGACCAGCGTCAGGATGTTGGTGATCAGGCTGGAGAATCCGATCGCGGCCAGGTCCTGCAACGCCTGGACGTCGCCGCTCAAGCGAGCCAATAGGTCGCCCACCTGGGTATCGCGGTGCTGGTGGAAGGACATCGAGAGCCGCTGCAGGTGGGCGAAGAGGCTGCGGCGAAGGTCGTAGACGGCGCGCAGCGCGGCGATGTCGGTGGCCCGGTCGTCGATGTAGGTGAAGATCGCCGAGAGCACCGAGATGGCCATCGCCAAGGCGCTGAGCAGGATCAGCAGCCTGACGGCGTTGCCGTTGAGGACGGTGCGCAGCACCGGGCTGCCCGCGGCGTTGTGAGTGAAGAGGACGGAGTCCACGATGTACTTGAGGGGCCACGGACTGAGCACCGCGGTGGCCACCTCGCCGACCATCGCGGCCGCCGCCAGGATCAGCCACTTGCGTTGTGGGCGGAGCCGCGGCCACAGCGCCCGGAACACCAGCTTCATGGTGCGGCGCTGGCGGGCGAGGCGGCTACGATCCGGTCGCCGCCGGCCGCGGCGATCACCGCGCTGATCGACCGTGCGGCGCTCGTCCACGAATGATCTGCCCCTGCCACTCTCGCCGCCGCGCCGAGTTGAGCGCGCCGGCGCGGGTCGGCAAGAAGTCCGTCGAGGGCGCCGGCCAGTCCGGCCACATCGCCAGCCTCATAGGCCACGCCGCCGGCACCGATCGTGTCGGTCATATCACCGATGGCGGGGTAGACGATGGGCAGGCCGGCGGCGAGATATTCGTACACCTTGAGGGGGCCAAAGTAGAAGTCAGGGCTGGGCCGGAAGGGCGCGGCGGCGATGTCGAAGCAGCCCAGCACGGCGGGGATGCGGTCGTGGCAGACCGCCCCAAGCAGATGCACCCGCCCGTCGAGGCCTTCGTCGGTGATCCGGCGGCGCAAGGCACCGGTTTCTGGTCCCTGACCGACCATCACCAGGTGCGCGCGCGGGTGGCGATTGGCGATGGCCGCAAAAGCAGACACCAAATCGTCGACGCCGTGCCAGGGCTTCATGCTGCCCACGAAGCCGATGACCGTGCTTCCTGCGGGCACGCCGAGGTCGACCGGTGGCGGATTGGCGAAGCCCTCGAGGCGCACCCCGTTGGGGACCCATGTGACTGGAACTGCAGGGGCCACTGCGTGGACGTACTGCGCGAGTTGGCGCTGGACGACGACGACCGCAGCGGTCGTGGTGAAAATCTCACGCTCGCGCGCCAGCCAGGCAGCGACGTCGTCGAGGCCGCGGTAGCGCGCCGCCTCGAGGACCAGTGGGGCATTGACCTCCAGAACGTGCGGAATGCCCAGCACGGCCGTCGCGCTGCGCGCCGCGCCGCTCTCCAGTGAGTAGCGCTCGAGCACGGCCTCGGCACCGAACGTCTCGAGGAGGTCGCCCACGGCCTCGGGGTCGGCCATGGTGACTGCATCGAGCCGCTCGAGTCGCTGCACGTCGGGCGCCGGGTTGCCGTCGCCGAGTCGCGCGCAGAGCACCATCACCTGGTGCCCGATCGCCTGGAGCGCGGCGGAGACCTCACGGACGTGGACCGATGCGCCCTTGTGCCCCAAGACGGGGATGCCGCGATCTGCACAGACGTAGGCGATCCTCATATCGCGGACAAGTCGTCTCGTGAGCGCGCCACCGGTGGCCCGTCGATCACGAGGCCAGAGCCGAGCGGTATGACAAGGCCTCGGTCACCGCGTTGGCCGCCCCGTCGAGGCCGCTCAGGTCGAATCCGGCGCCAACCGCCGCGCGGATCTCGGCGCGGGGGACAGTCGATCGGCGTAGCAACGCCGCTCGCAGTGTCGACGGGTTCAGCCGGTCGGGGTGGAGCATCGCCACCGCGCCGCGCTCGGCGAATCGGCTGGCTCGGATGAGCTGCTCGACGCGCGGTCGAATGCGCGGGATCACGACCGCCGGGACCGCCGCAGCCAGCAGTTCGCACATTGTGTTGTACCCCGCCATCGAGACCACCACGTCAGCGCTCGCAAGCTGGGCGGGAAGGTCGGGAATGAAGCGGCGAACCGCGACATCGAGGCGCCGTGCGTACGCGGTGAGCGGGACAAGCTCGTCATCGCCGAGGAATGGTCCCGCCACCAGCAGGCCGGCCCACTCGTGGCCCATCGTCTCCAGCGCACCGAGAAAGGCCCAGGCGACATGGGCCGCGTCCTTGCCACCGCCCACCGTGCACACCGCCCGCCGTCGGTCCGGGCTGGGCCACGGCAATGCGCTGCCGTCGGGCCCCTCCCCCCCCGGTGGGTCGGTCAGGAAGCCTGTGAAGGTGACCTTGTCGGCCACCGAGTCGGGAAGCTGGTACTCGGCAACCGCGTCATAGACGCGTGGGTCTCCGTAGATGAGCACGCGGTCGTAACGCTCAGCGATGGCGCGATGGTGACCCTTGCGGCGCCATTCCTCGTGGACCACCTCGGGGTTATCGAGGATGTCGCGGAGACCGAGGATTACGGTCGCGTCGGGACGGCGTGCGCGCAGCGCATCGAGAGCCGCAACCAGCTCGCCGTCGACACCGAGTGGATAGCGATCGACGAGGACGACGTCCGGTGCGAACAGGCGAACCGCGGACTCGAGGATGCCGGAGCGCAGTGCCGAGACCTCGCGGGAGCCGAGCCGCAGCCCGTCAGCGACGTAGCGCTCGTTGGCCAGCTTGGTCACCGACGGCAGCTTGAGGTAGTCCACGTTCTCGGGAAACTCGAAGTAGTGCGCGATGCGCGATCCGGTGGCGGCGAGGATCGATGCGTCCGGAAAGCGCTGCACCAGCCGGGTGCTGAGCCGCAGGTTGCGGCGCAGGTGACCGATGCCGTAGCCGTCGTGCGAGTACGTGAGCACGCGCAGGTGACGTGTCGCGGCGGTCGGCGTGACTTCGGTCACGCCGTCACTGCCGACAGTGTCGACGCTACCCAGTCGAGATGCGCGCGCAACCCGTCTTCCAGGGACACCCGAGGTCGCCAGTCAAGCTCGCGACGTGCCCGGCTTGTGTCGGCCCATGTGTGGGTGACATCGCCCGCGGCGAATGTCTGGTGGTCGACGGTCAGCGCGGCCCCGCTGATGGCTGTGACCAGCGCGAGCACAGCCTCGATGCTCGCCGGACTGCCCCCGCCGACGTTGTACACGGCCCCGCGCGGACCACCCAGGGCTTGGACCGTGGCGTCGACGGCGTCCGACACGTAGGTGAAGTCGCGCGTCTGGCGGCCGTCACCGAGGACGTGCACCACCCCACCGGTGAGCGCCGCGGTGAGGAAGCGGGTGAAGGCCATGTCGGGCCGCTGGCGGGGACCGAACACGGTGAAGTAGCGCAGGCTGACGACATCGAGTCCGTACTGCGCCACGTAGATGCGCACCAGCTGCTCGACGGCGAGCTTGGTGAGTCCGTACGGCGACATCGGCGCCAGAGGGGCGTCTTCGGACGCGGGCAGTTGGGCAGCATTGCCGTAGACGGAGGACGAGGACGCCAGTACTGCGGGCACCCGGTGGAAGCGGAGCGCCTCGAGGAGGCGCTGTGTGACCACGATATTGTCCCGTGTGTAGATGTCAAAGGTCTCACCCCAGCTTCCGCGCACGCCGGCCTGGGCGGCGAGATGGAAGACGCCGTCGCAGTCCTCGAGCACTGCGCCGATGTCGGCCACAGCCAGGTCGACGTCGCGGAGAACGAAGCGGGACGATGCCTGGGCTGCGTGCAGGTTCTCCTCCTTGCGAGCGCGGTCGTAGAAGGTGGAGAAGTTGTCCACCCCCACCACGTCGTGGCCGTCGCCGAGCAGGCGCTCGCAGAGATGCGATCCGATGAATCCCGCTGCTCCAGTCACGAGGTACCTGCGCCTTCGCGCGGAGGCGAGTCTGTCCCGAGGTGCCGGATTGTGCTGGGCACGCGTGCCGTCCATGACGTCAGGACGAGACCTACGGGGATCGGCCGTCGTGAACTGAGACAAGTCGACGGCCCTCTGCGGTGAACGGAGGCCCCGGACGGGGAGGACGACGTCAGCGTCAGCGGCAGCGGTGACACGCGCATGAGCCTCAAGTGAGACTCCTCTCACCCAGGTACGCTCACAGAGCGGGTGGCAGAAGTCCTGCCCCGATGAGGGCTGTCGAGCGCCACCGACCTGCCGGAATATCGACCACCGGCGCCCGATCCACGGCCGGTACCATCAAAGCGACCAAGGGAACGTTCGATCGGACCGGGAGGATCGCGAAGCGGCGAAGAATGAGCCGCACGGTCACCACAGGCTCGGCTGACCTATCCTGAGGCGGCGACATCACCGGATGCTACGGAGACTCCTTCAACGCGAAGTCGTCAACGCCCACAGTCTCGATGTGGGCGATGAGGTCAGAGACAGTTGGCTCGGGTCGGCCGGGCAGCACATCTTCGGCGATCAGCGGGGGCAGATCGTAGAAGGCCCGGTACCGGTGAACGGTCGCGAGCACGACCCTGTACTGGGCGTTGATTGAGAAGATCGCAGCAAGAATGCAGTACGAGAGGTTGGAATACCGCTTTCTATCGCGAGTCACCGCCTCCGAGAGTCCAGGCACCTGGCGCAGCGTACGAGCGAGCACCTCGAGCTCCGTGTCGACGGCCGGCATCTGATCAGACAAGGTGGTTGGCCGCCAGCATCAGGCGCAGGAATGGCAGCATCGCGCGGAGAGCGGCCTCGACCATTTCGCGGTCGCGCCCGAGGTGTGCAGCCTTCTCGCCATCGACCAGCCGCGCTCGCGGTGTCATGTGTGCCAACCTGTGTGCCAGTGCCGCCAAAGCGACGCGTCGCCAACGCACAGCCGCCTACAGGTGTGAGGCTAGGGCGGCGATCGCCTGACTAACGATCGCGGCGAGGGCCACCGGGCCCTATCCCTTGAGTGCGTCAACCGTCGCTTGCAGCTTGCCCCGCTTCTCGTCGTCGGGCTCTTTTGCCGCTGATGAGGTTGGCCTCCTTGAGGCTTTGCAGCGAGCGCATCAGCACCTGGGCCTCGAAGCCGGCTGCCGCCCCGAGCTCCGCCCCGCTCAGCGGTCGCCGGTCAGCCTCGGCCAGCAGCTTCAGGATCGGCAGGTCCACGCGTTCCCAGATCGACTCGGCGGTCAACTCACGTCACCGCGGTTGCGAGCGAGCTGGAGGATGCGGCGCGACACCGCCGCTGCCTGATCCCAGGGGATCACGAAGGTCGCGGGGTGGCCGTCCGGCTGCGCGCCCGCGAGGTCGACACCGTCGGCCGCCGGCTCGACGGTCACGCGTTTGGATTGCGTTGGGGTCGCGTCGTCTCCCATGCGGAGAGATGCTAGTGATCTGTAACACTAAAAGGTTGACTGTGAGGCGCCGAGGTGAGATGCTTCGCGGAGATGTCGGCGCCAGCTCCTGCACTCCTCG
>JRHI01001268.1_pt1 | contig 22153 bp, 21 predicted proteins | sample 215371 | NCBI WGS metagenome assembly JRHI01 (sample SAMN02929681, study PRJNA255918) | sediment metagenome | biome: cave system; feature: Ice Cave; material: Sediment; isolation source: sediment from deep within a dark volcanic ice cave with no known source of... ...
TTACGCCGTGGAAGGTGGGGTCGGCGCAGCGCTTACCTTAGACTAGGAGATCGTCGCGCTTGCGCGCGGCGGTCTCACTTTGCATTGTCGCGTCATTCGGGGCTAGGCTGCAGTTCCTTCACACGAATTATCGCTGAGACCCCAGTGGCCTCCCTGGCGCTCGCGCCGCCGGTGTGATCGATATAAAGTCCAACGCGACAAATGTTGCTATTAATCAAGTGAATACAGATCATCTAAGTTTGAGGTAGACGACCTTGGAACATTCTCGTTGAGTAAACCGAAGAAGCAGGTTGGAGTATCTGCGCGGGGGCGCAGTGGGATCGCGGCGATGCTTCTGGCGGCCCTCACCGGGGGCTGCGCCTATTACAGCGGCGAGCTGATCGACGCGCATTATCAGCGCTACAAAGCGCGGATGCCGGAAGGCGATCGCGTATTCGCTTGCAGCGCCTACGGCTGCCGCACGCAGACGCCGTTCCGCTTCACCGACGCGGACATCGCAAAGCTGCAATCTATGATGTCGGCGGGCCAGACCAAGACTTCGGCCGACGAGCGCGCGGCTGTTCGAGACACACTCGCCTGGATGGAGCATCGGGTCGACGCCGAGGTTGGCACGGCTAACGATCGGCCGGGTGACGACTTCGCCGGCAGCGGCGACCCATCGCAGATGGATTGCGTGGACGTGGCGACCAACCTGTCGAGCTACCTGCTCATTCTCGAGCGCCACAAGCTCCTCCGTCACCACAGCGTCGGCCCGGTTTTTGCCAAGGAGGATTGGCGTCGGGGGATTTCGGGCTGGCTGCACTACGCGGCGATCCTCGTCGAGACCGGTACCGGACAGCGTTTCGCCGTCGACGGCTGGCTGCTCGCGAGCGGTAAGCCACCGGAGATCATCGAGACCGAGAAGTGGTACATCGATGACAGCAACATCCTCTTTGGCAACAAGGCTCCCATCACCACAGGAAGCAATCCTCATTCCAACTAGGCTCGTTGGGGTCTCGGCCCTTCCAAGTGCCACAACTCGATCAATTTACAGTTGCCCATGGGGAAAGAAGAGGCGACGTACGGTACGCTCAAAATAAGCCTCTCTCCACCCCAGATCTTTCGGAATTCGCGGCAATATATTCGGCCCACATCCTCGGCATCTCAAATTGCCGAGTAGCGCCGGGTCAGGGCGGAGAAATAACAAGGAGCCACCCCTCGAGGGGTGGCTCCTCCGGGGTCGGTCTTCATCAGAACTGGATCAGCCCGCCCACAATGACCTCTTGGAAGGCGTCAATGTTCGTGACGCCGTTTGAGCCGCCGCCGCCAGGGCAATTAGCCAGGGAGCAGCCGGTGACGGATCCATCGGCATGCTGGTAAATCACATAGAGATCCATTGCCGCAGCTTCAATGTTCTGCACCACGCCGCCCTGCCAGAACGTGATGCTGGAGTCCAGGGTCTTGCCGGGATTGGAACCGGCATCGTCGTGACGGTATTCGCCGAAAATGGTGGTTTTGCCGAGCGGAAACCACTTCTGCTCAATGCCAGGCTGGATGAACCAGGTTGAGCTGTCCTGGTCCGCCACAAGTACAGGTGCACCGGCTGAAATGAAATTGCCAAGGTGCTGCTGACCCCAGCCACCATAAACATACAAACCCGTGGGGGCATGCATAACGGTGGCCGCGGCCCCTTCCCAGGTACAATCGTAGTTATTTACAATAGGCGTAGGCACACCACCCACGATCCCCGCCGTACCAGGCTGCGCCCCACCGCATGGCGTTCCTGATTGACTGTTTGTGGAACTCGCGGGGCTTACGCCCGGATCGTTGCTTTGGCCGTAACCAGCCCTGGCCTGCAGTTTGATACCATTCCATTCCCCCTTATAGGTCAACGCGGCGTCCCACAGGTTGTCCTGACCCCACGCGGCAGCTACAGCAAAGCCCGCGAAAGTCGGCGAGTCGTAGCGCACGATCGGGCGACGGCCATCCTGTCCGGGCGTGGAGTTATTAAAACCACGCATAACGTCAGTCCATTTGAGTTTCGACAAATTTCCGCCGCTCCTAATCAGGAAGCCGCTCATGTAAACAGCGGGCGCTTCGGCGTCCGCATAGAGACGCGTGTTGGCGCCATCGGCGTCATCAAGCAGATGATAAGTCGCTGCGCCGTTTTGGCCAACAGCGACTTGACCAAACGTCTTGCTCTTGAGGAACCAATTGCTCTTCCGTATTAGGAGCCCCTGATCTTGATTGAAGGACAGGGTATTCGTCGATACGTCAGCATTTTGGTTCCATTGGTTTGAAGGAACACCCTGCACACCGATCTCAAGTACGTAGCCCGCCGACCAATCCTTGTCGATCTTGGCTTCGCCGGTGAACCGGAAACGCGACTGCTCCAGCGAGTTCGTGCCCTGATAGACCTTGTGCTGCGTGCCGTCATCCCAAGCGAAAATAGCCTCGTTGACCCAACCCGAAATCGTCAGGCTAACTTTGCGGTTGCCCTTGCGGGCTGCCGTTGCCTCGAGCTCCGCCACGCGCTCCTCAAGATCGGCGCAGCAGTCGCCGCCGAGATCGGCCGCTTTCGCCGATACGCTCCCGCTAAGCACAAACCCAACTGTTCCGAGAATGGCCGCCCATCCCGCGGATTTCCCTACTCCCCCGAACGTACGCAACTCCTACGAAGTACGCCTCAACTTGGCCTTCGATCGACGCAACAGGTACGCGACCACGCCGCTCAGCCTCGGTCCGCCCCACACGCAGTGTGGCGAGAAGCCTTGCTGGAGCCAGGATTACCGGATTGATTCGCTGTCGGTAAATGCTGAAAACAAGTATAACAGTTTGTGACACAACCGGCGTGGTGCTGTTGCCACGAGTTCTTTGATATTGCAGAAGAAAATAGTTATAGCTGGGGATGGAATGCCTCACCGCAGTTGTCATGAAAAATGACGTTCAATACGAGGTTGCGGTCGTCGGAGCCGGTCCGGTGGGGCTGGCGGCAGCACTCGGCATCGCGCGGCAGGGCGTCAGAGTGGCGGTTGTGGCCCCCAAAACCGGCGCCGCCGACACCCGCACGGCGGCGCTTTTTACCGGGTCGCTCAGCCTCTTGCGCAGCCTCGGCGCTTGGGAGGATTGCTGCGCCTCGGCCGAGCCTATTCTTGCGATCCGCATCGTTGACGACATGGGCGCGCTGCTGCGGGCACCAGAGGTTGTATTCACCGCCGCCGAGGTCGGGCTCGACGCTCTCGGCCGCAACATCCCGAACGTGATCCTCGCCCAGGCACTGCGCCGCCAGGCTGCCGAGAGCGACGCGATCACGGTTTTCGAATCCGCCGCCGACGCGCTCGACATCAGACCGGCGGTGGCCGAGCTGCGTCTCGCGGATGGCACGCGCCTGAGCACGCGCCTTGTCGTCGGCGCCGACGGCCGCAAATCCCTGTGCCGGTCCGCCGCGGGCATCAAAACGCGCGAGTGGACCTACGAGCAGAGCGCGCTCACCTGCACGTTCGCGCATCAGCGGCCGCACGACGGCGTCTCGACGGAGTTCCACCGCCCCGCCGGTCCGCTGACCGTCGTCCCTTCTCCCGGCAACACCTCGAGCCTCGTGTGGGTCGACCGTCCGGCAATCGCGCGGCGCCTCGCAGCGCTCGACGACTCCGCTTTTCGCGCGGGGCTCGAGGCGCGCCTCCAGGGTATGCTCGGGCCCATCGGCGAGATCGGGCCGCGCGGCGTCTTCCCACTGTCGGGTCTCGTGGCGGCAGAGGCCGCGCGCAATCGCATCGCCCTCGTTGGCGAGGCAGCGCACGTCGTTCCCCCCATCGGCGCACAAGGCCTCAACCTCGGCCTGCGCGATGCGGCCCTTATTGCCGACTGCGTGGGAGACGCCCTGCAACTGGGCGGCGAAGTCGGAGCGCCGCAGACGCTCGAAGCCTACGTACGCGCCCGCCGGGTGGACATCGCGACGCGCGCCTGGTCGATCGACCTGCTCAATCGCAGCCTCATCTCCGGGTATTTGCCCGTTCAACTGCTGCGCGGGCTCGGGCTGCACGCGCTCAAGACCATCGGCCCCCTGCGCCGCCTCGCAATCCGCGAAGGCCTCGCCCCCTCCTACGTCGCCCCGAGGCTCATGCGCGGGGGCACAGAAGCCTTAGGCGCTTGACGCCGACGGCTCCCGCTTGGCATTTCCAAAGTCGATGAACTAGAGACCTGAGCCGCATGACCCGCAGCCCACGACTGCAAGATCTGCAATGGCGCATTGAGTATGCGGTGCTGCGTACCGTCGCCGCCTTTTTCCGCTCGCTGCCGCTCAATCTTGCCACCAACGCGTCTGCGTTCTGCTGGCGGCGGCTCGCGCCGCTCATCAACCCCAAGCGCCACAAGCGCGCGCTCGACAACCTCGCGATCGCGTTTCCCGAAAAGAGCGAAGAAGAGCGGCACGAGATCGCGTTGAGGCATTGGGAGAACCTCGGCCGCGTCATGGTGGAGACCATGCGCATCGACCGCTTCCTCGCCGAGCCCGAGCGCGTAGACATCGTCAGCCAGAACATCTTCTCTCGCTACAAGGACAAGCTCGGCGCCGCCGTCGGCGTGAGCCTGCACATGGGCAACTGGGAGCTTGCGATTTTGCCCTTCACGTGGGCCGGCGCGAACCCCGCCGCGGTCTACCGCTCGGTGACCAACCCTTACGTAGACCGCTACATTCGTGCCCAGCGCAAGGACCTCTACCCGGACGGGCTGTTCGGACGCGGCAATGTCGGCGAGCACGGCGACGACCAGAAGACCGCGCGCGCCATCATGGACTTCGTGCGCCGCGGCGGCCGCCTCGGACTCGTGTGCGATCTCTACGACCGCACAGGCATGCCCGTTCCCTTTTTCGGCAAAGACGCCAAGACGCAAGCCATCGGCGCCATGATCGCGCGCCGCGTCGGCGCGCGCATCTGGCTGTCGCGCGTCAAGCGCATCGGCACGTCGAGCCGCTTCCAGATCGAGCTCAAGGAATTGCGCGTGCCACGCACGGCCAATCAGGCCGAGGACATCCGCTGGACCATGACGCACATGCAGGAGCAGTTCGAAACCTGGATCCGCGACGCTCCCGAGCAGTGGATGTGGAGCAACCGGCGCTGGAGCTAGCGGGCGGCGGCTGGTGCCTCCGTGACTGCACATGCATACTCAATCTCCGCGTGCATCGCCGTGAGGCAAGCTGACTGACAAAAAGCAATGGGTGTGGATGGTTACGGCTCCGTTCTCGCCATCCCCGTGACCGATTGCTATCGAGGACCGGCAACCGAACTTCGCTCGGCAGAGCCGCTCGCTCTCGTTTGCCGATCGAGCACATGCGTGGGCTCTCATGGACGTGGTTCTCACGCTGTCCGGCGTTCATCCTCGCGACCGTCTCGCGTACTGGTACGACGTCGCGTGCAAGGTCTTCGTCGACCACGAATGCCGCGTGACGACGCCGTCGCAGTTCGACGTGACGATGCAGCACATGGCGCTCGGCGACCTCGGCGTCGTCAACATCGAGAGCCTCGGCCTCGGCTTTGCCGAGGTCACCGCACGCACCATCGCGAACGGCGAGGACGACGTATTCTTCCTCTGCCTGCAGCTCGAAGGCGGCGCCACCTTGAGTCAGGATGGCCGCGAAGCGGTCATTGAGCCGGGTGATTTCGTGCTGCTCGACGCGCAGCGCCCCTATTCCTGCCGCTACACGACCAATTGGCGGCAGATCATCATCAAGATCCCGCATCGCTCGTTGAATGCGCGCCTGGCCGCAAGCTCGGAGCTGACGGCGTGCCCGGTGCGCAACAACATGGGCGTTGGCGGCCTCACATCGGGATTTATCAGGATGATCCCCGATCGCGTCGAAGTTTTGCAGCCCGTTGCCAAGACCCAAATCGCCGAGCACGTGCTCGACCTCGCCGCACTGGCGCTTGCGGCCGAGACCGCCAAGGACAAGCCGGCCCTGTCATCGGGACGAGCCATCGCACTGTTGCAGTTGCGCGTGGCGATCGAGAACCGGCTGAGCGACCCGACGCTCGATCCGAGCAGCGCCGCTGCTGCCGCCGGCATCAGCGTGCGCTACGCAAACGTGCTTCTGTCCGAGCAGGGGACCTCGCTTCAGCGATTCATCGTGTCGCGCCGCCTCGACCATTGCCGCCGCGCGCTGGAGGATCCTACGCAAGCGCAGCGCACCATCACCGACATCGCTTTTGCCTGGGGCTTCTCGGACCTGTCGCATTTCGATCGCCGCTTCAAGGCCGAGTACGGCTGCGCGCCACGCGACTACCGCCAGCGCTTCCAGTCCTGACCTCGTGGCCGCGGGCTGCAGAGTTATCACCAGCCAATGTAGGCTAGTGGCGGGGCGATATTGACATGCGTCGCGACATGAACCCTCCCTCTTCCACCAGGACGCGGAAGGGGGAGGCAGCTCGTGAGCGACCCAACCGAGACGGTGCCGTCGCGCGTGCGGGCTTCATGGCGGAAGCTGCGCAGAGCGGGCGTTCACACTGCAAGGTCGTGGCGATCATCGCAGAGGGCGAGGCCCGGGGGCATAACGCGACACCTGCTGCCCATCGGCGCCACCGCGAGCGCCTTTTTCCTGATCGCACTTCTCTATCTCGGCTACGACCTCGCCAAGGGAAGGCTGTCGCCGTGCGAAGCGATCTTCCGGGAGACCTCGCTCGGCCTCAAGACGAAGATCAGCTTCCTCAAGACGGAAGGCGAACTGGAAATCGGTCGCGAGCAGCTGACCGATCTCGACGAACGCGCGCAGATGACGGCGCTCAACCTCAAGACTTGCTGCACCGTGCTGGACGCCGGCCGCCTCGATCCCGAGCAGTTCCTGCAGTGCAAGGGCAGCGCGCGCGCTTACGAGGCGAGCCTGTCGGACATTGCGAACCTCGTGCGCCAGGCCGTCAAGGAGGGCCTCACCACAAGCTCCATCGCGGCGAGCGCCGCGCCGCTGCCCGTGCCGGCGAGCCTCAAGCAGAAGATCGACACGGAGGTCGGGAGCGCGCAACAGGTCTCGCGCGACTTCAATCACGCGGTCGTCGCCGTGCGCCACGAACAGGCGCTCGCCACGCTCGCGACGACAGTGCCGCAAAGCGTGGCGATCGAGGCGCAGGAGCGCGAACCCAACGACGACGCGCTCGCCACCAACGAGATCAAGCTCGGGACGTGGATCACGGCGTCGATCGGCTCTGGCAAGGACGCCGACTACTTCGCGTTCACCTCGCCGGAGACCCACCGCGACTGGCTGCGCATCGAGTTGCAGAACCGCTCCACGACGCTCGAGCCGCGGCTCGAGCTGTTCGACGCGGAGAAGGCCAGCCTCGGCTCGGCCTATAAGGCGACGCCGGGCGCCGATATCACGTATGCCTTCGTCGCCGAGCCCGCAACGCGTTACGTCGTGCGCGCGAGCAACACCTACGGCTCGAGCACGGGCGTGTACCTCATGCGTGTCGTCGCAACGAAGTCCTACGACGCGCTGGAGCCCAATGACGACATCCTGCACGCCAGACCCATCGCCATCGCGGCGCCTGTCGCCGCCAACATCATGGACAAGAGCGACCTCGACTTCTTCGCCATTACTGCGGGCAAGTCGGAGGCGACGCTGGTCGCCAGCGTGAAGAACGGTTCGATCACGCTGCAGCCGGAGATCGCGCTCTACGGCGCCAACAAGACGCTGCTCGGCACCCAAGCCAACACGACACCCGGAGGCGATACGAGCTATTCGTTCAAGGTCGCGCCGAACGCGACCTATTACTTGCGCGTGCGCGACGTCTACGGCAGCGCCGCAGGCGACTATACGCTGACTGTCGCCGAAGGGCCTCCAGGTGACCGATGAGACGCGAGGTGATTGGGAGGAGAGCTATGAGGGGAACGCGGATGGCGATGGCGGCCGCTGCGGTGGTTGCCTTCGCGTTCGCCGTGCGCGCAGAGCCGGATACGCAACAGGATGGCAAGGCGGGCGCCAGGATCGGCGGCAAGTGCGCCTACGTCGAGCACCCGGGCTCCTGCACCATCGAGGGCGCGGTGAAGACGCCGGATTCGATCGCGCAGGCTTTGCTCAACGGTGGCCCGGGCTACGAAGGCCTGACGGTGACGTTCACTTATGCGAGTGCCGCCGCGGGCGATGACGGGCTCGTGCGCCAGGCGCTCGAAGGCAAACACGAGCTGCGCCTGATGAACAGTTGGTATCCCGGGCCGCGCTTCCTCGAGCGCTACGGCATCGCCGCGGGCAAATCGTTTGCCTGCTCGCTCAACGTCATCTCGCAGGGAACGTGCACGCCCACGGTCTTCGATTTTCAAGGCATCGACCGCGCCGATTATTTCGAAAGCGAGCACTAGACGCGAACCCTATTTGCTCGCTTGCGATCATAGCATCGAATGCCACATAAATACTTGAAAACGCTCTATTTCTACTGCGTACGGAGACCTTACGAAATGGTATCCGGATGCCAACTCCTGGCAATGAACGCGGTGCAGGGTGCGCGCCGGGTGGATCAAAAAAGGCCACCCGGACAGCAAATGGAGAGTTCCATATGTCGAAGAAGATTGTGAGCACCGCCATCCTCGCCGGCCTCCTGTTCGGCCTCGCCGCTCCTATCGCCCAGGGCCAAGAGCGCCCCCAAGACGAAAGCGGAGTGCGAGAAGCTGGCGAACATGAAGTGGGACGATGGCAGCTCTAAGTGCGTCAAGAAGTAAGCGCGTCCTACAGCGGCGGGTCTTCGGACCTGCCGCCTCTCCAAGCTGGCCGCACGTACTTGTGGTCATTCAAGCTAGACATCCGCACCTTCGTTCGAAGGTGCTCTCAAAATCGGGGAGTTAAACAATGAAGCGTTTCGTTCCGCTGTCGCTCCTGAGCGGCGTCGTGTTCATGTGCCTCGGCGCCGCCGCCGGTCATGCCGCCGTGTCGGGCTCCGGCCTCACCGTGTCGCATCCGACTGCCGTGGTGCAGGCGCACTGGCGCCATCACCGCTGCTGGTGGCGCTTCCACCATCGTCACTGCCGCTATTGGTAAGTCCTGCCGAAGTCTAAGTCGCTACTCGTTCATCCGAAACGAACTGATGCAGCCGCCACAAGCGTGCTGCATCTTTTTTTTGCGCCACACGTCGCCAGCTCGCGTTCAGTACTTCGGGAAGATCACGTTTATGCGCAAGCCGGGCTTGTTGTCCTGCAGTTCCAAGCTGGCTCCGTGCAGGTCGGCGATCGCCGCCACCATGCTCAGCCCGAGGCCACTGCCAGGAGTGGAGCGCGCGCGTTCCAAGCGATAGAGCCGCCGGAAGACGTTGCCGCGCTCATCGGTCGGGATGCCCGGCCCCGTGTCCCACACGACCGCCACGTACCTCTCGACCTGGTTCAAGAGGCTCACCCCGATGCGGATACCCTTCGGCGAGTGGCGGATGGCGTTCTCGATAAGGTTGGCAAAGAGCTGCGTCAGCAGCTCGCGGTCGCCCCGGATCCGCCCCTTCAGGCTCGTCGGCACCGCGCTCTCGAGGCTGTCGCCCGCTTCCTCGACGACGGGCTCGTAGATGTCGGCGACCTCCGCGAGAACGGAGCCGAGATCGACATCGCAGAAGCGCGCCTTGCGTGCTCCCGCCTCGAGTTGCGTGATGCGCAGAAGCGCCTCGAACGTCTCGACGATGGAGTCTAGGTCTTCCAGCGACTCCTCCACGCGGCCGCGAAACTCCTTGGGGTCGCCCTTTGCGCTCAGCGCCTCCTCCAGCCGCCGGCGCAGACGCCCGATCGGTTTCTTCAAGTCGTGGGCGATGTCGGAGGAGGCCTGGTTAACGCTCTCGATCAGTTTCTGCAGGTGCGCAAGCGTGGCGTTGATCTGCCCCGCGACCTTGTCGAGATCATCGCCCGATCCCGTCAGCGGCACGCGGTTGGCGATGTCGCCGTGGCTCACCTTGGACAAGGTCGTCGCAAACACGTCGATCTTCTGCTGTGCGCGGCGCGCCAGATACGTCGCTGAACCGATGGCGAGTAGCACCGTCGTCAGGAGACCCCAGCTCAAGCCGTGCAGCAGGATGCGCTGCACCTCGCGGATCTCGCGATCGCTTTGGCCAACCAGCAGGTATCCATTGGAGACGGGTTTCCAGATCGCATAGAAGCGGTCGTCGGGATCGCCCTTGCTCGCGACCATCGGCAACCAGGCGCGATCGAGGATGTCCCAGCCGGCGAACACCTTGACGTTCTGCACGTTGCCGGCCTGGAAATCGCCGTCCTCGCGCCGCAAGAGAAAGATGCTGTCGAAATCGCGCACGGACTTGGCTTCATCCGCGACGACGACGGCGAGCGCGTCGAAGCCGTGCTCGGCATCGATCGCGAGCAGGGTGTCGCTCGTCTCCTCGACGCGCTTGCGGATGTGGCTCTCGAGCTCGGCCCCCAGCGTCAGATAGAGGACCGCGACGAGAGCGACGACGGTCAACGCGAACAGCAATGTGAAGGCCCCCGCGAGGCGGACGGGGGTGCGCTTCAGGAGGTCACGACTGATCATGCATTGTGTAGCCGCTGCCGCGCACAGTGTGGATCAGCTCGCGGCCGTACGGCCGGTCGATCTTGGTGCGCAGCCGCGAGATGTGCGTCTCGACTACGCTGGTCTTCGGCTCGAAATGGAAGCTCCACACCCGCTCGAGTAGCATCGTGCGCGTCAGCACGCGGCCCTTGTTGCGCATCAACACCTCGAGCAGGCGGAACTCGCGCGGTTGCAGGTCGATCACATCCGTGCCGCGTGTCACCTTGCGCGCGATGAGGTCCATCTCAAGGTCGCCGACGCGCAGGATGGTCTCCGCGTCGCGCAAGTGCGGGCGTCGGGCGAGCGCGTTTACGCGCGCCATGAGCTCGGAGAAGGCAAACGGCTTGACGAGGTAGTCGTCGCCGCCGACGTTGAGGCCGTCGACACGGTCATCGACGCCGCCGAGCGAGGTGAGAAAGATCACCGGGACCCTGTGGCCGACCGCGCGCAGCGCGCGCACGAGCGAGAGGCCGTCGAGCCCCGGGAGCATGCGGTCGATGACGAGGATGTCATAGACCTCGTCCATGGCCTGGGTGAGCCCGTCGCGGCCGTCCGCAATCGTCTCGGCGGAGTGCCCTTCCTCTGCGAACCCGTTGGACACGTAAGCGGCGGTGTCGGCGTCGTCCTCGACGACAAGTATGCGCATAGGCTTATGCCTTCCCCTGGAACTGCTCATATTTAGGCAGCGCGGGTTTGCGAGGCAATTTCCAAGTTATTACAGAACCGTAAGGGAAGCGATTGTGACGTCAAGCGCGGCCGGCGGCCCGTCGAATAGGCGCCATTCTCGTCCCCGCCATGGCCTGCCGACAGCGCCGCGGGCCGAAGCCGGTTTGTCGACGGAATGTTTCCAGTTGCTTCCTCAGTCAACGGATTGTGCCGTCTCGGTCAAGTGCGGGAAACCAAACTTGCGTTCAATGAGCAATCGAATCCGCACGGGAACCGATCTACCCACCCGAGGCCCGTGCCGGCGGTGGGCTATCGGGCTTTGGACAGCGGGCTTTACACGGGGACCCATGCAGCGCGAAACCCAACTCGAACGATCACCCCTTCATCTGTTGCACCGTGTGCATCAGCGCGCGACCGAGCTGTTCCAGGAGAAGATGGCCGGCATCGACATCACCGCCCGGCAGTACGTGGTGCTGGTGACGGTGGCGCAGAACGACGGCGCAAGCCAACAGGACATCATCGACGACACCGGCATCGACCGCTCGACCGTCTCGCAAATCATGCAGACCATGATCCGCAAGGGGCTATTGAAGCGTAAGCGCACGAAGGAGGACGCGCGCGCCTACGCGATTACAGTCACCGACCAGGGCCGCGATATCCTCAAGGCGTCGGAGGCGATCGTCGAAGGCGTCAACGAGGCGCTCGTCGCCGCGCTGCCGGCCACACGAGCCAAGACGTTCATCGACAATCTGCGCTCCATCATCGCCGAGCGCGGACGGACCGGTGCCTGAGACCAGCGCGGCCTTTTGGGGCCGCCTGCGCGGGTGCCAACCTAAGTGCCGTAAGCGTTGACTCCCGTCGGGCGCGCCATAAAGTGCGCTGCACCGCAACATGGGAGCCCCACCGATGGCCGCGACGCGCACGCCCGCGAAGTTCTATTCCCCCCTCGCCATCGGCGCTCCCGAGCCCTACCGGACCCTTCCGATCCGCATCGAGCGCATGATCCACTTCGTGCCGCCGCACAACGAGAAGATCCGGGCCAAGATCAAGGACATCGCGGGCCAGGTCGACGTCATCCTCGGCAACCTCGAGGACGCCATCCCGGCCGACCAGAAGGAGGCCGCGCGCAAAGGCTTCATCGCCATGGCGAGCGCCACCGATTTCGGCTCGACCGGGCTGTGGACGCGCATCAACTGCCTCAATAGCCCGTGGGTGCTCGACGACGTCACGGAGCTGGTGCCGGCAGTGGGCAACAAGCTCGACGTGATCATGCTGCCGAAGGTGGAGGGGCCGTGGGACATCCACTACCTCGACCAGCTCCTTGCCCAGCTCGAAGCCAAGCACACGGTCAAGAAGCCGATCCTCATCCACGCCATCCTCGAGACGGCGGAGGGGGTCAACAACGTGGAGGCGATCGCTGCCGCCTCCCCGCGCATGCACGGAATGAGCCTGGGGCCGGCCGACCTTGCGGCCTCGCGCGGCATGAAGACGACCCGCGTCGGTGGCGGCCACCCCGACTATGGCGTCCTGGCCGACCCGGCCGGCGACAGCGGCTCTAAGCGGCCATTCTTCCAGCAGGACCTCTGGCACTACACCGTCGGCAAGATGGTCGATGCCTGCCTCGCCTATGGCTTGAAGCCATTCTATGGCCCGTTCGGCGATTTCTCCGATCCGGCGGCATGCGAGGCGCAGTTCCGCAACGCCTTCCTGCAGGGGTGCCTGGGTGCCTGGTCGCTGCATCCGACCCAGATCGATATCGCCAAGCGCGTATTCTCGCCCGACGAGAAGGACGTCGCCTTCGCCAAGCGCATCATCGAGGCCATGCCCGACGGCACCGGCGCGGTGATGATCGACGGCAAGATGCAGGACGACGCCACCTGGAAGCAGGCCAAGGTCATCGTCGACCTCGCCCGGCTGGTGGCTGCAAAGGACCCCGAGCGGGCGGCGGCCTACGGACTCTAGCTTCGACGGCTCCGCCAGGGTGCATCTGCCACCGCCGCCTTCGGCTCCCTAGCGATACGACCCCACGAATTGGAATTCGTCCAAGGAACGGCGGTTTCGGCCTTAACAATAAGAAGTGCGGCAGGAAGGCCGCAGTCCCAACCCTCAGTTTGTCCTAGCCAATTGACAGTCGCCGCGACCTACCTTGGAATGGGACTCAGGGGGCGACGTCGGAGTGCGGCACGAGCAATGAAGCACGGGGTGCACGCAGCCATGGGCACGATGATGGGAACGATGCGCGAGGCGAAGTTCTCGGTGGGGCAGGTTGTCCGCCACCGATTCTATCCGTTCCGCGGCGTGGTGTTCGACATCGATCCGGAGTTCGACAACACCGAGGAGTGGTGGCTCGCGATCCCCGAGGACATCCGCCCTCACAAGAACCAGCCCTACTATCACCTGCTCGCGGAAAACGCGGAGACCGAATACATCGCCTACGTCTCGGAGCAGAATTTGCTCGCAGACGAGACCGGCAGGCCGCTGCGCCATCCGCAGGTGTCGGAGCTTTTCGCCGAGGACGAGAACGGCGGCTACAAGGCGCTCTATCTGCAGGCGCACTGACTGCCGGCGCTGAGCGACCTGCGGTGAGCTGACCCGAGCTGAAATGCAAAGACCGCCCGGCGTTGTCGCCGAGCGGTCTTTTTCGTTTCGGCTTCGTGCCGAGAGCTACTTCTTCGCCGACGGCGCCGGAGCCGGGGCCGCAGGAGCGGTCGCTCCCGGAGGCGGCGGCGGCAGGTTCTTCATCTCGTCGGCCTTGGCCTTGTTGGCGAGATCGATCTGGCGCTGGCGGATCTGCTCCATCAGCTTGCGGCGGTTCTCCGAGTATTCCTTGCTGTCGACCGGCTTGCCCGTCAGCGCATCGCCGAAGCCGTTGAGTGGCACCGGCACCGTGAACTGGCGTCCGTTGGTCCAGATGGCGAGCACGGCCATGCCGGCGTTGCCCTTCAACAAGTCGCTGACCTCTTTCGTCGCCTCGGTTTCGGCGGTGCAGCCGATCGGCAGGCAGTGCGAGAACTTGAGGTCGACCGTCTTGAGGTCCTTGAGCTCGATCGTTTCGTTCTTGGCGGCCTTCGCCCACTGGTCCGCGCTATAGACTGCGAGCTTCACGCCGCCGGGAATGACGACGCCGAGCGGAACCATAACGGCGAGCACCTGCTTGGGTGCGCCCTCGATCTCCTGCAATCCGACGGAGACAATAAGCTGGCCTGTGTTGCTCTCGATCGCCTCGAACATGGTCGAGCAGAGCTGCTTATCCTCGGTCGCGGGCTTGGCGTCCTTAGCGGGGGGAGGCGCGCCCTCCTTAGGCCTAGCGTTGATCGTGATCTTGTCGCAGAGCTTGACCCACTGCGTGGACTTCTTGGCGTCCTTGCCGGCATCCTTGGCGGCATCCTTGGCGGCATCCTTGGCGGCCGGAGCGGCGCCGGGAGCGGCAGGCGCGGGCGCCTTATCCTGCGCGGAAGCCGGCAGGCCGGCGATCATCAGTGCGAACCCCGCCGCGGTGCAGAGCGCCGCAACGCGCTGGAACCGCCAAACTGCATATGTCATGGAATACATTAACCTCTCTCCGAGAGCTGGACCTAACCAGCTCAGCCCCACCGCTTGGCGCGCGTGCGTTGGCGCGCCTGTCAGATGCCCGTTGCCACCATCGACGGGGCAGTAAGGCTGGGAATGCGGCAATCCCGTGGCCGGTAGATTCCGCATTCGGCAATCGAGAAAACCGTCTGAAGCATCGTGGCAAAGGCGCAACGCGCGTTCGGCCCCCGCTTGCCGGGCAGGGCGTGCCCGGCTGCCGCTAACCTGTGATAAAGACGACCGGTTTTGCATGGAACGTCGGCCTCAACCGGCCGGATGCCAGAAATTCCCGGAGCCCGCATGCTGCGCTTGGCGATTGCCGCTGCCGCCTTGTTTTTAATCGCGGCGACCACGCTGCAGGCCGAGCCGGCGCACGGCATCGCGCTCTACGGCACCCCGAAGGAGCCGCCCGGCTTCACGCACTTCCCCTACGTCAACGCGGATGCGCCAAAGGGTGGTCGCCTCACGATGAGCGCGTTTGGCTCCTTCGACAGCACCAATCCGCTGATCGTCCGCGGCGTGGCAGCCAACGGCATCCGCGACTTCGTCATCGAGAGCCTCATGGCGCGCGGGCTCGACGAGCCGTTCGCGCTCTACGGCCTCATCGCCGAGACGGTCGAGGTGCCGGAGGACCGCAGCTCCATCACCTTCCACCTCAATCCCAAGGCGCGCTTCTCCGACGGGAAGCCGATCACCGCCGATGACGTGCTGTTCTCGTTCAACCTGCTCAAGGAGAAAGGCCGGCCGAACCACCGCACCTACTTCGCCAAGGTCGTGAAGAGCGAGCGGCTGTCCGATCGCGACGTGCGCTTCACCTTCGAGAGTGCCGGCGATCGCGAGATCCCGCTCATCCTCGGGCTGCTGCCGGTGCTGCCGAAGCACCTCATCAATCCCGACACCTATGAGGATACGAGCCTCGAGGCGCCCATCGGCTCGGGCCCTTACCGCGTCGGCAAGATCGATCCCGGCCGCTCCATCACGTTCGAGCGCGACCCTAACTACTGGGGCAAGGATCTGCCCGTGAACCGCGGACGCTTCAACTTCGATCAGATCCGCTTCGACTACTTCCGCGAAGGCTCGGTGATGTTCGAGGCCTTCAAGACCGGCCAGGTCGACCTGTGGGCGGAGGACGACCCGCGCCGCTGGGCCAACGGCTACGATTTTCCCGCCGTGAAGGACGGCCGCGTCGTCAAGCGCGCCTTCGACATCGGGCTCCCCGCCGGCATGACGGCGCTCGTATTCAATACGCGGCGCAAGGTGTTCGCCGATGCGCGCGTGCGTGAGGCGCTGATCTATCTGTTCGACTTCGAATGGATCAACCGCACGCTCTACGCCGGCCTCTACAGCCGCACCCAGAGCTATTTCGAGCGCTCGATCCTCGCCTCCGCCGGGCGCCCGGCCGACGCTCGCGAGCGCGATCTGCTCAGTCCCTACCCGAGCGCCGTGAAATCCGCGATCATGGACGGCACCTACCGTTTCCCGACGACCGACGGCAGCGGCCGCAACCGCCAGAACCAGGAGCAGGCCTTTCGGCTCCTGAAGGAGGCGGGATACACGCTGAAGGACGGCAAGCTCGTCGGTGCGGACGGCAACCAGCTCTCCTTCGAGATCCTCGCCGCCTCGACCTCGCAGGAGGCCCTGCTCCTGAGCTTCGCGCGCGACGTGGAGCGCCTCGGAATAGAGGTGAAGCTGCGCGTCGTCGACGGCGCGCAGTATCAGGCGCGGCTGACGAACTACGACTACGACATGATCCAGAACACGTGGCCGTCGTCGCTGTCGCCCGGCAACGAGCAGCTGTTCCGCTGGTCAACTGCCGCGGCGACGACGCCCGGCACGTACAATTTCGCCGGTGTCGAGAACCCCGCGGCCGACGCAATGATCGGCGCCATGCTCTCGGCGGCGACCGAGGACGGCTTCGTCTCCTCGGTGCGCGCGCTCGACCGCGTGCTGCTGTCGGGAGACTACGTCATCCCGCTGTTCTATACGCCCAAGCAGTGGGTCGCGTACTGGACGCGGCTGAAGCAGCCGGATACCACGCCGCTGTTCGGCTATAACGTCGAAAGCTGGTGGTCGGCAGAGGCGAAATGATCGACGCCGCCGAGATGCTTCCCCCGCGCTTCAACGTGGCGGCTTACAGCGTCGGCCGCGCCGCCGCGGCGCGTGGCGGTGAGCCGGCCCTGATCGTCGTTGACGATGCGAAGGCTGCGCGGCCGGCCGAGGTGTGGACGTTTGCGCAGCTCGAGGATGCGGTGTTGCGCATCGCTGGCGGTCTGCGCGAGGTTGGTCTCGAGCCCGGCGCGCGCATACTCATCCGGCTCGACAATACGAGCGCCTATGCGTTGCTATTCTTCGGGGCCATCGCGGGAGGCTTCGTGCCGCTGCCGACGTCGGCCCAGCTCACCGAGCTCGAGGTGCGCTTTCTCTGGGGGGACAGCGGTGCGCAAGCGATCGCCGTCGGCGGCAAGCTCGGCATCGGCGCGGTTCCGGCCGGCGTGCGTGTGTTCGAGGCCGACGAGATCTCGCGCATGATCGCGCGCGGGCCGCGTGCGCGCTTCGCCGACACCGCTGCCGACGATCCGGCGTTCCTCATCTACACCTCGGGCACGACCGCGCATCCGAAGGGCGTGCTGCACGCGCAGCGCTCCGCCTGGGGGCGCCGGCCCATGTATAGGGGCTGGTACGGCATCGGTGCAAACGACCGCATGCTGCACGCGGGCGCCTTCAACTGGACCTTCACACTCGGCACCGGGCTCACCGATCCGTGGGCCAACGGCGCGACCGCAATCATCTACACGGGCGAAAAGGACCCGGCTGTGTGGCCGCGGCTGATCGCGAACACCGGCGCGACGCTGTTTGCCGCGGTGCCGGGCCTCTACCGCCAGATCCTGAAATACGGCGATCTCACGCGTGACGCGTTGGAGGTGCTGCGGCATGGCCTCATGGCAGGAGAAGCGCCGCCGCCCGGTCTGTTCGAGGAGTGGGAGGGCCGCACGGAGCGGCCGCTCTACGAGGCGCTCGGCATGAGCGAGATTTCGACCTACGTTTCCTCGGGGCCGGATGTGCCGCGCAAGGCGGGCGCCGTCGGCAAACCACAGCCGGGCCGTCGCGTGGTCGTGCTGCCGCTTGACGGCGGCACCGAGCCGTTGCCGGCGGGAAGCGAAGGCCTGCTCGCGGTACACCGCTCCGATCCCGGCCTCATGCTCGGCCACTGGAACCGGCCGCAAGAGGAGGCGCAGGTTTACCGCGGCGACTGGTTCATCGGTGGCGATCTCGCGGCAATCGACGCCGACTGCTACGTGGCCCACCGCGGTCGCGCCGACGACCTGATGAAGGCCCTCGGCTACCGCGTGTCGCCGCTCGAGGTGGAGGCGGCGCTGCTGGAGCATCCTGCCGTCGCCGAGGTCGCCTGCGCGGAGGTGCACGTGCGCGCCGATGTGAGCGTCATCGGCGCCTTCATCGTGCCGAGGGATGGTGCGGCGCCCGACGCAGCCGAGATCGAGCGCTTCGCAGCGGAGCGGCTCGCCGCCTACAAGCGCCCGCGCACGATCGTGTTCGTCGACGCGCTGCCCCGCACCGCTAACGGCAAGCTCATGCGCTCAGGCCTGAAGCTGCCTTAGGCCATGCACGCACGTCCACTGTGGAATCGATAGCCGACGCGCGGTCTTCCGAAGTAACTGCCGCAAAGAGGCAGCGACGGATTCCCGTGCCGCAGGAACTGCCAGCATCCCCTAAAGGACGCCGGCAGACAGTCATTGACAGGTTGCTCGCCTAGTCTCGTGCGTTGGCGAGCATCGAGATAGGAGGCTGGCTACTTACCTTTGAGCTCTTGCTGATGGACCATTGTCTCTTGATAGGATCGAGCGCAAGACTCGTTACATCCTTCGCCGGTCGCTTTAGCATTGGCGGCATAGGCCACTGGGACGATGAGAAGTGAAGCAAGCATAAGAACCATCTTCATTGGTGAATCTCCCTTTGTAGGAATGGACAGAAGTAAGCGTAGGGAGGAGCCCTGAAATCCGACTTAGGACGACGGTATAAATTTGCTCAACAATGTTCCTTAGTACAGCTCAGTGAAAGAATACCTCGCGCCAACGGCCCGCCAGGGACTCTCCGGGCGGCTGCTAAGCGCTCGGCGCCCTACGTTGCGGGACCGAACTGCGGCTGGGTCAAGGTGAAGACGCAGGCGTGGCGCCAAGCGAACCGTGAGCGCTACAAAATGTTCCAGAAGGACCATAAAAAAGGGCAGCGCCGACGCGATACAGCGGCGCTACCTCTAGCGGTCTGATCCGTCTCTGAGGGGTGGCCTGCGCGGGGGGAGCGAGGCCCGGGGTTGGATCAGATGTCCAATAAACGCGGGCCCATTTGGCTGGTTCCCGCGGCCGAGACACGAGCCTGTGGATAACTCTCGAACGTTTCACGCCCACCAAATGGCCAGCGCTGCAAGCACAGCTTCGGCGTCGAATACGTCGGTGCCCGTCAACCTCCCGGGAACACTCTGAAGGCTGTTGCGTTGGAGGCTGGAAGAGGAGCCTGAGCAGATGGCCTTTATAGATGGGAGCCGACGTGGAACCATTGCCTATCTCGCGGTACTGATCGCCGCACTCATCATCGTAGTAGTCGGGACGACGATCTGGCTGATGACCGACAATAACGCCGGGACGAATTCCCTCGCGACAGACGAAAAAGCGATGACGCGAGCACCGCAACTGCCCTAACAGGATCGATGGCTCCCTCACACGACGCAGCGATATCTTAAGCCGTCGAACGACGCGAAGCTAAGGTTGGTCGACCTGGTTTGGGAGTCACAACCGGATCTCCACCACAAACTTCGGGTAGCCGGTAACGGCTTTGAGTAGCCAGACCACCGCTAAGGCAATGGCGAATAGGACGACCGCGACGACGAAAACAGAGCCTTCAATCCAGTTCAGCTCGCCTGTTGAGACTTGCTGATCTGTCATGTGACCTCCCCGGTTGAGCGTAGCGAGCCTACTGGCAGTGGCTTACGAGGATCTGTCGTCGTTTGGGCCCAAAACAACGACCCGCTTCGGCGGGTTTTTCATTTCGAACCGAACCTCGGCCACGGGCGCACCGCCTGCGACCGGGAAGGCGGGTCGCGATGGGGATTTCCCGTCATCTGTCGAGACTCGTGTGCGCACGCGCGTTCTACCGACCATTCGCAAGTTGCGGGGAGAGATGCTTAGTAAAGGCCGCCAAGGCTCCGCAGCAGATTGTAGCGCGGCGTGCCGGGCCCCATGCGGCCGTAGTCACCCGCGAAACGACGACGATGATCCGGATGCACGCGCCGTCGATCGCCGCTCCTCGAGACGCGCCTCGCCTCCCGCGCAGCCGTGAAAACTGGCGACTTTACTGCAGCTACGTTGGAATCGAGGGCGGCGGTTGCCATCGGTGCGGCCGCGGCTCCCGCCGTCGCCGTGACGGCCGGCGCGCTTGGCTGAACGTCGGCAACTGTCGGGATTGGGCCACCAATCGCCATGTGCCCAGGCAGCGGTTCTGTAGAAACGACCGTAATCGCCACCGGTTTCAAGAGAGGCTGTCCGACCGCCGCACTTACTCCGGGTGTGGCCTTCCAGGGCAACACTTCCTTATGCGCCGTAGAGAGCTGCGGTGCGGCGCAGCGCCCGGATTCCGATAGTGGTTGCCCAGCGGGGCACGCGCCGCAAGTCGTTTTTGCGTTCGACTGGATGAGCGCGAGCTGAACATAGTCGGGCTCATCCAGCGGCAGCGTCGCGTTGACGCGAACCGTGAACTCCTTCATCGCACCCTTGGTAGCGATGCCCCAGGAGCCGTCCATGCCGCCCCAATAGCAGCCAACGCGCCTCAGTTGCTGCTGGATATCGAGCACAAGCTTATAGCGGCCGTCAGGATCACGCGGCACGAGCGTGGTCGGTTGAGGTGGAGTAGATGTTGGCGTTGCAGCGACTACCGTCTGCCAGCCGGACGGTGCATCGGTGGCGACGGGCATTGGTGCTGGCGCCGGGTCAAGCTGTGCGACCCGCGTGCCGTGCCGCGCCGGCATCGTCAACGCTATTGAAGGCGAGAAGGCGCTCAGCCGCGCGACGGGCTTGAAGGGAGTTTGGGGCAGTTCCGCGACGCGCGCTGTGCGTTGAACTTGCTCGAACGAGGGTCCGTTATCGACGGGCGCGGGCAGATAGACAAACAGCGCCACGCCAATCCCTGCCAGCAGTAAGAAACCGCCGAGGCTACGCATCGAAATCACTCATCACGCGCCCGGTGAGCCTGCGCGATGCCGCAAGGCGGAGGGCGGTATAGAAGTATGCCACAGTCGCGTGACGCTTAATACGCTCAACTGTCATAGCGCCAACCCGCCACGGCCTACCTCCACGGCCAAAAAACCAGCCGCCGCGCACGTGCCTACACGCCCCGTCAACAACGCGACGACGAAATCCCGTTCTAGCGACGAGCTTCCTGAACTCAACGACAAGGCCGCAGAAGAACTGCTCCGCCAAGTGGAGCAGGGGCCCTACCGCGATATGAGCCGTCGGTGAGACCCCAGATGAAGACGCTCCAGGACCGCCAGCGCTATAAGCTGTTTGAGAAGGCGTGACGAAAAAAGCGGAGGAGGCACGAGATGCACCGATTGATTTTCGCAACTGTTGGATTGCTCGCGCTGGCAGCTCCAGGGACCGTGGCTGCCTTCGGGTTAGGAGAAGCAGCTGAAGTTGAGCATGCACGCATGAATGCTCTCGCTGGTGGCCCGACCAACGTGCGCGATGCGGAGTTGCTTGAGCGGTATGGGTGCTACAGTGGAACGGCAAGCGCCTTCTGCCAGAGGCTAGCCCACCCGCGCCGCTACTATCGTGCGCGTCGCCGCGTGTATCGGCACTAGCGCCTCGCCCGATCGCAAGCTCCAGCGTGCGCGCCCGCCACAAATCCCTCAATGTCGCGCAGAAGTAGGCACGGCATGCCGATCAACTGTGGCGCGATCCGTCGCGTTATCCAGCGGTGGCAATCTGAATGGAAGATCCGAGCTCGAAGCATATTTGGTTTGAGGCGCTCGGTGGTCTATTGATCATCGCAGCCATAGCAGCATTTTTTGTCGTCGCAGTTGTCAGGGCTGAGAAGAAGCCCACCCCTAATGCGGCTCGGCATACTGCAGAGCGGATGATAGATTAAGGCGTTCAGTCGCGGAGTTGACCGATGGTCATTGCTGACAGGCTCGTGCAAGCTCGATATCCCAAGACGGCCCATCCCGAGGAATGGTTCAGCATGTTGCTGAGCTTGATCGGAACGGTGGTCGCCACGGCTTTCATTTGGTGGGCGCCTGGGTTTGAACCGGCGAGCGGTCCTCTTTGGACGATCCCTGTGTGGCTCGCGCTCGCGTACCTCCTGGTCCAACTCGTTTTTCTCCTCGTCTCTGCGACGCAGATCCGGGCCCTAGGGGTGCTC
>JRHI01001269.1_pt1 | contig 22152 bp, 17 predicted proteins | sample 215371 | NCBI WGS metagenome assembly JRHI01 (sample SAMN02929681, study PRJNA255918) | sediment metagenome | biome: cave system; feature: Ice Cave; material: Sediment; isolation source: sediment from deep within a dark volcanic ice cave with no known source of... ...
GCCGCCGGTAGAGGCGGGCCAGCCGACGGAGCTCGCTCGGGTCGGTGCCGCGATGCCGCGTGGCGGTGCCGTCGAGGAAGAGGATCTCGCCGTCGAGGTGCAGACGGAGGAGGGGCTCGTCGTCCTGCCAGGAGACGAACGAACGGCCCGCGTGGCCCAGCGACAGCGCCCCCCCGGCCGCGACGGCGGGGGCCGCGCCAGGATTCGACGCGACGACATTACGGAGCAGGCACCGGAACGCGGCGGGCGCCGCCGGGATCGGACCACATGTGCCGAAGAGCGTTTCCACCACCGTCCCTCCCCTTTCGCTGGTCGCCCCGCCGGCTGGGCGCAGGCGCGGTTGCCGCTCGCTCCCTAACCGGGTAGACCAGAGTTCTGTGACACTTCACGAGACCGGCTGCAACGGTTTGACGGTTCATGGCCCAGCACATCGCCTATCTGGATCGAAGCGGAAGCGGTCCGTGTCGATCCCGTTCGGGATGACGATGACGAGCGGCGCCGGAAACCCGGGCCGGATCGGGTTGTCGCGCCCCGTGTGCGAGGCGGCGATCACCAGATTGGCAAACCGCGCCAGCGCCCGCTCGGTCCACGTATCGAGTCTGCTCGGCCAACCGTAGCGACTCAGGTCCATCGCCGACCCGCGGACGCCCCACACGACCCGTCCCCGGTGCCGCGGCCTCATCAGCAGGCCAAGATGCGAGGAACACCATCGTCGGCATCACGGTGCGGACGCTCACGCCGTCACCTCCCGCAGCAGGTCGTCCCAGATCCCCATCACCCGCGCGAGGCCGAATCGGTCGAGCACCTCCGGCGCCCGCGCGGCCAGGGCCCACCGCCGCGCCGGATCGCCCATGAGCGCGCCGAGGGTCCGCGCCAACGCCGGGACGTCGCCGGGCGGCACGAGGACGCCGTCGATCCCGTCGCGGACGACATCGGCCGGGCCGCTCGGGCAGTCGAAGCTGACCACCGGCAAGCCGGCCGCCATCGCCTCGCACAGGACGTTGGGGAACCCTTCGTAGCGCGACGACAGCACGAACAGGTCGGACCGACGCATCCGGGCGCCCAGCGCCTTCGTCGCCCCGGGAAAGGCGACGCGCTCGGCCAGGCCGAGCGCGCGCCGGCGGGCTTCGAGCGCCGCGCGCTCCCCCCCCTCGCCGAAGACCGTCAACGTCCAGGCCGGGTGCGCCGGCGCGACGTCCGCGAAGGCGTCGAGCAGCAGGTCGAAACCCTTCTGCGGTACGAGCCGGCCGGCCGCGATCAGCCGGTACCCGCCTGATCGTTCGCCGCCCGCGCCGCCGGGCACCGCCGGCGGCGCGGGCACCGGGTTGGGGATGATGCAGGCACGGCGCCGGATGGGCTCCGGAAAATACCCGCGCGCCGCCTCGCTTTGGACGACGAGGCGGGCCGCGCGGGGATACAGCAGCCGGCGGAGCGCCCGCCACGGGGGTGCCAACGGCCGACGGGCGGGGTCGTTGCGCTCCGAGACAATCACGGGCACGCGCAGACCCCGCGTCGCCGCGAGCACGAGGACGTTCGTCTCGTTCATGAACGAGACCACGACGTCGGGCCGCGTATCCCGGATCGCCGCCCGCAGGGTCGGGAGACGGCGCCCGTTGTTGGCCAGGCCCGCCAGGGCGTTCGGCGACGGACGCGCCACGCCCAAGGGATGCATCTCGACGGCCGGATGGAGGTCGTAGAACGGGGCCACCGCGCCGTCGACCAGCGTGAGCAGCGCGACCGTCCGCCCCGCCACCGCCCAGGCGTTCGCCAGGATGGTCATGACGTGCTCGGCGCCGCCGCCGCCGAGCGAATGGATCACCAGCGTCACGCGCATGCGACGACCCTCCGCGCGGGGACGCGGCGGCACCGTTCCCCGCTCAACGCGACCGCCCGCCCCCGGGCGCCGCTAGACGCCGCGCCGCGCCGCCAGGGCACGGCCTGCCGCCCAGGCGAGGAGCGGGCGGTAGCGCCGCTCCATCGCCGCGGGGAAGGCGCAGACCTCGCCCCCGAACCCCGACTTGAAGACCCGCAATCCCGCGGGTTCGACGTTGCCGAGGTCGACCCGGGCGCAGCCCTGCGCGCGCGCCCACCGGATCGTCTCGTAGACGAGGTAGGCGCCGGCCCCCTGGCCGCGCTGCCGCGCCGCGGAGGCCGCGAACAGGTATGTGGCCTCGGCGCCGAAGCGGACGGTGAGGTCGGCGGCGACCGGCTCGCCGTCGACCGTGGCCACGAGCAGCGCCGCGTCGTCGCCGAACGCCCGCAGCACCCCGGCGACGTAGCCTTGCGAGAGGAGGGCGATCCCGTTGCGCGCGGCCGTCTCCGATAGCAACCGGTGGAACGCCCCGACCGCCGACGCGGTCGGGGCCAGCCGGGCTACGGCGATGCCCTCCCGCATCGCGCGCCGGACGTGGGCGCGGGTCTTGTGGTGCATGCCGGCCAGCAGCGCCTCGTCGGCGAGCGCGGGCACCCGCAGCGTGAGGCGGGGCTGGAACGGAGTCGCCCAGCGGACGAAGCCGTAGCCCTTGAAGGAGCCGGCGAGGCCGAAGTGCTGGTTGGGCTCCATGATCAACGTGACCGCGCGGTGGCGACGGCACGCCTCGTCGAGCGCGGCCACGAGGTCGGGGAAGATGGCGCGGTGGTCCCCGGCGAGGACGGGTCCGCAGGGAACGTAGGCCAGGCTGAGCGGGCCGACAGGCTTGAAGAGGACCTGGGCCATCCAGGCCCCGGCCGGGTGCGTGCCCTGGATCCGCTCGACGGCCCAGCCCTGCGCGTGCTTGAACGCCCCCCACCGCCAGGACTGGAGGAGGGGCCCGCCCAGCCGCTGCAGCGCCCGGTCCCAGGTCGCGGCGTCCACCGGCGGCCTCAGCCGCCGCCGGCGAGCGGCAACCCGTCGGCGGTCGCGGGCAGCCCGCGCCGCGTCCGGCCGACGATCACCTGCTTGGCCCGCATACAGCGGGGCGCGAGCGTCCGCACCGCGGCGATCGCGGGGGAGCGCGACCGGCGGAAGCCCGGGACGGCGACCTCCTCGCCGCCGTACTTGCGCTTGTACTCCATGAAGCCGCCGAGGTCGTAGCGGGCGATGCCGCGCCGCTGCCAGTGGCGCATCGCGTACCAGTGGAGGGTTTCGTTCGGCCGGTTGTGCTGGTAGGCGCGCAGACTGGCGCCCCCCCAAAAGAGCATCGTGTCGCCGAAGGCCGGGTAGATCCCGGTCGCGATGCCCCGTCCCTCGGCATCCCGCGCGCGCAGCAACAGCAGCAGGCCGGCGGGCTGGAGGTGGCGGATCAGCGCCCGGACGCGGTCGACGCCGTAGGTCGGGACCAGCCCCTGGCGGAGGTAGACCTCGCGCAGCTGGGCGTGGAACTCCTCCGCGAAGTCCGGGTCGGTCGCCTCCTCGACGACGACGCCGCGCTTCTCCGCCTGGCGGATGCAGCGGCGGCAGGCGCTCGCCATCCGCCCGAACAGGGCGTCCTCGCTCTGACGCAGGTCGATCTCGAAGGTGCGCTCGTCGTACCCGACGTCGCGGCGGCGGTCGAAGCCCAGGTCCGCCACGTCTGCCTCGGCGAGCCGTCGATCGCGCAGTTCGAGGTGGACGCAGCCGAGGTGGCGGAAAGCGAAGTCGACGAGCGCGGCCGCGGCCAGGCGCCGCGGCACGTCGGGGCGCAGGTTGAAGCCCATGTACGGGGTCGTCCACCCGGGCAGCGGGCTGCCGAGGAATCGCAGCCCCCAGCGGCGGACGACGAGGCCGGCAAAGCGCCCGAGTTCCTGCGTCCCGTCGGTCAGCACGGCGGCGACCGGCTCGGCCCGCTGGACCTCGGCCAGGAACTCCAGCCAGGCTCGCGTCTGGAAGAGACTGCGATCCGGGTACCCGGCGAACCCCGCCCAGTCCACGTCCGCCCAGGCGACCCGCTCGAACCGGAGGTCGAAAGTCCCACCCGCCACGCCAGGCTCCTCGCGCAACCGCCGCTTCGCCCGACCATCCCGGCTCGCGACCAGAGAGCGGGAAGCCGAACGGCCCCCCCCGGATGGCCTACTTACCCCTACCCTAGGGTCTGCGGGTCGCGGCGGCCATGGCCAAGAAGGGGGAAACCCCGCGGGACCGAAGTCCCGCCGCCGGAGGACGAGCGGCCCGCCGGATAGACCAAGGGGCGGCGGACCGGGGACGTCCGGAGGGTGGTCTCCGAGGCCGAGAGGGAACGGTCGGAGGCGTCGCGGCGCTCACCGCGGGGGCCCCGTGAGGCGTCGGTCGGTTCGCCGCGCAGCGGTGGCCCCAATCGGGGTCGGTTGACGTCCACGACATCGCCATCCTCGAGCACGTCGGTCGGCCGATGCTGGCGAGCCGTCTGTCGCCTCGGCAGGACCCGACCGCGCGCCTGATGGTCTGGTCAGCGACAGCGGCGGCATCGTCAACGCCAAGCAGGCCCGGACCATCGCCGCGCCGTCTCGGAACTTGAGGGGATCGGCCACTCCCGCCACTTCGCGCCTCACGAGCCAGCGCTTTCCACGGCGCGGTCTGCTTCGACCGTTGGCTGCGCCAAGTCGTGGTCATCACCTGTGCCCTGATCGGCCACCGACATGACTGCTGGGCGTCAACCACTTCGTGACCGGGGGCACCCTCTCCTCCAAGATGCGTAGAATGCCTGACCAGACGTCGATTAGACTAGGGCGTGTCTGCGAACGTCGGGCGAGCCCGCCGAATCGGCATCGTCGGCGCTCGATCACCGAGGGGTTCTCGCATACCGTTGCCGAGGCGACGGCGGGCGGGGTGCCGTGCGTCGTCACCGACGTCGGCGACTCCGGCCGCGTCGTCCCCCTGCGCGATCCCGCCGCCCTTGCGAGCGCGTGGGAGGCGTTGATCAAGCGAAGTCCCGATGGTCGGGAACGGCGCGGTGCCGGAGCTTGCGCCCGGATCGCCGCCAGCTTCAGCCTGATCACCACGGTCGGTCGCTATGAGGCGTTGGACGAGGAGATGGTTGCCAGCGCACGCGGCACAAACGCTCGGGCATCATCGCTCGGTTTACCGGGGAAGGAGAGGGATTGAGGACATGTGCGGATTGACGGGTTTCCTCGATCTCGACCACCGGATGGATGGCACCGCGCTCGAGGCGACCGCGTCGATCATGGCGAACGCGATCTACCATCGGGGACCGGATGACGGCGGAGCTTGGGCGGATGTGGCGGTGGGGATCGCCTTCGCATCCCGGCGCCTGGCCATCGTCGACCTATCGCCGGCCGGCCACCAACCGATGGCGTCGGTCAGTGGCCGGTTCATCATCGCCTTCAACGGCGAGATTTACAACTTCGAGGATCTGCGTCAAGAGCTGAATGCGCTCGCACCGAGCAACGCGCTGACGTGGAGGGGCCACTCCGACACTGAGGTCCTGCTCGCCGCGATTGAGCATTGGGGACTGCAAGGAACGCTGACCCGTGCCATCGGCATGTTCGCGCTCGCCGTATGGGACCGACAAGAACGCGTCCTCTCCCTCGCACGCGATCGCCTGGGGGAGAAGCCGATCTACTACGGTTGGTCCGGCACAACATTCCTTTTTGGATCGGAACTGAAAGCGGTGCGGGCGCATCCCGCTTTCCGTGGCGAGGTCGACCGCGACGCGCTGGCGCTCTTCCTGCGACACAACTATATCGCAGATCCGTGGTGCATCTACCGTGGCTTCCGCAAGCTCGTGCCGGGCACGATCCTGCAGGTCTGGGCGGAGCGCAGCGAGGCGGGTCACCTCCCGGAACCAGTGGCCTATTGGTCGGCCAACGAGGTCGCGGAGATTGGTCAGCGCCGGCCGTTCACCGGCAGTGCCGATCAGGCGCGGGAGCGGCTCGATGCACTGTTACGCGACGCGGTTCGGCGACAGATGATCGCAGATGTTCCGCTCGGGGCATTTTTGTCCGGCGGCATCGATTCTTCGACGATCGTCGCCTTAATGCAGGTCCAAAGCACACGCCCGATCAAGACCTTTACGATTGGGTTCCACGAAGCCGACTATAACGAGGCTGCCCATGCCAAGGAGGTAGCCCGCCACCTCGGCACGGATCACACCGAGTTGTACGTGACGCCAGCCGACGCGATGGCGGTCATTCCTAAGCTGTCGGGCATCTACGACGAGCCCTTCGCCGATTCGTCGCAGATCCCGACCTTTCTTGTCTCCCATCTGGCACGTCAGAGCGTGACCGTTAGCCTCTCGGGTGACGGCGGAGACGAGTTGTTCGGTGGCTATAACCGCTATTTCGGGGCGAGACGAATTTGGGACAAAATCGGGCCAATTCCAGGCCCGCTTCGCCACGTCGTCGCCTGGTCGGCGTCGCTGCTGTCGGCAACTGCGTGGGACGGCGTGTTCTCAGTGGTACGTCCCATCCTACCGAGGCAGCTTCGAAGGATCGCTCGCGGCGATCGAATCCACCGCGTCGCCTATCTGTTGGGGGTCGAGGGACCGGATGCACTCTACGAGGACATCGTCTCCCACGCCCTCGGCGATACCCGCCTCGCGATCCAGCCATTTCTCCCGGCGCGAAAGCGCCCCGTCCGGGCGGGATGGTCCGCGACTGGGGCATTCGTGCATGACATGATGCAACTCGATTTGACCATGTACTTGCCGGGCGACATTCTCGCGAAGGTCGATCGCGCCAGCATGGCGGTGAGTCTGGAGGCGCGCGCTCCCTACCTCGATCACCGCGTCGTGGAGTTTGCCTGGCAACTGCCGTTATCGATGAAGGTGCGCGATGGCCAGGGTAAGTGGCTCCTGCGGCGGGTGCTGGACGCGTATGTGCCGCGCGACCTCATCGAGCGGCCGAAGCAGGGCTTCGGTGTCCCGGTCGATGCCTGGTTGCGTGGTCCCCTCCGGGAGTGGGCCGAGGCTCTCTTAGAAGAGCGGCACCTGCGTGATGAGGGCTTCTTGCAGGCGGAACAGGTCCGTCGGGTGTGGCAGGAGCACTGCGCAGGCACGCACAACTGGCGTGCGGACCTCTGGAACGTCCTCATGTTCCAGGCCTGGCTCGCCGACGTGCGATCGGGCGCTCCCGAGGCGGCATTGCGGGAGGCTGCCTACGCGGGTGGTGGGTGGTAGGCGCGACGCTGCGGCGCGACCGGACGTTCAAGCCCCGCATGCGGAGCAACGCATCAGCCGGGTAGGGGCACGATCGGCCTGAAGATCTTCCCGTTCCCGCGATGCAGCGAGAACGAGGAGCGAAGGGGGCGGAATCGGGACGGTCATTCCGCCGGCATGGATGTCCCGAGTCCGGTATCGCGTCGATGATCGAATCGAGAGGAATAGGGGAAGCACCTGGGGATGCCCGAACGGGCGACAACGCCCAATGGTGTCCGGCCGCGCCGTCGCCGGGCGCGATCCGATCCTTGTTTCAGCTCGCTGATGGCCTACCCGCGCTGATCTTCCGGGCGGAGCCGGCGCGGCGCCGTCCGGCCGCCGGCCCGCTCGTTCGCCGCCGTCGCGCGCCACGCCTGGAGGTGCCCGAGCGCATCAGACACGCTCGGGCGTGGCGTTGAGGCCTTGGCCCCGGCCCGATTGCGGACACGCTCGCCAGTCGCGCGGCTCGGGGCGAGCACCCCAGCGGCGTCGCGAAGGAAGAGGAATGGGCAGAGCGCATGGGACAATCATGATGGTCGCTCGACCGCGTGACGACTCGGTGTCCCGGCGCGGTGTCGCGGCCATCCCATCGGTTTGCCCGGCCGCGCAGGGTGCCCCGCGGATCCGAGCGGCAAGATGTGGGTCCTCAGCGCAACCTTGCCGTTCGAAGAACACGATGTGCCGCGCGAGCACACGACGGGAGGCCGGGGTGCGGGTCACGATCGAGGATGTCGCGAAAGAAGCCAAGGTGTCGATCGCCACGGTTTCGCGGTTTATCAACGGGCGGCAGGGCTCCATGTCCGAGGCGACGCGGGCACGACTGCAGGTCGTCGTCGATCGCCTCGGTTACGTCCCTAACTTGGCTGCCCAGACGCTCAAGACCGGGCGCTCGAAGCTCATCGGCGTCGCCCTGGCCAACATCGCGCACGTCTACTGGAGCACGATGCTCGCCGGGATCGAGGAAGGCTGCCAGCGCCTCGGCTACGGCGTCGTGATCAGCAGCGCGAGCAACAGCGCCGAAGCGCAGGACGAGTACGTCAAGCTCTTCTTGAAGCAGAACGTCGACGGCCTGCTCCTCAACCCGGCGAGCGCGGACGACCGCACGATCGTGCGATGGTCGACGCTCTCGTGCCCGGTGATCATGCTCGACCGGACGTTTCCGCACCTTGATTTCCCCCTGGTCGCGGTCGACGGGGTGGAGGGTGCGCGCCTCGCGGTGGAGCACCTCGTGCGGCTCGGCCACCGGAGCATCGGCATCGTTTCCTGGCGGATCGAGAACCTCAGCAACCGGCAGGAGCGCCTCCAGGGGTACCTCGACGCGATGCGGGCGTCCGGTCTGGTGGTCAACCCGCACCACATTCGTCTGGCGAAGGAGTCGTGGGACGACGGCGTACGGGAGACGATCGCGCTCTTCGCGCGCAAGGACCGCCCGACGGCCGTCTTCTCCGCCAATTCCGAGCTGAATCTCCAGGTGCTCGCCGGTCTCAAGCAGCTCGAGCTACGGGTACCCGACGATGTGTCGGTCGTCGGGTTCGACGATTCGCCCTGGGATCCGCTGCTCGACCCGCCGTTGACGACGATCGCGACCCCGGCCCACAAGCTCGGCAAGCTGGCCGCCACGCTCCTCTGCGGCGCCATCGAGCGCGGCGAGCGCCCGGAGCGCAAGGAGAGCCGGCTCAAGCCGACGCTGGTGGTGCGGCGGTCGGCCGCGCCGTTGGGCGCCCGGGCGGCCGTCGCGAACATCGCGGGCGAGGGGGTGACAGCGTAAACGTTTTCGTGTAGCATCCCCGCAACCTAGCCGAGCGAATCTCGTCGAAACGCCCAAGGCAAACGGCTTCACGGCGAGGCGGCAGTGCCCGAGAACTTCGCCATCGACCGAGACGGCGGTAAGGCAGTCCTCACCTTTGCTCGGGAGGACCGGCTCAATGCGCTCGACAGCCAAACCTTTCGCGACCTGATCGCGGCGGCGGACGACCTGGACTCCGACGAGGCCGTTCAGGTCGTGATCCTGACCGGGCGCGGGCGCGCCTTCGTCGCCGGGGCCAACGTCACGGAATACGTCGACCACACGGTTCTGGACTACCTGGAGTTTCAGCAGCTCGGGCGGCGGATGTACGACCGGTTCGAGGGTTTGCGCCAGCCGGTCATCGCCGCCGTCAACGGCTATGCGCTCGGTGGCGGCTTCGAGCTGGTGCTCGTCGCCGACCTCGTCGTCGCGGCCGAAAGCGCCAAGATGGGGCTGCCGGAAGCGAAGCTCGGGTTGTTGCCGGGGGGTGGAGGCACCCAACGGCTCAGCCGCCTGGTGGGCCGCAACAAGGCCAAAGAGTTAATCATGACCGGCGCGTTCATCACCGCCGCCGAGGCCGAGCGGCTCGGTATCGTCAACCGCGTCGTGCCGGCTGGGGATCTGATGCGGGTGACGCACGAGCTGGCCGACCAGCTGATCGAGCGCGCTCCGCTGGCCGTGCGGATGGCGAAGCAACTCGTCAACGACGGTCTCAATGCTAGCCTCCAGACAGCGATCACCCAGGAGATGGGAATGACCGCGACGCTCTACGCGACGGAGGACGCGCGCGAAGGGATTGCCGCGTTTCTCGCAAAGCGCTCGCCGGTATTCAAGGGCCGGTGAGGAGGTGGGACGAAAGGAGGGAGCGCCGGTGCCGACCGGCGCAGACGGTGCATCGTGAGCGATCTCTCGTCGACCGTAACGCACATGAGAGGGAGGTACCCGTGAAGCGTCACCAGATCCGCATGCGCTGGCTCGGCCAGACCGCCGTCGTCCTCGCGGTAATGCTCTCGTTCGGCCAGGTCGCGCTCGCCCAGGACGCCACACCGGGCGCGGGAGCCGGCGGCGACACCATGGTCCGCACGCTGAACCCGAAGAACCTGCCAGCCGGCTGGAAGATCCCCAAGACCGTCGGCCACGTCACCAACTACCTGGTTCACGAGTGGTATCAGAACGAGACCAAGGGGGAGCAGACCCGCGCCACCGACTGGGGCATCAACTTCACGATCAACGACGCGAACCTCGACCTCCAGAAGTCGCTGGCCGCGGTCGACGACTACGTGGCGAAGAACGTCGATGTCCTCAACTTCACCCCGGTGAACGAGAAGGCGTCCGGTCCCAAGATCAGCGACGTGGCCAAGAGCGGCAAGCCAATCATCTGCGAGGGATCGCCGGCCGACGGCTGCACGACCCTCGTCTCGATCGACGACTATGCAGCCGGCTACAAGGTCGGCGTTTGGGCGGGCAACTACGTCAAGGACAAGATGGGCGGCAAGGCCGTCATCCTCGACGTTGGGCTGCCAGCGCTCTCGACCACGGTCGCCCGCTCGAAGGGCTTCGCGGACGGTATCAAGTCGGTCCTCGCCGGTTCCGCGACGATCGCGCAGTCGATCGACGGCTCCGGTCTCAAGGACAAGGCCGTGACGGCGGCGGCCGATGCGCTGACGGCGCATCCGGACGTCAACGTGATCTTCGGGATCAACGACGATTCCGCGCTGGGCGGTCTGCAGGCGTACGATGCGGCCGGTCTGGACAAGTCCAAGCTGCTCGTCGTCGGTTTTGGCTGCGAGGGCAAGGCGTGCAAGGACGCGCTGGCCGAGGGCGGCCCGTACAAGGTCTCCGCGGCGATGTTCCCCGAGTACCAGGGCCGGCTCCTGATCGATGCGGGCATCGTGGCCTTCAACGGCGTCAGCCTGCCGAAGCACCTGATCGCGCCGTCGACGCCCGTGACCGCGGCCAACTTGGCGCAGTACTACACCAAGGAAGGCGACAAGTACGTCCCCAATTTCGACGCCATCGGGAAAATCTCGATCGCGGGCGAGAAGTAACGGCCCTCACCCCCGGCCGTGCCCAGAGGGCGTGCCCAGAGGGCGTGCCCAGAGGGCGYSCCCWSTGGGCGCCCACCAATCCCGGGAGAGGGGCCGGGGGTGAGGGTGGCGTGCTCCCCCTTCCCCTCGCGCGTCGGGGGAAGGGGGCCGGGGGTGAGGTGGCCAGTCGGAGGTGGGTACCGGCGGGGCGATCACGCGGACATGATGAATACCGTCTTGGGGCAGCGTGTGATGAGTGCTGAGAGCGTACCAGCGGCGAGTGACCTCGAGTTTGGGACCCGGCGGGGGAATCCGCTGGCGGCCGTTCGTCGGCTGGTTGCGTCCCAGGAAGGGATCCTGTTGCTCATCGTTGCGGTCATCTGGCTCTCCTTGGCGAATCGGTCGCCGGTCTTTTGGACGCAACGCAATATCGGGGTGCTGCTCAGCCAGGTTTCGATGGTCACCATCACCGCGATTGGGATGACGCTGCTGATCGTCGCGCGGGAGGTCGATCTCTCGGTAGGGTCGATGCAGGCGTTCATCGGCGTGATCGCGATGCAGCAGCTCAACAGCTCGCACAACCTCGTCTTCGGTCTCGTCGCCGCGCTGCTCGTCGGCGCGGTGGTTGGGTTGATCAACGCCGGGCTCACGCTCGGGCTGGGGATCAGCTCATTCGTCGTGACGCTCGGGATGCTCTCGATCGTTCGCGGCGCGGCGTACACGACCACGAACGCCGCGGTGCAGAACCAGCACAAGCTTTCAGCATTCCGCACGGTGGGCAATGGCTTCATGACGGACTGGCCGGTCCGCGTACCGTGGCCGGTGGCGATCATGTTCGTGATTTGCGTCGTCTTTTATCTCGTCCTGAACCGGACCACGTTCGGCCGCAAGGTCTACGCGGTCGGCGGCAACCCGCGTGCGGCGATGCTCTCCGGCATCCCGGTCAACACGATCAAGGTCGTCTGCTTCGTCATCACGAGCATGCTCGCGGCGCTGAGCGCCTTCATCCTGATCTCGCGGATGAACTCCGGCCAGAACAACGCCGGGTTCGGGTTCGAGCTGCAAGTCGTCGGTGCCGTCCTCCTGGGCGGGGCGAGTCTCGCCGGCGGGAAGGGAACGCTGGTCGGCACGCTGCTCGCGGCGACGCTCCTGGGCACGCTCAACAACGGGATCGTGCTGCTCGGCTACAACTCGAGCTGGCAGGTGGCGATCAGCGGCTTCGTGATCCTAGTCGCCGTCTTCCTCGACGCGGTCCGCCGCCGGCTGACCGGGGAGGAATAGGGCGATGGCCGAGCCCGCGCCGAATCTGCCATCCACGACTGGACGGGGCCCCGTGCTGGAGATGCATGGGATCCGCAAGGTCTTCCCCGGTGTGGTGGCGCTCGATGACGTCGATTTCGATCTGCTACCCGGCGAGGTCCACGCACTGGTCGGCGAGAACGGCGCCGGCAAGAGCACGCTGATCAAGGTCATCGCCGGGCTCTACCGCCGCGACGCCGGCACGATGCGCGTCAACCGCGACGAGGTCGACTTCCGCAGCCCCGCCGACGCGATCGCGCGGCGGATCAAGGTTGTCTACCAAGAGCTGGACCTGGTGCCCGGCCTCAGCGTCGCCGAAAACGTCTTCCTCGGCGGCTACCCGAAGTCGCCGCGCGGCCTGGTCGATTGGACGGCGCTGCGGGAGCGAACCGCCGAGATCCTCGGCCGGCTCGGCATGGCGATCGACCCCGACACGCCGGTCGGCGAGCTGCGTGTGGCGGAGCAGCAGCTGGTCGAGATCGCGCGGGCAATCTCGCGGCAGGCGCAGATCCTGATCATGGACGAGCCGACGTCGGCGCTGAGCCCGGCCGAGGTCAAAACACTCTTTGCCGTCGTCGAGCGGCTCCGGCAGGGGGGCGTCGCGATCGTCTACGTCTCCCACAAGCTCGACGAGATCTACCGTATCGCCGACCGCGTCACGGTCGTTCGCGACGGGAAACGGGTGGTGACGAAACCGATCGCCGAGACGACTCCGCACGATCTGGTGACCTGGATGGTCGGCCGCGAGCTCAAGGACCTGTTCCCGAAGACGCCGCCGCAGATCGGCAAGCCCCTCCTCCAGGTCCGCGACGTGACCGGGAGCGGTCTGCGCGATCTCAGCCTGACGGTGCATGCCGGCGAGGTGGTCGGTGTCTTCGGGTTGATGGGTGCCGGGATCAACACCATCGGGCGGGTGCTCTTTGGTGCGAGTGAGCGGACCGGCACGGTGACCGTCGACGGGCAGACGGTCGACCCTGGTTCGCCGGCCGACGCGATCGCGCGCGGGCTCGGGCTCCTGACGGAGAGCCGCAAGGACGACGGGCTCGTCCTTCCGCTGTCCGTGAAGGAGAACATCACGCTCGCCACGCTCGACCGCTTCTCCGACCTCTCATGGCTGCGGCCGGTCAAGGAGGCACGGGCGGCCGCCGATTACGTGAGGCGGCTGGCGATCAAGACCCCGTCGCTGCGGCAACGGGTGCGGCTCCTCAGCGGCGGCAACCAACAAAAGGTGCTGATGGCGCGCTGGATGATGCGCGACCTCAAGGTGCTTATCCTCGCCGAGCCGACGCGCGGCATCGACGTCGGCTCGAAGGCGGAGATCTACCGCCTGATCGATAACATGGCTCACCGCGGCATGGGCATTCTCTTCATGTCGACCGAGATCCCGGAGATCCTCGGTATCGCCGACCGCATCCTTGTCATGCGCGAGGGGCGAATCACCGGCGAGTTTCCGCGCGCGGAGGCGACGCAGGAGCGGCTCATCGCGGCCGCGGCGGTCGCGGTGAGCAGCGGATCCGGCACGCCGGCCCAGGCGGCCACGGGAGTGGGCGCCTGATGGCGGTGCTGGAAGGAGCGGGCGTTCCGCTGACCAAGACCTTGCCGGGCTGGAAGCGCGGGTTTGCCCGGGCAGCGCGGTACGAGGAGTTGAGCCTGGTCGTTCTCCTCGGGCTCGTCGTCGCCTTCTTCGCGATCGTCGAGCCGACGGCGCGCGACTCGCGGGTCTACTTCGACCTCCTGCGCGAGCTCTCACCGTACCTCATCTGCGGCGTCGGGATGACGCTGCTGCTCATCTCCGGCGAGCTCGACCTGACGATCGGCTCAATGCTGGCCTTCACCGGGGTGGTCACGGTCGACGTCTTCAACCGCGCCGACAGCATGTGGCTGGGGATCGCGGCCGGGTTGCTGACCGGGCCGCTGGTGGGCGCGATCAACGGCTACCTCGTGACCGCGCAAGGCATGGACTCGTTGATGACGACGCTCGGTGGCATGTTCGCCCTGCGCGGCATCGTCTACGTCTACACCAACAAGACACCGGTCACCGACGATCATGGTTTCACCGGGTTCACCCGCCTCTGGCTCGCCGACCTCGGCCCGGTGCCGGTGCCGGGGATCATCGCGGTCATCCTGATCATCCTCGCCTACTCGGTGATGGCCAAGACGGAGTTCGGGCGCAGCATCTACGCCATCGGCGGCAACACGCACGCGGCGCGGGTGTCGGGCATCAAGGTCGGGCGCGTCAAGTTCGTGTTGTTCGTCCTGTCGAGCAGCCTGGCCGCCCTGTCGGGGCTGCTGGTCGCGTCGCAGACAGGCACGGGGTACTTCGATGCCGGAGTCCAGGGGTTCGAGTTGATCGTGATCGCCTCGGTCGTGCTCGGCGGGGTCAGCCTCGCGGGGGGCGAGGGGCGCCTGGTCAGCGCGATGCTCGGCGTCGTCATCCTCGGCATGACCGGCAAGGGGCTGCGCCTGATGAACATCAACACCACGCAGCAGCTCGTCGTCACCGGGATCATGATGCTGATCGCGGTCTACTACCACCGGCTGCGCAAGCAGGTCGTCGTGCGGAGCCGGGATTGGCGGTAGATGCCTTTGGATGTGCATCGCGGCGGCCCGGGGCAAAAGCCCTCGGGCTCAACCGACGAAGCCGGCTTCAGCCGGCTGAGCTCGCGAGCATTCGGTGTTCTCAGCCCAGAAGGGGCTTTGCCGGTTGAGCGCGGGGTCGTGAGCCCCGCGCCCTCAGCGGATCGGGAGCGATCGTGATGGGTGATCCGGGTACGTGCATCGCGCGCGAAGTGACGCTGCCGCGCGGCGGGCGGGCGGTGCGGATCGAGAGCGATCTGCTCGCCGCGACCGTGCTGGTGGACAAGGGCGCCGACATCTACGAGCTGATCTATAAGCCGAAGGGCGTCGACGTCTTGTGGAAGAGCCCGTGGGGGCTGAAGCGGCCGGGCGGCGGCATCCAGACGGCGGCGAACTCGGCGACGGCGTGGCTCGAAGCGTACCCAGGGGGATGGCAGGAGATCTTTCCGAGCGGCGGCGGTCCATGCATCTACAAGGGCGTCGAGCTGAACTTCCACGGCGAGGCGTCGGCCGTGGCCTGGGACTACGAATTCGGCGGCGATGGCGAGGGAGCCGATCTGCGCCTGAGCACGCGACTCGCCCGTAGTCCCTTCTTCATCGAGCGCCTGATGCGCGTGGAGCGCGGCAAACCGGTCCTTGGCCTGCGAGAGCGCATTACGAATGAGGGGGGCGAGCCGGTCGATTACATGTGGGGGCATCATCCTGCCTATGGCGCACCGTTCCTCAGCGCGGCGTGCCGGATCGACACGAACGCCCGCAGCCTGCGGGCGGACGATCTCTACGACCATGAGCTCAACCCGGTAACGCCCGACGGCCGCTATGCCTGGCCTCGCGGCGAGCGCGCGGATCAGCAGACCGAGCTCAGCCGCGTCCCCGGACCTGATGAGCCGAGAACCCTCCTGGCCTACTTCGGCGACTACGATGGCGATGCGGCCTGGTACGGCATCACCAATACCGAGCTGGGGTTCGGGGTCGGCCTCGTCTGGCCAACGGCGGTCTTCCCGCACGCCTGGTTCTGGCAGGAAATGCACGCCCTGCCGGGCTTCCCGTGGTACAAGGGCGTCTACGTCATGGCGATCGAGCCGTTCACCAGCATTCCCGGTCAAGGCTTGGTCACCGCGATGGAGAAGACCGGCACCCATCGCACGCTCGATCCTGGAGCATCGCACCTGGCCGAACTGAAGGCCGTCTTCTACGAGTCGCAGTCCGGCATCACCGGCATCGCACGGGACGGCAGCGTCACGACACGGGGGTAAGCATGGCTGAGAAGACCAGAACCTGGGATGTGATGGTCGGTCACCCGGCGCCGACCCTGATGGAGATCGGCGCGTTCGCGCCGTTCATCCACGGGCTCGACCACCCGGAAGGGGTGGCTTGCGGCCCGAACGGCGAGATCTACGCGGGCGGCGAGGCGGGCCAGATCTACCGCGTCGAGCTGGATGGGTCCCACCGGCAGATCGGCAGCACGGGCGGGTTCATCCTCGGGCTCTGCCTGGACGCCGGCTCCAACGTCTACGCCTGCGATCTGGGCAAGCACGAGGTGGCGCGGATCACCCAGACGGGCGAGGTGAGCGTCTACTCGAACGGCAGCGCCGAGCGGAAGATGGTGACGCCGAACTACCCTGTCTTCGACGCGGCCGGCACCCTCTACGTCTCCGACTCCGGTGAGTGGCACGGTCACGACGGCTGCCTCTGGCGGATCCGGCCGGGCGGCGCGACCGAGCGGCTCGGCGACGAGCTGCGGGATTTCCCCAACGGTCTCGCGCTTCATCCGGACGGCACGCATTTGTACGTCGTGCTGTCGCAACTGCCCGGCGTGGTCCGCGTCGAGCTGAAGGACGACGGGGGGATCGGACCGGTGGAGACGGTTGCCGAGCTGCCGCGCAACGTCCCGGACGGTCTCGCCTTCGACGAGGCGGGCAACCTCTACATCGCCTGCTACACGCCAGACGTCATCTACCGGGTCACCCCGGCCGGCGCATTGGACGTGGTGGCGAGCGACTGGGAGAGCGTCACGTTCGCGACGCCGACGAACGTCGCCTTTTGCGGTCCCGAGCGCCAGACGCTGGTGGTTGCGAGCCTCTCGCGCTGGCATCTCACCAAGGGAGAGATGCCGATCGCGGGGGCGCGGTTGAACTATCCGAGGTTGTAGCACCCCTCCCCCTCTCCCGCGAACCGGTGGGCGCCCACCGGTTCGCGGGAGAGGGGGAGGGGGGTGAGGGTTCAGAACGGAGGATACCCATGGCAGAGCGGTTCAAGGACAAGGTGATCGTGATTACCGGCGCGGGGAAGGGGATCGGGCGGGCAGCCGCGCTCGCGTTTGCCCAAGAGGGAGGCGCGGTGGTGATCGGCGACGTCGCCGAGGCGGCTGCCTCAGCGACGATGCGCCAGATTACCGCGGCGGGCGGGAAGGCGATCGCGGTCGGCTGTGACGTGCGCAACGCGGACCAGGTACGGAATCTGATTCAGGCGGCGATCAACGCCTTCGGCGGGGTGGACGTGCTCTACAACAATGCCGGCGTCGTCCGCTACGGCACGGTGGAGGGGCTGTCCGAGGAGGACTGGGACGACCAGATCGACGTCAACCTGAAGGGGTCGTTCCTGACCTGCAAGTACGCGATTCCGGAGATGCGCAAGCGGGGCGGCGGAGCGATCGTCAACACGGCGTCGGTCCAGGCGTTCGCGTCGCAGAAGACGGTGGCGGCCTACTCCGCCTCGAAGGGTGGCGTGGTCAGCTTCACGACGACGGTTGCGCTCGACCACGCGCACGAAAACATCCGCTGCAACTGCATCGCCCCTGGCTCGATCCGCACTCCGATGTTGGAGGACTCGGCGCACACGTTCGGGGGCGACGACCCGGAGGGGGCAATCAGGGAGTGGGGACGCCTGCATCCACTGGGCCGCGTCGGCCGCCCGGAGGAGGTCGCCAAGCTCGTCCTCTTCCTGGCCAGCGACGACGCCTCGTTCAGCACCGGCGGCTGCTACCGTGTCGACGGCGGTCTGCTGTCGCCGCTGTTCAACGGGTAACGAGCCGATGGTCGATAGCTCGCCGAGGAGCCTGCGCATGGGTGGACCACTGGACGGCCTGGTGATCGCGGACTTCACGCAACTGGCGCAGGGACCGTTTGCGACGCAGATCCTGGGCGACCTGGGGGCTGAGATCGTCAAAATCGAGCCGCCGAAGGGCGACTGGATGCGGCATTGGAGTATGGCGAACCTCTTCCTCGCAGGGGAAGGGGCGTCATACCTTAGCTTCAACCGCAACAAGCGGAGCATCGCGCTTGATCTGAAGCACCCCCGCGGCAAAGAGGTCGCGCTGCGGCTCATCGCGAAGGCCGACGTCGTCGTCGAGAACTTCCGGCCGGGCGTGATGGACCGCCTCGGGCTCGGCTACCAGACGCTGGCCGCGCTCTACCCGCGCCTGATCTACTGCGCAAGCTCCGGCTGGGGCACGAGCGGTCCGTACGCCAAGCGCCCCGGCCAGGACCTGCTGGTGCAGGCGGTCGCCGGGGTCGGCTCTCTCAACGGTCGGGGCGATGATCCCCCGTCGGGGGTCGCGGTCGGCATCGCCGACTTCGTCGCGGGCTTCCACATCGCGTACGGCATCCTCGCCGCCGTCTACAGCCGCGATCGGACCGGCCAGGGGCAGCGGATCGACGTCAACCTCCTCAACTCGATCCTCGCTCTCCACACGCAAGAGCTGTCGCTCTATCTGAACGGGGCGGGGCTACCGGAGCGCAGCCGCAGCGGCATTCCCGGCCCCTATCTGGGCGCGCCGTATGGCTTCTACCAGACGGAGGACGGCTACATCGCGATCGCGATGAACTCGATCAGCAAGCTCGCTGCGCTGATCGGCGTCGCCGGCTACGACGATCACCCGGAGTCGCAGATCATGGAGGGCCGGGACGAGGTGCGCGCCGACCTCGCCAAGGGTTTCGTCCACAAGACCACCGCGGAGTGGCTCGAGATCCTCCTGGCCGAAGACATCTGGTGCGCGCCGGTCAACGACTACGCGGCCGTCGAGCGGGACCCGCAGGTGGCGGAGAACGAGATGATCGTCTCCTGGGAGCACCCGAAGGCGGGGACCGTCCGCGGGGTCGGCATCGCCGTCAAGTTCCAGAGCACGCCGGGCGAGATCCGGCGCCACGCGCCCCTGCTTGGCGAGCACACGGTCGAGATTCTTCAGGAGATGGGCGATTACCGCGAAGACGAGATCCGCGAACTCCAGGCCGAAGGGATCGTCAGCTGATGACCGCACAGCCTGGCCGTCTCGTCAGGCTTGACGAGCTTGCCGCGCACGTCCACGACGGGCACCGATTGGGCAGCGGTGGGTTTCACTTCTCCCGGCTGCCGATCGCGCTGATTCGGGCCGTCGTCGCGCGTGGGGTCAAGGATCTCGACTACGTCAGTTGGGGTGGCAGTCTCGGCCTTGAATTGTTGCTGGAGGCGCGCTCGGTTCGCCGGATGACGCTGTGCTTCAACAGCCTGGACGTCTTCGGATTGGCGCCGCGCTTCCGGCGTGCCGTCGAAGAGAAGCGAGTCGAGCTGGAGGAGTGGACGGCGCTCGGGATGATGCAGGGGCACCACGCGGCCCAGCACGGCGTCCCGTCGATGCCGTTCCCGCTGCCGGTCGGGTCGGAAATCGTCGAGCGCTCGGGGTTCGCAACGGTCTACAACGACCCGGTCACCGGCAAGCCCATCGGCGCCGCGCGCACGCTGCCGCTCGACGTCTTCCTCCTGCACGCGCAGCGCGCCGATGAGGACGGCAACGTCGAGATCCAGGGCGCGCGGGGTCTCGACCTCAGCTCCATGTTCGCCGCCAAACGGGTCCTGATCACCGTCGAGGAGATCGTGCCGCGGGGCACCTTCCAGCGAACGGATGCACCGCGCGCCTTCGTGGTGCCGCGCACGTTTGTCACGGCCGTGGCCGCGGTCCCGGACGGCGCGTACCCGACGTCGTGCCTGCCCTATTACCCGACGGACTACCGTGATCTGATGCGCCTCACCGCGGGCGAAGAGCTGGACATCCGTCCGCCGAGCGCACATCGACGCGCCTTCCTCGGCGCCGCGGCGCGGGTACCGGCGGACCGAGTGACCGGGTCGGCGCTCCTTAAGCACCGTGGTGGTGCGCCGGAGGCCGCCGAGGCGCCGGCGACGGTTGACGAGATCATGGTCGGCTGGCTGGCGCGGCAGTACGACGACGAAAGCGTCTGCTCTGTGGGATCGGTCTCGCCGCTGGCGACCGTCTCGTACTTCCTGGCGAAGCGGACGCACGCGCCCAACCTGGCGATCATGACGTCCAACGGCGGCCTGATCGACGTCGCGACGCGCCCGATGGTGATGACGCTCGCCGAGCCGCTCGACTTCCAGACCGCCGTCCTGCACTGCGGTGGCGACGACAGCTACCACTGGTACTACCAGCGCGGGCTCGTCACGCACGAGGTGGTGAGCGCGGCCCAGATCGACCGGCGCTGCCAGACAAACAACATCGAGGTCGTCTCCCCAGGCGGCCGGCGGATCCGTCTGCCGGGACAGGGCGGCATGGCCGACGTCGCCAATATGCACCGCAACTTCCTCCTCTATCTGACCCGCCACTCTCCGCTGACCCTGATCGAGCGGGTCGACTATGTCAGCGCCGCCCGCGGGCTGCTGACCGCGGCGGAGCGGCAGGCCGCCGGCTATCAACCCGGCTCCGTCAAGCTGGTGACGAACCTCGGCGTCTTCGAGCTCGACGAGACATCGCGCGAGCTGGAGCTCGTATCGGTCCATCCGGGCATGACGGTCGAGGACATTCAGGCGGCGACGGGGTTTCCGCTCCGGCTGGCGGCACGAGTGATGGTGACCGAGGCACCAACCGCGAAGCACCTGCGGCTCATTCGCACCGAGATCGACCCGCTCGGCATGAGACGTCTGGAGTTCGTCGGCGGCAAAGATCGCGCGCCCCTCCTCGCGGCGCTGATCGAGAGCGAAGAGGCGGCGATCGCCGAGCTGATCGGCGCGGGGAGCGCCTGATGAGCGGGCGCCGCCTCCACCCAGCCGCGGGACTTCAGGCCCGCGATGGGTCGGGCGCCGCGTCATCCTGGTAAGAAAGGACGCCTCATGATCGAGCTCCGCGGCATGAGCTGGGACCATCCGCGCGGGTACGACCCGATGGTCGCCACGGCCAAGTCGTACCTGGCCGAGCATCCCGACGTGCGCATCACCTGGAACACGCGGAGCTTGCAGGATTTCGCCGATTACCCGGTCGAGAAGCTGGCCGAGTCCTATGACCTGATGGTCATCGACCATCCGTTCATCGGCTGTGCGGCGCACTGCGGCTGCTTGCTCCCGATCGAGGAGTATCTCGCGGCGTCGTTCCTCGCCGATCAGGCGGCGAACAGCGTCGGCCAGAGCCACCCGAGCTACTCCTACGGCGGCCACCAGTGGGCGCTGGCGACCGACGCCGCCGGACACGTCAGCGCCTATCGGCCGGACATCCTGGAGCGGCTGGACGTGGAGACCCCGCGGACGTGGGACGCGGTGATCCGGCTCGCCCGAATCAGGCAAGGTGCGGAATCCGGCCGGGTGGCGCTGCCCTCGATCCCGGTCGATGCGCTGATGAACTTCTGCTCGATCAGCGCCAACGCCGGTGAGGAGCCGTTCGCGACCGCGGAGCAGGTCGTCAGCCGCCCGATGGGACGGTACGTCCTGGCGACGCTGCGCAGCTTGCACGACGCGATTCACCCCGAGTCGCCGGCGTGGAATCCGCCGCGCACGCTCGATCGGATGAGCACGACCGACGAGATCGCCTACGTGCCCCTCTTGTTCGGTTACTCGAACTACGCGCGGCCGGGTTTCCGACCACACCTCGTGCGGTTCGGGAACGTCCCGACCAGCGGCGAGGCGGGCCCGCGGGGAGGGATCCTCGGCGGAGCGGGGGTCGCGATCTCCCGGTTCACGAAGCATCCCGAGGCCGCGGCGGCCTATGCGCGCTACGTCGCGAGTGACGAGATCCAGCGGACGGTCTACTTCGCGTCCGGCGGGCAACCGGGCCATCGCGCCGCCTGGCTCGACGACGCCGTCAACGCCGCCTCGTCGAGCTTCTTCCGGGATACGCTCGAGACCCTCGACCTGTCGTATTTGCGACCGCGCTACAACGGCTATCTGGGCGTCCAGAAGCAGGCGGGCGAGATCATCCACGCCTGCCTGACGGATCGCGGCGAGATCGACGCAACGCTCGACGCGCTTGACCGGCTGTATCGGGAGAGTCGGCGGGATGGATAGTAAAGCCTTCATCCCTAACCCCTCACGAACCCTCACCCCCGGCCGTGCTCAGCGGGCGTGCCACCGCCCGCACCCCCGGCCCCTGAGGGACCCTCACCCCCAACCCCTCTCC
>JRHI01001270.1_pt1 | contig 22143 bp, 17 predicted proteins | sample 215371 | NCBI WGS metagenome assembly JRHI01 (sample SAMN02929681, study PRJNA255918) | sediment metagenome | biome: cave system; feature: Ice Cave; material: Sediment; isolation source: sediment from deep within a dark volcanic ice cave with no known source of... ...
TGGCCGGAGTCGCCCTTGAACAGCTGCTGTGCGCGGCGCATCGCTTCCGGCGTAGGTTCGGCAGGACCGGATGGCGTCGCGGCTTTCGGCTGATTGGGCACGCAGGCGTTGGCGGCTTTTGTTGCGGCTTCGGCGGCTGCTTGGGCGCTATTGTCGGCGCGCAAGGCACCGCGTAACGCCTCGGCGGCTGTGACGACAGCCGCGGCAGCGCGTTTAGCGGCGCCGGCGGCCTCTCTGGAGAGGCGGCCGGCACCCCCGGCGGCTTCGGCGGCGTCGTACTCGGCGCCGTCGGCGCTTTTGGCGTCGTCGTCGGCGTCGCTAGCGGCCGCGTCGGCGGCGATGGCGGCTTGTTGCGCGGCGCGCGCCGCTGCGACGAGGGTGCTGTTGTTGGGGCCGGCGGCGTCGGCGGCGGCGGCTTGGGCGTCGTCGGCAGCGATGTCGGCGCCGCGGTGGTCGGCTTCGGAGGCGGCGGCGGCCGCGGCGCGGGCGGCGCCGGCGGCGGCTTTCGCTGCGGCGGCCGCTTTGCCGGCGGGGCGGACGCGGGCGGCAGCGGCGGCAGCGCCAACAGCTGCTTGGGCGGATTTATCTGCGGCTTGGTCTTTGGCGGCGAAGACGGCTTTGTAGGCGGCATCGGCGGCCTTATAAGCCTCGACCGCCTTGGCGGCTTCCGCCTTGGCTGTAGCGCAGTCGTTGGCAGCAGCCGCTTTTATTGCGGCGTCGGCGTGGGTCTTGGCTTCCGCGGCGCGAGCGCGGGCTATTGCGGCGTTGTTGGCGGCGTCGTCGGCGACACGCGCCGCGTCTTTGGCGGCGGCCACTGCTTGGCGATCCGCGGCGAGTGCGGCGTTGAAGCCTTCGTCGGCGGCTTTGGCGGCAGCGTAAGCTCGGCCTTTGGCAGCTGCGGCGGATTTAGCGGCCTCGGCGGTCTTGGCGGCGAAGTCGGCGCCCTGGACGGCGGGCGGGCGGCCGTCGGCGGGACGAGCAGCACGTTCGAACATCTTTGCGTCGTAGGCGGCATCGGCGAATGCGCGGACCGGAAACATTGCGATCAGACTGAATGCCAACAAAACAAGCGCCGCCGCGGCGTACGCCGGGGCTGAATCCGTTTCAGTACCTTCAGTGAACGTGCTTAGCTTCACGGCGCGCTTACTTGCCTTGATATCGCACGGTCTCCCCTTTCTTGGCGGGGAACGGCGCGTCCATCACCGCTATGCTGAATGTCGGCTGGACCTCCGCGACGCGGAGCGTCCCCATTTGCGTCTCGATGCGGCCAAGGCTCTGCCCGGTCGACGGATCGGTCAGCTCTCTCTCCACGGCCATGACCGCGAAACGATCCCCCGGCTGGAGACCTGCCTCGCCGCCGGCGTTGATGAACACGCGCGTGCCATCGACGTCGGCGATGACGCCGGTCCACGGCAATCCCGCCAGCGAGGTGCCAATGAACCCCACGGCCTCCTCGATCGCCGCACGCGTCGCCTGACCGAGAACAGTCTTGTTGAATTGCTCGCCGCCGAACGCGACCTGGCTCGCGGTCAAGGTGACCGAGGTGTCGGACGAGGTCACCCGCTTCTCGATACGCCGCGACTGCAGCACCTGGCCGCTGGCGGCGTCGATCAGGCGTACATCGATGGCGACGACACCCTGGTTGTTGTGTGTTGCCAACGCCCCGCCAATAAGATTGCCCAAGCCGCGGCCGCCACCGCCGGACACACCCACGTTCAGGCCACTGCCCTGCGCAGCCTGCTCGAACTCGGTCACCGAGCCACGCACGATCAGCTGCGTTCCTAGCAGCTTGCCGGCCGGCGGCCCCGATCCTTTACTCGTGACGTTGAGCTGCGCCAGTTCCTGCTCGCGCAACACCGCGCCGAGATCCGGCCGCTCGACCACGATGAACTGGCCGGAATTGACGAGTGCGGTCGTGAGCTGAGCGGCGAGCCCGCCGCCGATGTCCCACCCGCCATAGACCGCAACAAATGCGCCGTTGGCGTCGAATTTGGCAACAGAGATGCGCTTCTTCGGTCCGGACGGAATCTGCGCCGGCACACGCGCGAACTCCCTCGTCGCCGGGGCAGCCGGATCCGCCGACAAGGCATCGAACGAGGAACTCGCCGATGCGAGAAGCGCCACAACAACCAGTCCGCGTTTGCTCATCATGGTTCAGTGCTCCGTAGCTTGCTTGCTGTGCGAAAGGCGTTCCGTTGCGCCACTCATCCCGTCACTGCCTACGGAAAGAGGCGCTGCACGAGCCGCTGCTGCTGCTCGCTTGGAACGCGAGCTGGTTTGCCGAAAGGACGATCCTGAGCAAGTGGTCCGGCTTGCCGAACATGACCGCGCCTTGTGCCTGCGCGGAGTTGCCATTGCTCGTCGCCTGCAACGGGCCATTTCCGGGAAGGCCCAGCAGCATGAGCGAATTGCCCTGTTGGTTGATGATGAAGCTGGTAAATCCACAGCCGCCATTGCCGTTCCAGGTCCCGGAAAATCCGGGTACTGCAGGCGTCGCGATTGGAGGTGTCGGTGGCGTCATCGGTGGCGTCACCGGTGGCGTCACCGGTGGCGGTGGAGTGACGGGCGTCTTCGGTATCCCCGGGATCGATGGCGTTGTGGGTGTTGGCGTCGGTGGCGTAGTGGGAGTTGGCGTCGGTGACGTTGCCGGCGTCTGCGTCGATGGCGGCGTGGTCATGCGAGGTACCGGTATCGTCGCCCTTTCGACAGGGGGTTGCGGCTCTGGCAATGGAACGAAAATCCCGCCCTGGCCGGAGTCGCCCTTGAACAGCTGCTGTGCGCGGCGCAGCTGTTCCAGGGTGGGCTCGTTGGACGGCTGAGCCTCCGCGGTCGCGGCGCGTTGCGGCGTGAGCGTGTGTGTGCCCTCGGATGGCGTACGCCATCCCGAATCGCCAGAAGGCGCACCTGCGCCGGGCCTTTCTTGGGTATGCGGATGATCGCCGCTGTTTGCTGAGCGGGCAGCCCTGGGACTAGACAGCTCTCTCAATTGGTCGTTAATCGCCGCCTCGACGACCGCGAGCCAGGCCGCCTCCCGCATTTGCGCCTTGGCTCGGGCCCACTTCCGGTTGTACGTCGCCCTGCGCCACTTGTCCCACGCGGCGTCCTCACGCGCCGTATTCTTCTTGGCGTGCGCCGCCTTGGCCTCGGCCTGTGCCGCGCCCACCTCGTCGATAGCCGCTATCAACTCGGCATCCGCCTTCTTCGCGTCCGCTTGCGCATCCTTCCAGGCGTCGCGCTTCTCCATTGGCACGCCCCCGTTGCGCGCTGCATCTGCGGCCGCCTGCGCGACGGCCTGCGCCGCGGCCCGCGCTACGGCATCACTCGTGCCAAGTTTCTCCTGCGTCCGCGGAAAGTCGTTTTTCTGCGCTTCCTTGAGGGCCGCGTCGGCCTTGACATTGGCCGCAGCGGCATGCTTCTGCGCGGCCATCGCCTTGTTCCACACGGCATCGGTCTCGGCTTTGGTAGGCCGCGCCTTCAACGCCTCTCTCCGCGCCAGGTCCGCTTCGTGCTGCGCGGTCTCCGCCTCTCTCAAGGCCGCGCCCGCCGCCGCCCACGGGTCGGGGGACGGCGACGTCGTCGGGGCTGGCGTAGGGTCGACATGAAAGCCGAGACGACGAAGGTGTTTATCATCAATCTCAACCGGATCCCCCTCTTCATCGCCCTGTCCCAGCTCCCGCCGGTCGTAGTCGCGCTGATCGACGTCTTCATACGGATCGTTGCCGTCGTCCCAGATTCGCGCGTCGTCTGGCAGCGGCGGCTTACCAGGGGAGGCAGCGTTTGCGGCCCGATTGGCCGTAACTGCCGCTCGATGCGCTTCGACGTAAACGTTCCACGCGGCCATCGTCCTGGGGTGCGGCCCGTTGATTCCTGCGCTCGCTTTCTCCTCCGCATACGTCTTATCCCACGCCGCGTACGCCGCGTTGGCCGCGGCCTTGGCGTCCTTCACCGGATCCGCTTGCGCGGTCTTCCACACACGGTCGGCCTCGGCCTTCGCTGCGTCGGCTGCATCCGCGGCTGCGCGTGCCGCCGCCCTCGCGTCGAGATACGCTGAGACGTTGGCATCTGTCGGCGCGGCCTTCGCCGCCGCTCGCGCCGCCGCCGCCTTATCCGCCGCCGCCTGCGCAGCGATTCTCGCCTGCCACGCCTTGTCATCCGCCGCCGCTCTCACAGCATCCGACGCGGCTCTCGCCGCATCCGCCTTGTCGGTATCCGCTTGCGACGCAGTCGGCGCTGGAGTCTTCGCTTCGACGGCAGAAGTGCCTACGGGATTCGAGACGCCAATCGGCGCCGTACCGCTTGCGGGCGGAACGGCGGGAATTGCTGCTTGCGCCGCATCGGCCGCATCGGAGGCCGCTTGCGCCATCTTGACCGCGTCAAAATACGCCGAGATGGCGGTGGTATCCGTCGGCGCGGTCTTCGCCGCTTGCTTCGCCGCGTTAGCTACCTCCCAGGCCGCTCGCGCCGCGTCCTGTGCTTTCCACGCCTTCGATTGCGCGGCGGTCCATTTGTGCCACGCCTCATCTACCTCTGCCTGCGACATCGCCGTCGCTGCGCCAGCACCGGCGGCGGCAGCGGTTACGGAAGGCGTCATCGGTGTCTCCGGCGGCGCACTATCACTCAAAGCTTTTGCGGCAGCCCTCCGTGTTTTGAAGAAGGTCTCGCTTGCGTCGTCTCTAATCTTTCTCGCTTTGCGGTAGTCTGCTTCGGCCTTGTCCAAAGCCGCCTTCGCCTCGTCAACAGTCGCCCTGGTCTCGGCGTTGTCCTTGACCCCCATGCGGTTCTCGGCGTGGATGTAAGTCTTCCGCGCCTCGCGCAATTGTTCCATGGCAAGGTCGCGCTTCGCCTGAGCATCTTCGTAAGCCTCTTTGGCCTTGTCCACCTCCGCCGCCAAGGGCGGCACCGGATTGAATCCGCCAGCGCCGTCCTTCGCGGCATCGCCAGCTTGTGCTACGCCCACTGCGTACGACACAAGCGAAAACATCAGGACCACGATCGACGCCCACGTGATTCTCATTGTTCGCCCCCCATTTTCTTTGGCACGACCGTCGAACTTCAAATGGACTTTGCGAAAACAAGGTCGTTAATCAGCAACCAACGTACCGAACGCGATCACCTCGCTTGATAGAAAACGACCACTCCATCGACCGCCCGTGCTACGCCGTTACTTGTAAGCGACGGCAGGCACGGGTGGGGCCGGCCAGCGCGATGGACTCGAAATGCTTGAAGCCCGCCTCACGGCACCAATCGCGGAAATTTGCACCCGTATAGCCGAAGGCATCGCCAGACTCGATGAGCATGTTCAGCGACATCAGCAGACCGAATGCGTTTCCCTGACGTGCATCGTCGATCAGCTTGTCGATGGCAACAAGAGCGCTGCCCTCCGGAAGGGCATCGTAGGCCTTCCTGAGAAAAATCTTCTCTTTCTCCAGGTTTCGTCGTCAGAAGAAATTCACTACAGCCCTGTCCGCCAACACTGATCTTCTTGTCTGTCTGAAACTGGGTTGTGCAAGATAACACCATCCGACGGTCTGGGTCCACCTTATCCGGAACTTCGCATGGGTCCAGCGATTGTATCGGCGTGCGTTTCAGATGACGTTCCGCGAAGTGCCTACACGTCTAATTGGAAGAAAAATCCAGCAGCCCGGCTCGCGCAGGGGCGCCCCCGAGGCGAGGGAGGTTCCGGAGTAGGCTCGAATGGCCGGTTCTGGCTGAAGTTGGGGTCGGCTGAGTAAGACCGCGTCTGGCCGGAAGCCGCCGCTCAATGGCCCAACGCGAACGCCATGTTCGCTAAGAATTGAGCCAACTCGAATCGCCGGGTAACTTGCGCCAGAAAGGCGCCGGGACCTATAGAACTGGGCGCAAGTTCCAGCCACTTGTGCCTTCCGGATCCAATCATGAAGATCGCCACCTACAACGTCAACGGCATCACCGCACGACTGCCGTCCCTCTTACGCTGGCTGGAAGAATCGCATCCTGATATCGCTTGCCTGCAGGAACTGAAGGCGCCGCAAGAGCGCTTTCCCGAAGCTGCGATACGCGATGCAGGGTACGGCGTCGTCTGGCACGGCCAGAAGGGCTGGAACGGCGTCGCGATTCTCGCGCGCGGAGCCGATTCCATCGAACGCCGGCGCGTGCTGCCGGGCGATCCGGAGGATCTGCTCAGCCGCTACATCGAGGCCTCCGTCGGCGACATCATCGTCGCGAGCCTTTATCTGCCCAACGGCAATCCTGCGCCGGGACCGAAGTTCGACTACAAGCTGCGCTGGTTCGATCGCTTGATGCTTCACGCGGCGGAGCTACTGGCGAGCAACGCGCCGGTCGTGATCGCCGGCGACTACAACGTGATCCCAACCGACTTGGACGTCTACTCGCCGGAGCGCTGGGTTGATGACGCATTGTTCCGGCCCGAGGTACGCGAGGCTTATCGCAAGTTGGTCGCACAGGGCTGGGTCGATGCCGTCCGTGCCATGCACCCGACGGAACGCGTCTACACATTCTGGAAGTACCTGCGCAACGCGTTCGAGCGCGACGCGGGCCTTCGCATCGATCATTTCCTTCTGAGCCCGCCGCTGGCAACGCGCCTGACCGGCGCGGGCGTCGATCGCGATGTCCGCGCTCGCGAGAAGGCGAGCGATCATGCGCCGGTGTGGATCACGATCGCCGACTAGCGTATTCGTGCGACGGCCCGAGGCAGCAACGCGCTATCGAGTCGCAACACAATCGCCACCAACAATCGTAGACTTGCACCTTCCGAGAGCCACATGGCTACCCTAGCCCACGCCACGCGCAGCGATCCGGCCGTCCTGAGCTTGATCGGCAACACGCCGCTGGTCGAGATCACTCGACTTGACGTTGGCCGTTGCCGCCTGTTCGTCAAGCTGGAAAGTCAGAACCCGGGCGGCTCGATCAAGGACCGCATCGCCCTTTCCATGATCGCGGCCGCCGAAGCGGACGGCCGCTTGAAACCCGGCGGAACTGTCGTGGAGGCCACTGCCGGCAACACCGGGCTCGGTCTCGCGCTGGTCGCGCGCGCCAAAGGCTATCGCGTGTTGCTGGTGATTCCGGACAAGATGTCGACCGAGAAAGTGTTGCATCTGAAAGCGCTCGGCGCGGAAATCCGGATGACGCGCTCGGACGTGAACAAGGGACATCCCGAGTATTATCAGGATATGGCGGCGCGCTTGGCTGCGGATATTCCGGGCGCGTTCTACGCCAACCAGTTCGGCAATCCGGCCAACCCGATGGCGCACGAGCGCACGACCGGACCCGAAATCTGGACGCAGATGGAGCACGATGTCGACGCGGTTGTCTGTGGTGTCGGGTCGGGCGGTACGCTGACGGGTCTGTCGCGCTATTTTTCGCGCGTCAGCCCGCACACCGAGATCGTTCTCGCCGACCCCGTCGGCTCGGTGCTCGCGCCGTATATCGAAACCGGGAAGATCGGCGAAGCCGGCTCGTGGGTCGTCGAAGGCATCGGCGAGGATTTCATTCCGCCGATCGCGGACCTTTCGAGAGTGAAGAAGGCCTATCGTATTCCCGACAAGGAAAGCCTCGCCACCGCGCGCGAGCTCCTTCAATCCGAATTGATCCTCGGCGGCTCGTCCACCGGAACCCTGGTCGCCGCCGCATTGCACTACTGCCGCGAGCAAAGCGCGGCCAAGCGTGTCGTCAGCTTCGTCCCCGACACCGGAAGCAAATATCTGTCCAAAATGTACAACGACTTCTGGATGGTCGACCAGGGCTTCCTCGAATTGCCACGCTATGGCGACCTCCGCGACCTGGTGTCGCGCCGCTACGAGGACCACGCCGTGATCGCGGCAAGCACGGAGGACACGCTGCTCGCCGCATTCCAGCGCATGCGCATCGCCGACGTGTCGCAATTACCGGTGCTGGCCGACGATGTCGTCGTCGGCATCCTGGACGAATCCGACCTGCTGCTGCACGTCTACAAGCAGCCCGAGCGATTCCGGGACACGGTCGCGACGGCGATGACGCAACGACTCGAGACCCTGGACCCCGGTGCGAGCTTCGCCGAATTGTTGGCCGTGCTCAACCATGATCATGTTGCGATCATCGTGCAAGACGGTCGTTTCTTCGGTCTTATCACCCGCTATGATCTGCTGACGCACCTGAGGAGAAGCCTGCCGTGAACGATTCGACCACCAAATCCGCCGCCACGGCACAGCAGGGGTTCTCGACGCGCGCGATTCATGCCGGGCAGGAGCCCGACCCCGCGACCGGCGCGATCATGACGCCGATCTATGCGACGTCGACCTACGTGCAGACGAGCCCCGGCGTGCACAAGGGCTACGATTACGCACGCACCGCCAATCCGACCCGCGCGGCGCTGGAGGCTTGCGTCGCCAGCCTCGAAAGCGGCGCGCGCGGATTTGGATTCGCCTCGGGGCTCGCCGGCATGGCGACCGTGCTCGATGCGCTCGATGCCGGCGCGCACGTTGTCGCGAGCGACGATCTCTACGGCGGGACGTACCGCCTGTTCGAAAACGTACGCAAGCGCTCGGCCAATCTGAGCGTGAGTTTCGTCGACATGGCCGATCCGGCGCGGTTGCGTGCTGCGATTCGGCCCGAGACCAGGATGATCTGGGTCGAATCGCCGAGCAATCCTCTGCTCAAGCTGATCGATCTTGCCGCGGTCGCCAAGATCGCTCGCAAGCATGATCTCATCGCGGTCGCCGACAACACCTTTGCCAGTCCATGGATACAGCGGCCGCTGGAGCTTGGCTTCGATATCGTCGTGCACTCGGCAACCAAGTACCTGAATGGCCACTCCGACATCATCGGCGGCATCGTCGTGATCGGCGCCGAGCCGCGTCACGGCACGCTGGCAGACCGTCTCGCTTACTTGCAGAACGCCGTCGGCGGAATCATCGGCCCATTCGACAGCTTTCTCGCGTTGCGTGGCTTGAAGACCCTTGCGCTGAGGATGGAGCGGCATTGCGCCAATGCGCTGGACCTGGCGCACTGGCTCGCCCAGCAGCCGGAAGTCGCGCGCGTTCACTACCCGGGGCTATCCTCGCATCCGCAGCATGCGCTCGCGCGCCGCCAGATGCGCGCGTTTGGCGGCATGGTGACGATCGTGCTGAAAGCGGACCTCGCGGGAACCAAGCGTTTTCTGGAAAACTGCCGCCTCTTCGCGCTCGCCGAAAGCCTTGGCGGCGTGGAAAGCCTGATCGAGCATCCGGCGTTGATGACGCACGGCTCCATTCCGGAACCGCAACGCGAGACGCTGGGGATCGGCGATTCGCTGGTGCGCCTATCGATGGGCGTCGAAGACGTCGACGACCTGCGACGCGACCTGCGCGACGCGCTCGACGCTATCTAGCTGTGAAACTGGCCACCACTCAGTTGTGGGCAGCCTCGGGCATGGCGTGAAGATAGCTGTAAAGGGCAGCGATCTCTGCGTCCGTTAGGTGCGACAAAAGTTTCCGTGCCCTCGGGACCGACGTTCGCGACGGCCCGCATGCTCGTGCAAATCCTACCCTTGTCGTCCAGCCGCCCAAGAACGTCGGCATCGCGCCAGAAAGCGCGCCACCGTTTTCAGATTGCGTTCACCTTCATCTGCTTTCCGATGTACTCCGCCTGGCGGATCGCCAGAGTCACGATGGTGAGCGTCGGGTTCTCCGCTGCGCCGGTCGTGAACTGGCTGCCGTCGGAGACGAATAGATTCTTGATGTCGTGGCTTTGGCCCCACTTGTTGCACACCCCGTCAGCGGGCTTCGCGCTCATTCGGCAGGTGCCCAGGTTATGGGTAGAGGGATACGGCGGCACTTCGTAAGTCTTCTTGGCCCCGACGGCTTCATACAGTGCGCGAGCCTGCTTGTACGCGTGATTGCGCATGGCGATGTCGTTGGGGTGATCGTCGAAGTGAACGTTGGGCACCGGCAGACCCCATTGATCCTTTTCGGTGGGGTTAAGCGTGACCCGGTTCGATGCCTGCGGCATGTCCTCGCCGACGATCCATAGGCCCGCCATGTTGACATAGTTGTCCATGGCCTCGGTGAACTGCGGTCCCCACGCTCCAGGATCCAAAAAGGCGGCCATGAAGGGCAGCCCGATCGACAACGTCTCCAACTCGTAGCCGCCGACGAAACCGCGCTTGGGATTGTTGGCCGCCTCGTCGGTAACGATGCCTGCCATCGTGGTGCCGCGGTACATGTGCACTGGCTCATTGAACGTCGCGTACATGGAGCCGGTCGTGTGACGCTGGTAGTTGCGTCCTACCTGTCCGGACGAATTGGCCAGCCCATCAGCGAATTTGCCCGATGTAGACAGAAGCAGGAGCCGCGGCGTCTCGATGGAATTGCCGGCCACGCAGACCACACGCGCCTTTTGCCGCTGCTCCTTCTTGTTCTTGTCGAAATACAGGACACCTGTCACCTTGCCGTTGTCGTCGTGCTCGATGCGAGCCACGTGGCACTCGGTGCGCAGTTCCAGCTTGCCGGTCTTTTCCGCGGCGGGAATTTCCGTGTAAAGCGTGGACCACTTGGCCCCGCTCTTGCAGCCTTGGAAGCAGAAGCCGTACTGCTGGCACGAGGCGCGATCAGCACGCGGACGGCTGTTGATGGCCATGTGGCCGGTATTGCAGTCCTTGTAGCCAACCTTCATGGCGCCGTTGTAGAACACCTTGAAGTTGTTGTTGCCCGGCAGCCCGGGCACGTCGTGGGTTCGCGTCACACCCAGCTTGTCTTCGGCGCGGCTGTAGTACGGCGCCAACTCATTCAGCGTGAGTGGCCAGTCGAGGAGGTTCGCGCCTTTGATCTCACCGTAGACCGTGCGGGCGCGGAATTCGTGATCCTTGATACGAAGCGATGCCCCGGCCCAGTGTGTCGTGGTGCCGCCCACAGCTTTGCAGATCCATGTCGGCAGGCCCGAGAAGTCCTTGGCAACCCGCCACGAGCCGGACGTAGTGCGCTTGTCCAGCCAGGCGAGCTGGCCGAAAGAGGCCCATTCGTCGTTGATGAACGTAGCGGGCGATTCACGCTTGCCCGCCTCGAGCAGCACAACTTTCACACCTTGCCTGCACAACTCGTTCGCGAGCGTGCCGCCGCCCGCGCCCGAACCGATGACGACGACGACCGAACCGTCGCCTTGCGAATATGTGGTCATGATGTTCTCCCCGAGTAATATGGGTCAACCGGTGAAAGCGGCCGGGCTGGCCTTGGCGGATGGCGCAGGCAGCCACTTGAGATCGTTGAAGCCTCGCAGCAGGTAACCTCCGCCCTTCTGGAATGCATTGCCCTCGTATCCGAAATGTGCGAAGGCGAGTTCGTTGTTGTAGAGGGATACGACCGCCTTGCCGCGAACCTTCTCGAAGAAGGGAGTCTTCGAGAGCGACGCCGTGATTTGGGACTGCTTGTCCTTGGCCGCAGCGGCGAAGTCGCCACCCGCGGCCTTGTCGAGTCCGGCCGCGCCTTCGGTGAGCAACTTCTTCACATCTGCGCTGCCGGCGGCTTCCGCATCGAGGTCCTTGACGACCAGCGCGTAGACCGCGTCATCCAGTTTCTCGTGAGGGAAAATCTGTCGCGTGAAGACAAGCAGCACCTTGCCAGTGCGCTCGTCCAAGACTTTCAGTTCAAGGGCCCACACGCGGCTCGGCGCCAAGGTGATGAGCGCGGTGGAACTCGCCCACAGCGTGCCCACAAGAATCCCCGTGCCCTTCAGAAATTCGCGCCGGCTGAATTTCGGCCGAGTGATGTCTCGCAGCGGTACGGTTTGTGTCGACATGTCTCCTCCTCATGAGTTCTTTCACGCCGTAACCAGGAAACCCGGTTAGGTGTAATGCCCGTGGCGTTGCAGCACTTCGATCTTGTAGCCGTCAGGGTCTTGCATAAAGAAAAAGCGGGCGATGAGCCGGTCGCCGTCCTTGAATTCCTTGATATCGTTGGCGGTGAGGCCCAGCGCCTTCATTCGTGCATGTTCGGCGTCGAGATCGTCGACGCAGACCGCGACGTGCCCGTAGCCCGTGCCGTGCGTGTACGCTTCGGCGCGCCCCTTGTTGAGCGTGAGCTCGAGCTCGAAATCGCTTTCCGGGTTGCGCAGATAGGCAAGCGCGAAATCGGGAAAGTCAAGCATTTGGGAGACATGCAATCCGAAGGAGTCGCGGTAGAAATTCAGCGACCTGTCCAGGTCGAGAACCCGGATCATGGCGTGGATCATCTTAGCCAATGCCGTCTCCCTTACGCGGGCAAACGCCGCGTCGCCGCGTGGCCCGTCGGTTTATTTTGGTATCGTGATCGGGCCCTGTCAAGACCGTGCCGAAACGTCTGGCGAACTTCAGCGCGAGAACCGTGGATAGTAAGCGTCCGGGTCAGGAGGCCAAGGCGACCGCGGAGCAACCATGGACTATCGCGTCGCAACCCGAGACAAGTACGTCGAATTTGGAATGGCGCACTTCCGATGATGTTGAAGCGGCAGGGAGTAGAATTGACGGTTGATTGGCTTCACCCGAGAGAGGTAACCCCATGGCAAGCGTATCCACTCCCCGAGCAGAGACGGGCGCTATCCGTGCCGGCGATTTGGTTGTCGCGATCGGCCCGGATGCAGACCCAGCGAGCAGCACCACTACCCATGTTCAGTTCGACGCGTGTCCTACGTGGCTGGAGCTTGCCGTTCGCCATCTATCGGATGCGCAAGTTGCACGGGACGCACGGATCGCGGCATGGAGGAATGCGGACGAACACTCGAAAACAGGAGCGTTGGAGTGGGAGTTCGAGGCGTCCATGCAGGCGACAATGGCTTCCGGAATTGCGGTCGACGCCTTTTACGCCATGGTGCAGACCAAAGTCCCTCCGCCCCAATCACTCATCGACGAATGGCGAGACAAGCAGACTCCGCGTTACATCGAGGTCTCGGAAGTCTTCCGTAGGGCATTTTCGTTAGATCCAAAGAATGTGAGCGGCGTGCGTCAGGCTCTGGCAGAAATCTTCAGGTTCCGCGATTTGGCCATCGATCCTTCCGGAAAGATGGACGCTCAAATCCTGCATCCTGAGCTCGGCGTCGGCGTCGAGTGGAGGTTCGCTTACTTCCGGTATCAGAACGCGCTACTGATCGTCAAGGCGACGTTGCAGCTTATCGCGGAACTCGCCGCATCGGGCTCTCCGAAGGATGCTGACCTTCAGAAGTATCTTGATGCACTACGGTCAAGGGTTGAACCACTCCGAAACGCGAATGCATTGAGCATGGCACGATTCGACCAGCGCACCTGACTCCTCGGGATCGCTGGCCAACAGCGCGCGCGGCAACGTGTTGGCGACCTTCACCACGCGAGCGCTCAGGGCGTGGGAGGCGACGACCTCACTCGTTTCTGCTGGCTTTTTCGAAAGGTAGCAACTACGGCGAAGAATGGTATTTGCACGTCGAGTCCGGTCAGGTGAGCCTGGGAAGGAGGCAGGCATACCGGGACGCGCGGCGCGGTAAGGCCTGTGCCGGTGCGAAGCATGGCGCCAAGGTGCAAGACCGAACATGACGGTTTCCTGCAGTTCACCCCTACCGGCGCGCATTCTGTCTTGCCGCGCTGGAGCCCAGCGGCCCGTTCCCGTAATCTTGCCCTCTGACAAGTAGGCGACCAGAGCGCAACAACATGACTACCGACCCACCCAGCCCAGGCACCGACAACGGCGCCGAGCGCGGCAAGAGCGGTCCCGCGTCGCGGCCAGCCGGAACCAGACAAACCCTGCGTGAGATCGGCGATGAATTCGTCGTGGTGTGGTGGGGCTTCTTCGATTGGCTGGCCGTGGTGTCGTGGAAGAAGCTGCTGCTCGTTTCATTACTGGCCCTGATATTGGGGGGCATATTCAAGCAAGACGGTCCGGTATTCGCGCTGATCGTCGTCTCCTTCATCATCAAGGCGGTGGCGGGCGGCAAGCGCAGAGCGGAACTGACTGCCAACGAGGCCACCCGGCGGGCCGAAACCGAACAACTCGAGCGCACCGTGCTGGAGGCGCGCCTGGAAGCGCTGCAGGCCCAGATCGAGCCGCATTTCCTCTTCAATACCTTGGCCAGCGTCGACCAGCTTATTCAAACCGACCCGCCACGCGCCTGCAAGATGCAGCAGAGCCTGATCCGCTTCCTGCGCTCGGCCATGCCGCAGATGCGCGGAGGCAGCCGATCGTCGCTCGGTCAGCAGGTCGATCTTTGCAGCGCCTTCCTGGAAATCATGGCGGTGCGAATGGAAGCACGCCTGCAGCCGGTAGTCAGCGTTCCGGAAAACTTGAAATCAGCGGTCTTCCCATCGATGATGTTGCAGACCCTGGTGGAAAACGCGATCAAACACGGCCTGGAACCGAAGGTCGAGGGTGGGCGACTCGAGATCGGTGCCACGCTCGTCGACGGACAATTGGCAGTCCATGTGCTCGACACCGGCGTCGGCTTTATGCCGAAAGGCGAAAGTGGCGTCGGACTCGCCAATGTCCGCGAGCGCCTGAAGGCCTTGTACAAGGGCCGGGCTGAGTTGATCATCAGCGTGCCTCCTTGGGGTGGCACCTGTGCCACCCTCAAAGTGCCCTACGAAATCGCCCCAACCACACCGCTAGCCTGATCGGCCTACGGGCTCGGGGTCGCCGCTTCGCTACTGCCCGACTGCCTGCATCTCCGGGCCGCCGACAGAGGGCTATTCTTCACCTTCGATTCGGACGAGGAGTCTGCCGATTCTCCTTCGCGAAGGCTCAACTCACCCTTCCCGCTCGGCGCGCGGGGCACATCTACTCGTCACCGAATCACATCATCCGCCTGCACCAGCACCGACTGCGGGATCGTGAACCCAATCGCCTTCGCGGTCTTCAGGTTGATGACAAGTTCGAACTTCGTCGGCTGCTCGACCGGTAGATCGGCCGGTTTCACGCCTTTGAGGATTTTGTCCACGTAATACGCGGCGCGCCGGTGTTGCGCAGGAAGGTTGGGCCCATACGACATCAATCCACCCGCATCGACGTAGCCGCGGTCATCGAAGATCGAAGGCAGCCGGGCGAAGGTTGCGAAGTCGACGATGCGGCGCGTTTCGGTCGCCAACAGCGGGTCCCCGGTCTCCGTGATTGCCTGGCTCTTGTCCTTGAGAATGGCGTCGAAGGCGACGTCCATTTCATCGTGGCTGCGTACCTGCTGCGACTCGACCGTGAAACCGAGCTTGCGAGCGGCCTCCTGCAACGCGGCAACCTCGGGCGCATTGTCCGGGCGGATGGGGTTCCAGAGAACCGTTGCCCGTTTGAGCCCGGGGAAGACCTCCTTCAAAATGGCCATCCGTTTGGCGGTGAGCTCAAGAAGCATGACCGCGAGGCCGGTCGCATTGCCGCCGGGCCGCCCAAGGCTCGCGACGATTCCTGCCTTCACCGGGTCGCCTGTGGCGGCGAACACGATCGGAATGGTGCTGGTCACCTTCTGCGCCGCCTTGGCCTCGGGGGTGCACGCCCCGACGATCACATCGATGTTCGAATCGGCGAGCTCGCGCATGATGGCGGCGAGTTTTTCCGGATTGGCGCCGGCATTGCGATATTCGATGATGATGTTCTTGCCTTCGATCCACCCCAGCTCGCGCAGCCCTTGGCGAAAATCGTCGAGGTACGGGGCGGATGGTCCCAACTCGTACAGGTAAACGTAGGCGATTCGCGGAATCTTGGCAGGCTGCTGGGCTGTCGTTGTCAAAGGAACCGCAAAAGCCAACATCCCTGCCAGTACGTGAAGCCAGAGTTGCGCGCGCTTCATGGGTTTCTCCCTGATGCCATCGCTTCTTCTTTGAACGGATTGGTGATCCAACCCGTGCCAGCATGATTATTCTGGGTTCGGGCGTGCTGGTCAATTGTCGGTCGGTGGGCCGGTACGAATGCACACGACGACCGCGCCGCGTGACAGAATCCTCGCGATGAACCCTCCCGATATCCAGCGCGAGCTCGACAACCCCTTTTGGTCGAGCCTCACGACCCGGCATGCCCATATCGCGCAAGGCGGGACGTTGGCGCGCCGCTATCCGGTCGCCATTTCGCCCATTGCGGGATTGCCAGGCGTCGGGCCGGCAAACGTCGCGGCACTGCAGGCACTAGTCGAGTTTGGCGATGACATGGGAATCGTCGGGCCATTTGTGCCGGCGCTGCCGGAGAACTGGGAAACGCTGCATGAATCGCAGATCACCCAGATGATCCGCGTCGACCGGTCGCCGCTGCCGGAAGGTGATGTCGGCGCATCGATTCTTGGTGCTGCCGACGTTGCCGAAATGCTCGCTTTGGTCGAGGTCACGAAGCCGGGACCCTTCCGGTCGCGCACGATCGAGCTTGGAACCTACCTCGGCATTCGCGAATGCGGGCGGCTCATCGCGATGGCGGGTGAGCGGACATGGGTCGGCGACTTTCGCGAGGTTAGCGCCATCTGCACGCATCCGGATGCGCAGGGGCGGGGGTACGCGCGGGCGCTAATGGGCCGCGTCATCAACCGGATGCTGCGCGCGGGCGAGACACCGATCCTCCATGTCGAGAGCAGCAACCTGCGGGCGATCGACATCTACCTCGCCCTTGGCTTCGTTCGCCGCACCGAATTGCGGCTACTGCACGCGAAACGGAGCAGCTAGTACATGCACCCCTCATTTGCCCCCGCCCCCACCGCCGTCGTTGCCGACGATGAAAGCCTGATGCGCGACCAGATTATTGCCAGCTTGAAGCAAGCCTGGCCCGAGCTCGTGATCGTGGGTGAGGCCAGCAATGGCCGCGAGGCGGTGGCCATGGTGCAGAGCCTGGAACCCGACATCGTCTTTCTCGACATCAGCATGCCCGGGATGGACGGCATCCAGGCGGCCCAGGCGCTGGCCGGCCAGGCGCACGTGGTCTTCGTCACCGCCCACGACCAATACGCCATCACCGCGTTCGAGCACGGCGCGGTCGATTATCTGCTGAAGCCGGCGTCGGCGGACCCGGAGCGGGTGGCGCTGACCTGCGAGCGCCTGCGCGCGCGGCTCAAGCAAGCGCCGGATCCGATGAATGACCTGCTGGCGCAGCTATCGCAACGACTCGGGACAGGCGGCTTGAAACCGCGCGAATACATGCGTTGGGTACAGGCCAGCGTGGGCGCCAATATACGGATGATCCCGACCAGTGACATCTTGTTCTTCCGCGCCGATGACAAATACACCCGAGTGCAGACTCAAGGGTTCGAGGCCCTGATCCGCAAGCCGATCAAAGATCTGATCGATGAGCTCGACCCGGACGAATTCTGGCAAATCCATCGTGCCACGGTGGTTCGCGTTGATGCGGTCGAGCAGGTCAGCCGCGACTTCCGCGGCCGCCAGATCGTGCACGTGAAGGGCAGCCAGGAAAAACTCGAAGTGAGCCGCACCTTCAATCATCTGTTCAAGCAGATGTAGGCTCGCCGGCGCTCGCCGCGCAGGCTCGCGCGGCGCGATGCCGCTGACCGACTCGCACGCAATCAAGGCCGCATTGACGGGGCCTTTCAAAACCCTTCACACCATGCCCATCCTCTGCAGGAACGGCTTCCAGCGCGGATCGCCGTGCAGCGATCGCAGTATCACGTCCGTCTTTGAATACGTCACGCCGGGGTCGCGTTGCTCATACGCTCTTTCGAGCCATTCGAACGCTTTGTCGACCTCGTTCCGGTACGCGTAGGCCTCGGTCACCTGGTAGGCCGCGGTCCACCCGAACTCGCTAATGAGGGTCTGCAACTCCGCGTCCGATTCTGCCGCGCGACCCTGGGCGTGATGGATCATTGCCAACGCCAGGTTGCGGAAGACGTCGTGCGACTCGGCTTCGGCCGCTTTCAGGGCCTCCTGGCCGCGGCCTTGCATCAGACGCGTGATCGCCAGGAACGCATGGTTCAGGCCGGCTTTCGGAGCGAGGTCGAGCGCGAGCTGAAACGACGCCGCGGCCTCGTCGAAGCGCTCGCTCATCACGGCAATCATCGCGGCCTGGCGATGCGTGTGCGCCGAAAGCGGATCGAGCGCGACTGCCTTGCGGATCAGCTCGAGTGCCTCGTCAACCCGGCCCAGGACCCTCGCCAGCTGCGCCGCCGCACGCAGCGCATTGGCGTCGCCGGGGGCAAGCTCCAACGCGCGCCGGAACGACGCTTCGGCCGCGGTAAAGTTCCAGTCGTTGCCCTCGAGCACCGTGCCGAGCGCGATGTGGCCTTCGGCCAGGTCCGGAGCCAACCGCAGCGCGTTTTGGGCGGCCTCGCGGGCGCGCTCGAAGCCTTCGCTGATCGGCGCGAAGCCGTACCCCGCCTGCACAAAGTGGACGTGCGACAGCCCTGCCCACGCCAGCGCAAAACCCGGATCGATGGCCAACGCCCGCCGGAACAGATCGATCGCCTTGTCGCTGTCCGCCTGCGTGATCCGTTCGCCGTAGAACTTGCCTTGCAGATAAAGCTGAAAGGCTTCGGGGTTGTCGCTGCGTCCCATGGCCGCCTGGCGCACTTCGGCCGCCGTGGTTGTGCTGGCGACCTTGTCGGACGTCTCCCCCAAGAGCGCCGCGCGTAGCTCCTTGACCACCGACTGCGCGATGTCGTCCTGCACGGCGAAGATTTCGTCGAGCTCGCGGTCGTACGTCTCCGACCAGAGGTGCGAATCCGTCGCAACCTGGATGAGCTGCGCGGTGATGCGCACGCGCTTTCCCGACTTGCGGACGCTGCCTTCGAGCACCGTGGCCACGTTGAGCTTCTGCGCCACCGTCGGGATGTCGACCCCCTTGCCCTTGAAGGAGAACGCCGATGTCCGCGACGCGACGCGCAGCCCGCGAATCTTCGCCAGGACGTTCAGCAATTCTTCCGACAAGCCATCGGCGAAGTACTCGTTCTCTTCGTCGCGGCTCATGTTGATGAACGGCAGCACCGCGATCGAGGGCATTTCCTTGTCCGCCGGCGCGACCTGGGACGTGAGCGGCGGAAAGCTTTGCGGCAGGTCTGGATGGCAGACCTGGAACACCATCTCAGGTCGTCCAAGGTCCTTCAGGCCGTGCGAACCCAGCGCCTTGACGCTCGCGAGCGGCGGCAGGTAGTCGCGGCAGAGGTCGTGCGTCGACTCGGAGAGGAGCGTCTGGCCGCCGTGACCGGCCGCGAGCAGCCGCGCGACGCGGTTGAGTGGCGCGCCGAAATAATCGCCGTCGCGCATTTCGACCGCGCCCGAAAGAAGCGCCATGCGCACGCGGAGCTTCGCTGCTTCGGGCCACGGCTCGCGATGAAGCGCGCGCTGCGCGTCGAGCGCCGCGGCAAGCGCGTCGGACGCAGTGTGGAACGCCGCGCAGAAGGCGTCGCCGCCCGTCTTGAACACGTGGCCGTCGTGGTCGTCGATGCAGTGACGCAGCAGCGCATCGTGGCGCGCCAGCGCGGTGCGCATCGCAGCAGCGTGCGCTTCCCAGAGCCGCGTGCTGCCCTCGATATCGGTGAACAGAAGCGTGACGGTGCCGGTCGGAAGATCTGCCATCGTGGGGTCGCCGCCCAGAAGGGCAGACTACACGAATGATAACCGACCGCCACCGAGGCTACCAAGCGGGCCGAAACGAACAGCTCGAGCGCACCCAGATGATGTCACCCGCCTATGGCGTTGACGCCAGCCGCGCTTCCGCCTGTGCGACGAGTGCTCGGTAGCGCGGATCGTCACGGATGGAATCGAGGGTTGTGTCAGTCTCGAACCAGATCAGGTTCTGCCGCCGCACGCGCGTGAAGACGGGAGCGAGGAGCTCGATCGCCATATCCAATTCGCCCAGCGACACCATGTTGCAGGCGAGATTGAATTTGAGGTTGGTGTTGTCCGGATCGAGCAGCATCGCGCGTGCCGTCCATTCCTTGGCGCGGTCGACCTCGTGCAGCGCGACCAGGGCACTCACGCCCCATCCGATTGCGAGACCATGATCGGGTTCGGCAACGATGGCCTTCTCCACGCGCTCGAGGCAGCGCCGGGCCGCCGACTTCGCGCCGTCGATGTCGCCCACCGCCTGGTAGCTTTGAATGGCCATGCCGAGGGCCCAGAAATCCGTCTCGATCGCGGCCGCCGCCTTTTCGAAGCATCGGACGGCGTCCTCGTTCCGCCGCATCCCGATATAACAGCGTGCCGCCGCGGCATTGACCTCGTAGCCGTCCGGGTCGAGCCGCAATGCCGTCGTGTGCTCCGCCAGCGCGTCGTCGTACCGGACCGCATCGCCGAGGATGCGCCCCTTGGCCGCATGCGCTTCGGCGAGATCGGGCTGCAGCGCCAATGCGCGTTCCGCTGCCAGCCAGCGCAACGTCGAGCTCATGTGGCTCACCGGGCGCCTGGCGCCGGACTTCAAGACCATCGCCGACTTCCGCCGCGACAACGGCAAGGCGATCCGTAAAGTGTGCCAGCAGTTCGTCCTGCTGTGCCGCCAGCTGGACTTGTTCTCGCAGTCGATCATTGCCATCGATGGCAGCAAGTTCAAGGCGGTCAACAACCGCGACCACAACTTCACCGCCGGCAAGATCCGAGCACGCATGGTGCAGATCGAGGAGAGTATCGAGCGCTACTTGGCGGCGATGGACACCGCTGACCGGACCCAGTCCGAGTTCGCCGAAGCGAAGGCCAGCCGACTCTAGGACAAGATCGCCAAACTGAAGCAGCAGATGCACGATCTCCGAGTGATGGAGCAGCGGCTACGGGAGGCACCCGACGGCCAAGTTTCGCTGACCGACCCCGATGCCCGCTCGATGGCCACCAGCGGTCGCGGCACCGGCATGGTCAGCTACAACGTGCAGACCGCGGTGGACAACAAGCATCACCTGATCGTCGCGCACGAAGTTACCAACGTCGGTAACGATCGCACGGCACTGGCCACGATGGCCGCGCAGGCGCAGGCGGCAACGGGCATCGAAGATCTCATCGTCGTTGCGGATCGTGGATACTTTAACGGTGAGGAACTACTTGCTTGTGAGCAGGCCGGCATCACGACCTATGTGCCCAAGCCGCTGACTACCAACAGCAAGGCCGACGGGCGCTTCGGCAAACAGGACTTCGTCTATATCGCCGAGAAGAATGAGTACCGCTGCCCGGCCGGGCAGCGCTTGATCTACCGTTACACAAACTATGAGGCCGGTCTGCGGACCCATGCCTATTGGACTTCCAACTGCCAGCAATGCGCTATCAAAATGCAATGCACCCACTTGAGCTTCCGGCGGGTGCGGCGGTGGGAGCACGAAAACATTGTCGATGCGATGCAGCGGCGACTCGATGGTGATCCGGACAAGATGCGCGTACGGCGGCAGACGGCGGAGCATCCTTTCGGAACCATCAAGTTCTGGATGGGCGCCGTGCACTTCCTGACGAAGACCTTGGCCCGCGTGCGCACTGAGATGAGCCTTCATGTGCTCGCCTATAACCTGAAGCGGGTGATGAGTCTGCTTGGCATCGGTGCGACGATTGCAGCGATGAAGGCGCAAGGGGCTTAGCGCCTCTTTTTGCGCCGCAATTGGCCCCATCCGACCGTCTGCGGCTTCAGAATCGCACGCTGGCCTCGTCATCCGCACGAAAAAGTATCGACCGCCTCAGCGCCGATATTGGCGTTGCCGCCGCCAATCTGCCTCGGAACAAAAGGCCGAACGCGTTTTCACACGGGCTGGACCCTGAGCAGTCATCGAGTGTTACGAAAACCGGACGTTCAACGTTTGAGGGCAGCCGTCGCCGTAGGCGGTACGCTTGAGCGAGGGGTGGGCGTCAGGGTGCTCCTGGTAAGTGCGAGTGCGCGCGCCGGCACTCCATCCATCAGTCACTTCAAGGGTGCTGACACCGTCTGCGACGCAGCCATTCCCTTTAACGGAAAGCGACCCAGGGGCTCGACCGCGACCCCTGCCACCGAGACAAATGCCTCCGACAACAAAAGCGTGCGCCCGAGTTCGCGGCAGAGCCTTTCGATGCGCGCGGCCAGATTGACGGCACGCCCAATTACAGTGAAGTCGAGCCGGTTTTCACCGCCGATATTGCCATAGATCACCTCGCCGACATGCAGCGCGATGCCGTACAGGATTGCCGGCTCGTTTCTGCCTATGCGCTCGCCATTCAAGGCGGCAACAGCCGCGGTGGCGGCACGCGCCGCGGCAAGCGCCTGGCGGCAGGCGGGGCCCGAACCCTCACCGCTGATCGGAAAGATCGCTAGTGTACTGAGTCTTAAATTAGTCGAATTAATTGTT